>OBDG01000044.1_pt1 | contig 69950 bp, 78 predicted proteins | sample 1481331 | NCBI WGS metagenome assembly OBDG01 (sample SAMN00990124, study PRJEB22392) | human gut metagenome
AGTAGAAATGGTAAAAACATTGTATAGCATTTTACACAGGAGTCTGGACTTGACTCTAACGTTTGTAGTATCACTTAACACTATTTAAACTTTTAAAAAGTTTAAATAGTGTTCTTATAATTACCTTTTTCGAAATACTTCTAGCAAAATCATTATAAGTATCATACTGATATTAAATATATTATTTTTATCACTGAAAAAAATTTCTACTACTTGGAAAATTGATAAAAGACTTATTATTAACAAAAGTTTATTTAATTTTTCGCTTCTTTCTTCTTCCTTATATGACTGCTCCAATTCAATTAGTGATAATTCTTCTTTGTTTAATTCTTCAATATATTGTGGAGATTTAAAATCATTATTATTCTTTAGATACAAATATAAATATAAACTAGGTAAAAGCTCTGTTCTATAAATAATTGCAATAGATCTCTTGAAATTTAGTATCCATTGTCTAAAATATAGGGCTTCTTTTTTTCCATTTAAATTATATTGTTGATACCCATACAATTGTAATTCATTTAACATAGTTTCTAAGAAAAAGAAATTAGCAGAACTATTGAAATAAAGTGCCATTTGAGAACATTTTTCTAAAACATCTTCTTCTTGCTCATCCATCCAAACTACAAAAACAGATGCTTTATTCAAGAAGTTTATATAATTATCGCTATAACCATCTTGCCTAAAATGTTTACTTTTTCCTTCAAATGAAAAAATAGGCGCATTTACTAACCACTCTTGAATCTTCACGTCCTCATAGAAAGGATCATCAGTAAATTCATTTTCATTAGCTAAATAATAAACTTCAAAACCCATATTTTTAGATACTTTATATTCAAAAATATCCTTACTATTAATTTTTATAATTCTATTAATTTGTCTAGAAACATCTCTAATATTTTTACAATGTCTATTACCATACAATTGATACTGTCTTTGTCTATTATTTTTTTCTTGATTAATTAGAGGATATATCTTATCTTTTACACATGAGAAAGTACTATACAAGTCGCTTCCAAAGTTTATACTCTCTAAGTCTTCAATGATTTCTATAACAAATGTACCATTGTTAAATATAGTTAAGGTTAAAAAAAATAAATTCAAAGTGTTCTCATGAGTAATTTCAATATGTGGAGTGAATATATATTTTTTATATTTGTATCCATGTATATTATTTTGATCAAACAATCCATCATTAATATTTGCATTAGTAGCAAATTTTTCTAAAAATTTTTCTAGTTTTTCGTGATATTCTTTTGTATGTCTTTTATATCTTCCAGGTAAAATCCAATAATCATAATTTACCGGGGGGTTGTCAGGAGATAAAATGCGTATAACTCCTTTTACATTCAATAGAATTTCCTCAATTTTTTCAAACCAAGGGTTCATGTTATTATCTTTTATATTTATAGCAGTAGCATATTGATATGTTACTTTATAGCCTTGTAATTTATTAATATCTTCTAGAATCTTTTCAATTTTATTGTCCATTATTTTAAATATCCTCATACAGCCTAGAATATAAAACGCTAATTTCTTCTTTCAACATTTTTTTCTCTTTTTCTAAAGAATTTACTTTTCTTTTTAAAGAGGAGATTAACGCATCTTTACCGTCATTTTTATTTTTATGAACAAATATTTCTCTGTTTTGTTCACGTAACTTCTCTATTTTCTTTCGAATTTTATTATTTTTATATAATGTAGCTTTCGAAACTTTTGAATGTTTAGAAACGATGTTAAAGTTAATTTCTTTATTTTTTTGAACTAAATCATTTATTGCTTTATCAACTTTTTTCTCGGTTTTAACTTTTCGTTCTGCATGCAACTGTTTTAATTGTTCTTGTCTATTAAATTTTTCCATCTTAACCTCTATACTTTTATTCTATTACTTCTCCCGAATATAATGTTTCCATCTTTTATATTACCTAGTATTTCTTCATATTTATTTAATATATTTATATGCTTTTCAACCATATCTTGTCTATTATTATTTTTAGCTAATTCTATAGATTTGACCGTTGATTTGATATGTAATTCATATTTTTCAACATCTAAATCAGAAAATCCAATAGCTAAATCCTTACATGGTTTCCCAGAATTACAAGTCAGGCATGGCGGAGCTTCCATGTATGGACAATCACCACTCAATCTAGCATGACAAGTGCCATAAGGATTGTCCATTGCGTTTAATTTATGTTCTTGCCATAAAGAATTCAATGCTTTTTCAGATAGTTCACTACTATGCTGTATATTTTTAATTTTACCGTCAACATCAAAACTAAAAGCTCCTTGATCAATAACTGATTCAAAAGCCTTTCTCTTTGTATCATCAAGTAACTTAGCATATCTTAGAGTCATTTCTGGTGAGGAGTGTGCTAATAATTCTTGTATCGTTAATATATCTGCTCCACCATTTAACAATTTTACTGCATAGGTATGTCTAAATTGATGAGTTTTGAAATGGAAGATTTCTCCTTGTTCATCAATAATATTTTTAGTCTTTGATAAATGATTTAAGTGTGCTCTGACCATATGTTGTGTAAAGGGCATTCCCTTTCTTTTTCCTTTATAAATAGCAAAAATATAATTATTAGGATTATTATCTTTTGTACTTTTACTTTTAGAATCGGCTATTAAAACTGCTATTATATCAGCTAATTTATTATCAATTGGTATTCTATGTCCTTTAACAAAAGTTTTAGCAATATCTGTGATTATTGAATACTTTCCATTAACTTTTGCAAGGCAATTATTTTGTAATGTCAATACATCAGAAATTCTTAATCCTGTTTTAAAAGCTATCCAAACTACAGGTATTAAATCTTTATGCAAATCATTTATATGCTCAAAAAGCTGTTCCAATACAAAATCTGGGATATAATCAATTTGGCTACTATTTTTCTTTTCGTGTTTAGGTAAGTCTTGAGGATAAATTAAAAATCGTATATCTTGGTACGGTGCTATAGCATAGTTTTGAGTTATAATATCGTTTAAGAACCTTCTAATTGTTTTTAATTCTTCTCTCACAAAATTCTTAGTACTTTGCAAATGTTTATTAGCTGCATATTCAAACAAAAATTCTATATATGCTTCGATATGACATCTATCTAGTTCATTTAAACTATTCCTTGTTTCTTTATTTTTAGATATATTTTGAAAAAACCTAGTTAAAACTCTTATATAAAACCTTGCTGTAGCAAATGCTATATCACCAGTTATCAAACGATTTTTTAAATATTTTTTTGCTAATTCTCGCATTTTAATTGACTCAATTTTTTCAAAGTTTAAATAATTGCCAGTTAGTGTTTTATTATAACTCAATCCATATTTTTCTAAATTTCTAATATCCCATTTATCTTTTTCCCATTCTTCTCGCTTATCAATGAACTTAATTAGATTAATGTACATATTCTTTAAAAAAGAAGCCAGTCCGCTTTTGTATTCATAATCACCAAAAACTATTGTTGATGATCTTCTTTTTATTGGTATATTATTTTCAGTCAGCCAATTAAACCAGTGCTTTTCTAATGTATTTATATCACAATCAAGTAAAGAATTTAAATTTGGATAAACTTCATTAAAGAACTTAGCAATCTTATTAAGCTTTACTGCTCCAGTATTAAATAAATTAGATAAGGACCAATCCTCTTTAACTATCAGTTTCAAAAAAAGGTATTTAAATTCTAAATTCAAATTTTTACTTTTAATCCTAAAGAAAACATTTTTTCTTTTGTCTCTATAGTTCTTGATACTATCTTGAAATTGCTTGAATTTGTTAAAAGCTGTAATGTGCCACTCATCATTTTTAAAAAAGTAATCATCATATATTTCAGTTATTAAAACCTCTCCTTTTATATTGATGGTTCTACTTTGTAATGTACATAATTCATTAATCATAGTACTGTTTGTAGGTAAATTAATTGGTATTGACATAGTCATTCCCCTTTATTAAAAACTTGAAATTGATGCTTTACTTTATTCCAATCTTCACGTATATCTTCTTCAGTGGGATGAACATATAAATTAATAGTCGTTTGTATATTACTATGACCAAGTCTTTCTTGAACTTGTTTTATATCCTTAGTTTCATTATAAAAAACAGTTGCATGTGTATGGCGAAATAAATGAGGATGAACATTTATAGATGTTTTATGTTTTAGCCTTTTAAATAATGAATATATATCACTATAATTCATAGCTTCTCCTACATTTCTCCCCTTTATTTTTACAAAAAGATAATCAGAACATATTGAAAGTTCGTCAATTATTTCGTAGACATAATCATCGTATAAATCAATTAACGATTGGGAAATAAATATTTTTCTTTCCCCAGTTTTCAAATAAGTACCATTATCATTAAATCTATTTTTCAAAACTATTTGATGGCCTTTTCTAAAGTCAAATTTAATATCATCAATACGTAATGATAATACCTCACCTATACGTAATCCGGTTTCATATAGTAATTGTATTAAGAATTTATCTCTAATATTATTAGCTTCCTCTAATAATTTCTTAACCTCCGCATTAGTTAACACTTCTATTTTTTTCTTTGGTTCTTTAACTTTCAAAATATTTTTCAACGTTCTATAGTCCTTATTTATGTGATGCATGAAACTTTTATATTTTTTAGAGTATTTACTTTCCATATGCATAAAATCATAGAAATTAACATCTAATTTTTTACTCCTATAGAGATAATCATAAAAATTAGATACTACAGTCATAGTCAGATTAATTGTCTTAGGACTAATGCTTTTTTCTTTTCGGTGATAAGAGAGGACATTCTCATATTCAAAAGGTGTTTTCATCCATCTTATAAAATCAACAAAGTTATCAAAACTAACTTCTTTATAGCATATCTTTTTACTTTCTAAGTAAACAAAAAAATTTTTTAGTGCATAGGCATAGGTTTTCTTGGTATTTAAACTTTTCTTAACACTATCCAGATACTTCAAATATCTTACTGCATCTACTATAGGTTCATTATTACCATCTAAAATCATAAAATTGGTACCATTCTTAGATTTTACTTCTACTATTTTCATAATAATCTCATTTCTAATTTTAATAGTATAAGTATACACTATTCAAATTCTTTTTACATCATACATATTAAACTTATTACACGTAATAAAAAAAGACTATTTAATATTTTTACTTTGTTCATTTTTTCTTAAAATATGATTCATTTTAAACAAAATAGTCTATATTCTTCAACATATATATAACCATTCGCAACTTTACCAGAACAGTTTGAAACAATTTATCAATATATGATAGATCAAAATAAAGTGAGCAGACCAGTGCTTTCAGACGACCAACTTTCGCAACTAAATATACATTTACATGAAGCACTACAACAATCACGCCCAGTCAATATCAAATATTACGAAGAAGGATATATTAACTTTATAGAGCTCATTGTACATCGGATTGATTCAATAAATTATGAGATTGAAGGTACTGCTCCTCATTCAAGAGAACGTCATAAAGTTTCATTTTTAGATATTATAGATATTTCTTTTATATAAAGAGTACAAGAGAATTTATTATGAATTTCTCATTTTACACTTATATAACCACCAACATACTTAGTGTTATCTAAAGCCTTTCTGAATGAAATCATTTAATTATTAATTTTAGAATTCAATAATTAATTTTGACTGATAATTGGTAAAATCAACTAATAAAAATAAGCCTACACATCTCAATGATGTACAGGCTTATTCCTAAATTATTATAAATTAATTGTTGTTTTCGATATCAGAAACGATTTCTTTCGTTTTTCTTTCGATATCTTCAAAGTCTTTTTTAAAAATATAAGCAAAGGCAACTACACCGATGCCTACTACTACTGTAGTAATAGCTAATAAACTAAAGACAAATTTGAATAATCCTTTAATAAAGTTCCACATTAGTTTTCACCTCTATAATTAATATGCATAGCTACATTTCATAATGATAGCATACTTAACTTTATCATTAAATATATACCCTTTTTACGGGTAATTATTCTAAATATGAATATAAATTATGATAATATATCAACTAAAGATGCTTAAAATGAAACAATTAAATGATTTCTTTAATCATGGTACACACAGATTAACTTAGCAACCAAGATTTTAATTTATCAGTGATTACTTTGTAATTATCAATATTCAGAATGATCACTCCTATTGAGATAATGTCATTATCTTAATTTAGATTGTATGATTTACGTAAATCAAGTTCAATTAATAATAAGTTACTTTTATATTACATTGAAGTAAAAATATAAGGAGAGATTATAAAATGCAAAAAGTACGTTCTGATATAATGACTCATCGTGGTTCTCACTATGATTTAGGAGTAAAGACTGCTCTTTGGTTACAAACCACTCCTTTATTAAAAAATCGAAATAAAGAATGGCGAAAGAGAATTCCACGTTTTGATATTGATGTCAAGGAAACCTATGATATATTTCAAATCTATTCGCCACAGATTTGGGAAGAAATAATTGGTATGCAAGATGTATTGAATCTACCTACAAAACAAATGATTTTAAATTTTGGCCATTATCGATTTACTGATTTAAAGGACAGTGGTTGCACAGTATATAAAGGTCGTGATTTTTTAGTCCGAAATTATGATTATCATCCTGCAACATATGATGGTAGATACTTATTATTTCAACCTAATGACGGGGGATTATCTCAAATAGGACCGACTTCAAGAGTGACTGGTAGAATGGATGGTATGAACGAGTATGGTTTAGTTATGGCATATAATTTTATGCATCGTAAAAAGCCTGCAAATGGATTTGTATGTTACATGGTTGGTCGGCTAATACTTGAAAATTGCAAAAATGTAACTGAAGCAATCAAATTTTTAAAGGAAGTACCGCATCGTAGTTCATTCAGTTATATACTAATGGATAGACATTCGAATTATGCCATTGTCGAAGTTACACCTCGATCAATAGATGTAAGGTATGAACATATATGCACAAATCATTTTGAATTGCTTACCCATGAAAATAGAAACTATACAAGAGAATCTAAAGAACGCTTAAATCGTGTAATAAATAAAACAACTCCTTCTACAAACAAAGATATCGCATTCAAATTATTTAACGACCCGCAATACGAAATCTATAGCAACCTATTTAAAAGTTGGTCTGGTACAATTCATACTTCACTATATGAACCTAATTCATTAATAGCATGGATGGCATTAGGTCAAAACAGTCATCCAACCTCAATCAATTTTTCTAATTGGTTAAAAGGAAAGAAATTGAATATAAATTACTTTGAAGGCGAAATAGATACACCATTAACTTTTGCCACATACTAATTAAAAATTCGACCCTATCTTGATAAATCAAAGGGTCGAATAATTTATATTATTTATTCAATTTTAATATCGCCATCTACAGTGTAAAATTCCAATATATTATCGCTATTTCCCACTTTTCCTTTATCGAAATATCGATTTTTAATTTCTTTATTTCCATGACCAGGATGAAGTTTAAGCAAAGTGTTTTTAGGTTTTTCGCCAAAATGATAATTAATATTACCTCTTTGTGTAGAAGCTTTTATATCATTGTTAGATTTCATGTCCGTCATAGAAATATCTCCTCTATTAACCAAGAAAACAGTATCACTTAATGTACTATTTTTAACATGAGTTATACCCTTATCAAGCTTCATACGACCTTCCCTGATTAAACAGTCTGTAATATAAAAATTTGCTTTAGAAGATTCGATGTTTACCTGATTGAGTTCAGATCGTTTAAGTTGTATAATTCTATCTGTTTCCAATGAAACATGTTTCAAATTCACTTGATTTAAATCAATTTCTCCCAATAACGATTGAATATTAAGAGATTTAAGGTCTTTTTCTGGTACAACAATTGTTAGCTTTCTATTGTTTGAGTGAAATGGATTAAAATTTAATCCATATCCTCTATCTACTGCACGTTTTTCTTTAATACTTAACCTTTTATTATTTTTTGTAACATTTATTTTATTATCTCCAGTAAAATAAACAGCTAATTTTTTTCCAGAAATTATATTAACATTGGTTGTTACTGTACTTATAGATAAATGTTCAATTTTGCTATTTATTGTTTTGGTATAATGTCGATTATCGTATTTATTTTTATCTATAGTAAACCACGTCATAGCACCACTAGCAAAGAAAATAATAAATATGATTAAACCACTAATAAAAAGCTTTTTCATTCTTTAACGCTTCCTTTAACAGTCTTTATATACCAAAGAAGATATTTCAAAATAAGTTTATGAATTATTTCACCAATTTTCAAAGTAATAACAATAAACATAATTCCTAAACCTGTAAAAGAAATTGAAAAAAACACATTACTTATAGCATTTTCGAAACCATGTAATACTGAATAAAATAATAAAACAAATGGTGCAAAGATAAAACAAATAGAAATAAGGAAACAGAATAGAATAAGTAATGCAATGATAACAACCGGTATTAAAATAATAAATAACGACAAAATACCAAGACTTAACGATGCTAGTATTGCTCTTACTATGTTTGCTAAGGTTGGTTTGTAACTAGCATAATGAATAGCACTTCTAGCTTTTACTTCTTTGGAAATATGATAAGGATCATTTAACTTTTTTATAATTTGTGATTCACTAATCCCTTTCAATTCTTCTTCATAGAACAAGTTTTCATACTTGTGCATAATACTATCTTTTTCTTCCCTAGGTAAATCATCTAAAGCTAATTCTAATTCATTTAAGAAGGTTATTTTATCCATATTTACGCACGCTCTCAATCTGAACTAAAAAATATCTAATACTTTTTGATTATTATTTACTAAAGAACTCAATTCTTTTAACAATGTTATCTTTATATAAAATGTTTAATTTTAATTTATTAAAACGGTCTACATAAGTCATTGAGTGATAATTTTTCCCTACTTTATTAATCTTGTAGTTTTCTCCCAATTTATTGATGACTTTATCAATTGGGTCACCCATTTTAATACCAAAATTTGTTTCAACTTTATCATCTTTGACTAAAACCATGCCTTTAACCTTATGCGTTTTATTTTTTACTTTTACTGTAAAATCTTTATGATTTTTATCATTGTAAAAGGTATATCTATCTAATTTAATTTTCTTATTAACCACAAATCCTTTTTGATTAAAACCATGATTTAAACTAATTTGATTCACACTGTAACCAGATAAATCCACAGATTTTATACTTTTGTAATAAGTCAAACCTATCAATAAAGAAATAGCTCCAGTTAAAAAAATAGCGAATATTAACCATCTACTTTGAATTCGCACCTGAGTCACCACTTTCACTCTTGTTCTAATTAATATAGCATATGCACAATGTAGTTTCATCTAACAAGATAGTCACATTATTTAATATACATATATTAAGTTACTTTAATTTCTTTAAACTCAAAAAATTGATATAACATTTTAAATTATTCAAGGGAGGGGTTTTATATAAGAAATTTAGAAACTTATTTTAATAAAAGTCAAACACTCAATGAATTCATTAATAAAATACAAGAAAGTAAAGACAATTTATTATCCATTTATAATTTCTTCCACCTGCCACTTAATGATGCACGTTTAAATCAATTAAGAGAATCGAATTATTATAAGGTGCTTATAATTAAAGAGGATTGGTGTGGCGATGCCATGATGAACATTCCAATATTAAAGCATACTATTGAATTTCTGAACATCATAGCAAGAGTATTTCATAGAGATGATGATACACATCTGATTGATCAATATTTAACAAATGGTAAATCAAGGGCTATCCCTATCTTTGTCTTCATGAACGATTCATTCGAACAATTGACAGTTTGGAGACCAAGAGCAAAAAAGTACAAAGTTTTGTCAATAAAATTAGAAGTAATAAATTGCCAGATAAAACCCATCCTAATTTTGATTTTTACTCAATAATTAATCAACTTTTATATAAATAAAACGAGTGGGACAGAACTCATCATGAATTCTACGTCCCACCCTATAAAATACGCCTCATAAATTTTAGTTAATGACTAAACAATTTTTATATGTTTAAATCACTTAACTAACTTCTCCACATTTTACTATTTAAATATCCCTCTTTGATGCATATAACATATTTGCAATAAATAAGACCACTATTGATGCAATAGAGATAAACCATTGCCAATTAGAGAATTTAATCTCACCAGTCATTTTTTCAGTTAAATACGTAAATGGTATATATTTAAATGAATCCTGAATATCATCGCCAATATTCGGAATCATTGGAATAAATGGCTGAATAAACGGAACGATGAGTATTAAAAAAATACCTAGAGTAAATATGACAGCAGGTTTTTCTACTATTAAAGTGATTAGTAATAAGAATAATCCAAAGAATAAAAAGAAAATAAGGTAAAACCAAATATTATTTAAAAATCTATCTCCATCCATTTTTTCACTTTTAGTTGTAGATTGTATAATAATTATTACCAAGTAGTGAATAATTGTAAATAAGAATGAAATTAATACAATAGATACTGTTTTAGTAATGATATAGCCCATTCTGCTAGTTATTCTGCTCATAAACAATTGTATAGTACCTTGTGAGTAATCTCTTGTTATTGTTTTTATAATGAATAAAAGACCAGCAAACAAGAAAAGCCAATTAGCTAAATTAAAAACCATATCTATATTAACTTTATGTGCAGAACTATAATTTGCCATCATGCTAGCTTGGAATACCGTCATTCCAATTACAAGTATAAATGCTAAATAAGTATACGGACTTTTAAGTATACTAATTAAATCATATTTGACTAATTGTAAGCTCTTCATTATTTATCACCTCTTTGATTAATATTAAAGTAAGTATCACGTAGTGAACTTTTACGTGTTTCAATATATTTTGGATAAATATCTAGTTGGGATAACGATTTAAGTAACTCTCTATAATCATTTTGAGCTTTAATGATAATTTCTCCCGATTCTTTTTGAGACTGCTGTACTTTAAAGTTTTCAGAAAGAGAATCTAAAGCTTTATTAAAGTCATCTTTTTGTAAAGTAAGAATAGTACTATCCTCTGGTCCCCCATCTTTCATATCTACATCTTGAACGAACTTACCATCTCTAAGAAATACTGCTCTATCACAAATCAATTCAATGTCTTCTAATTTATGACTTGAGATTAATATTTTCATTTCTAATTGTTGAACAAGTGATTGAATTGTCTTTAATACATCTATCGAACCATCTGGATCCATACCATTTGTAGGTTCATCTAAAATTAAGTATTTAGGTTTATTCATTAATGAAACTGCAATTGATAATTTTTGTTTCATTCCCATTGAATATTTGTTAACTTTTTTCTTGATATATGGTTTCATTCCAAAAGCTTCAATAATATGATTTGCATATTCCTTATCGAAACCATCGCCTAATACTTGTGCAAATAATTTTAAATTAAATAAACCTGTCTTGTTTCCATATAACTTAGGATGCTCAATTAAATAACCAACATTCTCACTTTTAGGCATGTCGACTTTCCCTTGATAGTTAATGATGTTATTATTCATGACCTTCATCAAAGTTGTTTTACCAACTCCATTTTTACCGATAAGACCAACGATTTGACTCTCGCCGAAATCAAAATCTATATCGTCTAAAACAGTATTTTGACCATATTTTTTGGTAATATGTTGTAATTTCATCATAGACCTCCTTAAAAATGTTAATACTTTATTTTTTTAATTTGAATCAAATAATTAATGACTAAGAAAATGCTACTTACAACTAATAGACCATAATTTAAGAAATATGAGTATATCATTGGGATATGGCTATCATTGTGTGTAAGATAATTGATTAAGATAAAAATGACCGATAAAGTAAATGGCAGAACCACCATAATTCCTACAATATAAGCTATATATGGAATATCTCGATCTTTACGTTCAGTACTCTTACTAAACGCTATAGGTATAGAAAAGAAATTCCCTACTATGAATGAAAAAGTCGTCGAAAAATAAATCGAATCTGTTTTTATTGTGCTTGTGTTGTATCCATATAAACTAATGATAAGCGCACCTATAAAAGTTAATAAAATGCATGTCATGTAATTAGCGTTAAGCAAATCTCTCTTTGATACAGGCAAACTATAAAAGAAATAATATGAAGATGAACCACCTAATCTACGATTAACTCTGAATAAATGACCTATATCTATCAAACATATCATCGTCAGTATTAATCCGATTGGTCCTGAGATAATTGAATATAGTGGTGTATCTTTATTTAACAAATGATAAATGGGAAAGAATAAAAGCAATAATGCGTAAATAATTAGTGTCCAACTACGTAATTTTAAGTTTCTAATCATTAATTGCTTCATAGTTAAATCTCACTTTGTATTTTGAATTTGTATTTCGTTTATGTTTACTTTTTTCTAAATAAATCATCAATTGTTCTATAGATGCATCTTTTATTTCAACACCACTACCAAACAATTCATTAAATGTTTGATAATATTCTGTTAAACCAATATAGCCTGTTTGCTTACTTTCTTTGTAAATCAAAAGTTCGTCCAACTCTTCATCTAAGTCTTCATTAGAACCACTAACGATTTTGTATTTTTGCGATAGTTTATCCCTAGACTCATTGAATATGATTTCACCCTCACTGAGAAAAACGATATAATCTGCAATTTTTTCCAAATCAGAAATAATATGTGTTGAAAAGAAAACTGTTTTATTTTCATCTATCAATTCTTGTTGAATAATTTCAAGTAATTCATTTCTTATTAATGGGTCTAACCCTGAAGTTGGTTCATCTAAGATAAATAATTCTGCATGATGACTGAATGCAATTGCTAACGATAGTTTCATTTTCATACCGGTTGAGAAAGTTTTTATTTTATTTTTATATGGCAGCTGAAAAAATTTTAAATACTTTATAAATATTTCATGATCCCAACGATCATAAAAAGGGGCAATGATATTTTCTAATTTTTTTACTGTCCATTTTTGATTAAAATAAATCTCAGAATACACAAATCCAATTTTATTTTTTATTTCACGAGGATGAATTTTTATATCTTTCTCAAAAACAGAGATTGTACCACTTTCAGATTGAATTAAATCCATAATTAATCGTATTATTGTAGTTTTCCCCGCACCATTTCCACCTATAAAACCTGTAACATATCCTTTAGGAACATTGAAGGAGACATCTTGCAATTGAAATGCGTTAGATCGATAATTAACATCTTTAAGTTCTATCGCGTTCATTAGTCGTCCTCCTCATAAATCATAGTCAATATTTCTATTAATTCCTCTAAAGGCATTCCAATTGTTTTGGCTTCTTTTGACATAGAGTGAGCTAAATTTTCAATAACAAAAAATTGCTTTTCCTTTAGAATAGAATTATCTTGTTCCTTTACAAAGGTTCCTTTACCTCTAATAGTTGTTACAAATCCATCTTTTTCCAAATCTTCATATGCTCGTTTTGTCGTTATTAAACTCACTTTTAAATCTTTAGCTAACTCACGCATTGATGGAAGATGTTCACCAGGGGAAACATAACCTTTCAAAACATTTTCTTTAATTTGTTGCTTAATCTGTTCATATATAGGACTTTCACTATTGTTCTTCAAAATTATTTTCATTGATGTCCCCCTTTTCTTCTGTATATACATAATATATACAATATACACACTTTTGTAAAGTGATTTCGAAAAATTAGTAGAAATCTCTATTTCATCAGGAATATACTGTATATATCATCTATATACAAAAAGGATGAAACTGAATTCATTTGAATTCTACATTTCACCCTAAAATTAAATATTTCACCAAATTTCGTAAAGCAATTACTAAAATTCTTTTAAAATTACTGTTAAAATAGCAAAACAAACTTCATCTGTTTGATTTAATATACTTAAAACTTAAAATAATGTTTGAAGTTTTATCATATGAATGTATCTATTTTTTTTTACGCTCATTATGTCTATTAATAAAAGCACAAATCATAAACATAATTGCTGCTAACAATAATTTTATACCTTGTGAATCGTGATCTGTCGCTTGTAAATAATACCCTACTATAAATAGTACAATAGCTAATCCAACAAATATTTTAGTCAAGTGTTTCATTTATTTCACCTCAGTAATATAAAAGTATATCAAATTAAAACAAAACTATGAACCACACTCAATAGCATCACTTTATATAATATTGTTTGCGGTCTATTTAGTACAATGTTACAATTTAATTGTATCCACGTATTATACTACACAACCCCAAGTCTGGTACCAGCAGACTTGGGGTTTTTTGGTCATCTATTTGCCTTTCCATTTTATTTCCAACCAAATACGAAAGACAATGAGTATGCCACCGGTAATTAATGTAATGATTCCATCTTGCCACCACGTCATTATACTACACCTCCCAAAAAGATGAGTGTCATATAATATGATGACCTATCAATAGTTTAACATAAAAACAGAACGTATGTTCTGTTTTTTGATAGATAATTTTTAATTTATATCTTTAGTACAACCCTTTATCTTTAAAGCAATACAAGATAATATATATATAAACACATTATTGAAAAGAGGTTAAGACAATGATGAATCCATTAGCCCAAAAATTGAATGATGAAATAAAGCAATCAAGTCCAGAAGTATTAGATATGATGTCACATTTAGGTAAAGATATGTTTTATCCAAAAGGAATTTTATCGCAATCTGCCGAAGCAAAACGCACAACATATAATGCTACTATTGGTATGGCAACCAAAAAAGAAGGTAAAATGTACGCAAATTCACTTAACCAAATGTTTAATGACCTTACACCGGATGAAATTTTCCCATATGCACCTCCTCAAGGTGTAGAGGAATTACGTGATTTATGGCAGAAAAAAATGCTTAAAGAAAATCCCGACTTAAAGTCTAAATCTATCTCTCGTCCCATCGTTACAAACGCGCTCACGCACGGTCTTTCTCTAGTAGCTGATTTATTTGTAGATACAGATGATACCGTCTTATTACCGACACACAACTGGGGCAATTATAAACTTGTATTTAGCACACGTCACGGTGCTCATATCAATACGTATCCTATTTTTGATGACTCAGGTCACTTCACTACATCTGAACTTGTAAAAACATTAAAAGAATATAAAAAAGACAAAGTGATTATTATTTTAAATTATCCTAATAACCCAACTGGTTACACACCAAATAAAAAAGAAGTTAATACTATTGTAAATGCAATTGAAGAACTAGCTAATAAAGGTACTAAAGTAGTAACTGTTGTCGATGATGCATACTATGGGTTATTTTATGAAGAAGTTTACCAACAGTCGATTTTCACGGCTTTAACACAGGTGAAATCTTCTAACCTTTTACCAGTGCGTTTGGATGGAGCTACTAAAGAATTCTTCTCTTGGGGGTTCCGAGTTGGCTTTATGACGTTTGGAATTGATCATGAAACGTTAAAAAATGCGCTAGAAGCTAAAGTAAAAGGATTAATTCGTAGCAATATTTCAAGTTCTCCACTACCTTCTCAAAGTGCAATCAAACATGTACTTAAATATCATGAGCAATTTGATAAAGAAATCGATCAAAATATCAATATTTTAAAAGAACGCTACGAAGTAACTAAACAAGTGGTGTATGATAATAAATATGCCAAATATTGGCAAGCCTATGACTTTAATTCAGGATACTTTATGTCATTGAAATTAAATCAAGTTGATCCAGAAAAATTACGTAAACATTTAATTAATAACTATTCAATTGGTATTATTGCTTTAAATAGCACAGATATTCGTATTGCCTTTAGTTGTGTAGAAAAAGAAGATATTCCTTATGTCTTTGAATCTATTGCTAATGCAATTGATGATATTAAATAAGTTTAAGGGGCTGGGATTATGAATGCTCTCTATTCACAGTCCCAGTTCTATTCTTATCTTGATTGATTTTCTTTTGAAAACTATGTGAAAAAATCTTTTTATTTAATTTGATATGATGTTATTTGTACTAAAAAATATTAATTATATTTTCTTGGGATATAAATTTTAAGAATCTTCACAATTTAATTAGTCGACCCTTTAATAATTTATTGTTTTCTTTTTGTGAGATTTAAGTACAAAAGCTAAAACGAATAAATTGATACTAAGTACATTAGTTTTTGACTTTTGATTTCTATCTCCATTATCTCGAAATTGATCCTCTGTGATTTTTCTACAATGATTAGTTATCAAGTAACTACACTCGTCCCCCTATTCTTTAAGTTTTTAAATAGAAAAAAGTGTGGATTGTACACCCACACTCTATGACTAACTATTCTCTTATTTTATTTCTAAATAATCCTAATAAACCTAAACCAGCAAGTAACATTATTAAAGCAGGATTTTGAATATCGTTTGTTTTACCTGTTTCCGGTAATTTATCTTGTACATCATTGTTATTATCTTTCTTGGAAGTTGTTGTAATTTTGTCTTCTTTGTCTTTCTTAGTTATTTTTGTGTCTTTCTCGTCTTTGCCGCTTTTTGGTATTACTGGTTTTTTCTCCTCTCTATCTTTCTTCGGAGTTTTTGTGTCTTTCTCGTCTTTATCTTTCTGTGGTGTATTTGTGTCTTCATCTTTCTCGTTTTTGTTAATTTGTGTATTTGTTACTGAAGTATTTGCTTGATTTTGTTCTTTTTCATTCACTTCATCTTTATTTTGATTGGTTGTTTCAACAACTTTATTTGTATTATTATCTTGTTGATTATTTTCAACTATAGGTGATTGTGCTGTGCTAATTTTACGATAAATAAATTTAGTGATTCCGTCACTCACAGAGGTTCTATAATGTTGGTAACCAGGAATTTTCACCGGTTGCCTTTCTGAAGCAGGGGTTTTAGCATCTTCCACAGCATCTTTAATGATATTTCCTTGATCATCTAGCCAGACAGTTACATAAAGAATTGGTAATTCATATGACGCATCGTATTCTTCTTCATCATTATTATTTTGATCTGTTGTTACAGCTGTTGAATCTGTATTTTCTTTATTACTTATAGGTGCTGTTTGTGAAGTTTTTGGTGATGTTTCTTGATTTTGATTTGCAGTATTTTCATTCGCATACGCAGTTACGTTACTGTTAAATAAATAGAGTGCCAATGTTAATGCACTTGCTGTGCCATATCTTATAGTTTTCTTACTTAAATATGTTTGTATTAATTTCGAATTATTAGGTTTGATGTCTTTCATAGTTGTATGTGCCTCCCAAATTTTTGATTTAAATTAAACTTCGATATCATATGCCTATGATACTGAGATTTACAGTGTGAGCATAATCGATAAAATATACACAATACGTTATTTAATTTATAATATATCATGTATTTTAATTTTTCACAATTTAATTTCCCCTAATAATACTAAAGACTTTTTATTACTTTCAACATTGAAATAACACTTTTATAACTGCATTAAAATCGTTGATTTCTTAGAGTTTTACTGACTAAACATTATAACTTTACTATATAGTGATTTATCTGATGATTTTTTAATTACGAATATTTTAACCCATACCTAAAAAAGCTTCTCAAAAGTCTATTCAACTTTTGAGAGGCTTGATAGTAATTTAAATTAAATACTTATATTGATGTCTAAAATCAATAAAATATTTACATCATACCTGGCATTAAGCACCACTAAAAATAAACTTTAATACATGCATAAAAGCCTATTAAATCAGCTATCACAATTTCTTTTGATATGGTTATTTTTAGTTTTCGCATTCCATTATGTCATAATTATGTCATTAAAAATAGTATGTCAAATCATGATATATAGCTAACACAAAATGTTAAAATTGAAAAAACACAAAATATTTGGGGCAATGATTATATTGATATACTAATTAAACCTATGTATATACATTTGCTTTTTACTTCAATATAATACCTTTTTTCTCTTTTTAATTAAACATATGAGAACAAAAGCGAATTTAATTACTATAAATTTAAAGTATATCTCATATCAATATGATTTTTAAAATCAATGGATTCTACTAGTTTGTTTTCCTCAGATATACTATTTAAAATTTCGCTAGCACAATCATTTAAAATGTTTTCTATAAATTCAAATTCTACAAAATTTATTAAAATATCTTTTCTGACATATCCTCTATATTCATGTACTGTATCTTGTAAATAATCTCTTTCATCTTCACTTAAATTATTAAAATCCTCTGGCAATCTTCCAGATTTATCTTTTATATCGATTTGATTAATATGATAATTCATTCTATTACATTCATTAAACATTTTGAGTAAACTTCTATATAAATTAGGAGATCCTTCATATATTTCCCTATCTTCTAGTAGTTCAATAATAGGATTAGCATAACCATCTATTAAATCTAAAGTCTCCATAATTCCACTACTCATTATTTCATCGTAAGTGCGATTATCTTCTGGTGCAACATACAAATTTAACCTTGATTCTTTTGCTATATTAGAATGATTTAAAACTTTTATCATTTTGATACTAGCAGCTATCTCAAGTTTATTAATTATCTGTTTATTCTTTTCATTCTTTTGATACTCATACAATTTCCTAGAATTATCCCCTGAAACTTTAGCACCTAAATAAGCACCACCAAACGTTGCAAATACTCCAACAAAACTTATAGCTATAGAATAACCAGTAATACTATGTTTAGGATCTACATAACTAATAATATAACCTACAACAAAAACAAATGATATTATTGCAAGTATTATAATGAAAATTATAATCAAAATGTGTTTTAACTCTAATTTAGTATTTTGCAATTTATGCACCTCATTTTTATCACAATAATAGCATAGTTATATATGGTGTAACTATCATCCGTTCCTTAGTTTCAATAAATCTTAATTCTCGACGTTATATCTTTACTGAACATATTTAGGGTCATAAATACTCATTCCCCACTGCAATACAGGACGTTTCTCAGAATTATAAAATTGGTATTAGTACTTCGCAATACTTATCTTTTCCCTCTTCTTCCTTATAACGCTCTAATATAGGTTCATTTTTTACTCTCAAATTATTGTTATCTATAATGTTTGGTAAATTAGAATAGAAGTCTTTCACGTCTTTTGTTGTATGTGGTAATGCAAAAACAACATATTTTCCTCCCGTAAAACTTCGAGAATTTATAAAATCATTTATCTTTACATCTTCGTCTATTTTTAAAACTAAATCATATCTACATGATTCTTCTTCGACAATTTGCGGATCATCTAATGCTACACCTAATATTCCGTTAGTTTCAACATATCTCCAATAACAATTTTCTTTAATCCACTCTTTAAAATTCTTCATCATTTCATAATTCTTATTACTACCATACTTACCTTTATTTCTAACATAGATCACATTACAATCATCTAAAATTTCGATTTTATAGTTCATTTTAGCACCTCCAACAATAAGCTAACCCGAGTTAAAATTTATTACAATATGTATTAAAAAATTTCTTAAAATAAAAAAAACGCCACTCAATGAGTGACGCTTGAAACGAATTATTTAACTTGTCCGTGTGCTAACTATTTAATTTGCCCTTATCATCAAAATTATGCCCTTTTTTTGCCCTCTGAATTTAAAGCTATTTATATCCATAATTAACGGTAAACAATATTATTTAACAATCACAATTTTCACAAACATAGTTTATTCCTTAATCTAGTTTATCAATAAAATTATAAAACTGATTAATATCTGTTAATTGTTTATTACAATGAATGCTATCTCGACATATATAGTCACCTTTTTTTACATATTGACCATCCGAATTGGTTTTTGACTTTTTCATGAATAATGAAACATTAGATTCTTTATTACAAATTGTGCAGAACCCCTTTACAACCTGATTAGAAATTTCTCCATAAAGTCCTTTTAATTGTTTTTTTTCATCGTAATATATTATATATTTCCGATTTGATGCAAGTTCATTCCATCCTACAAATGAACTTACCTTCAAATCATATTCTTCAAATTGAGGTATTTTTATTTTTTTAACTTTCTTAAATACTTTCTGAAGTTTTTGCGGACTAGGTAGTTCAAAAGGTACTACATATTCTAAAAATTTATTAAGTATTGCTTCAATTTCTTTGTTTGATAATCTGATGTTCATTAATACTTTTAAAGATTCTTCAATATCGTCATCTATATGACCAAAAATCTCATTAATATCATTATAGGTTTCCGATTGAATAACTTTAACGGTTTCTTTATCATTTACCGTTTTATATACATTTTTCAATCTTAAAATAACCGATCTGATATAATTATATTGGTGAGGATAAATCATTGTTTTCATTATTTTCAACCTTTCACAAGTATATTTATTTTACTTATTAATAAATAAGATACTTTGTGATAATGTTGATTAAATTTAGCTACAAAGCATCTTATATTCAAGATCCAATAGCTTTAAATATGTTATATCTTTTAACATAACATCATCACCTCCCGAACTGTTAAATTCATTTATATCACTTCAATATTAATTAATTACTCATAATGTTACTCTTAGTAAAAAAATAACATGGGTAAATCCAGAGTTAATCGTTTCACTCATCGCAACACAGAACGTTTCTCAACGTCTTATATTGTTAATAATTTCATACTCTTGTCCTTTATTTCAAAACTGTACCCTTTTTTGCCCTTTAAATTATCATTAAACAAATCATTTCATTTTTGCAAAAAGTATTGTAAGAAAAAGTTTCATTATGATATATTTTTTATAGTTTTTATATAGAATTAAACTTGCTAAACAGGAGTGTTTTTTTATGAAACTCTCAGCAAAAAAGCAAAAGCAGTTCCATCATTTTTGTAACTACTTTAAAAGTTTAGAAATTAAAACATTTTTGCAAAATGCTATCGGCGCTTTATTTTTAAGTCCTTTTACATTAATAACTTATGCATTTATTTTAGCATACAAGGTTACATTTATGAATAAATCATTAATTGAAGCTTTGTCAAGCGCTGTTTCTTTAATTCTTATATTTTGGGTAGTTGCATTGTATTTAATGATGTTTTATGTAGTTTACTTTAAAGGTAAAAATTCATTATTAAAATTTGTTAAAATAACTACTCTAATAATTATTATTTCTTATCATATATACATATTTATTAGAAAAGGTATAGAAAATCTTACTCATTTTGATAACTATATTATTATTATTACTTCAGTTCTTATTTCTTACTGGCTGATACAAACTTTGAGAAATATAATTACTTCTATTTACAATTGGATATTTAACGATGAAAGTCACCAACGAGATGAATTAATTAAATTTAAGCTTTCTTTCATAAAAAGTTTACTCATAGGCTTTTTTTTCTTTTATTGCTACTATTTTAGGTATAGCATTAACTATTAAAAATTTATTCTTTACTTAAGTCGAATTAATTTTTATAGAACGCAATTTATAAAGGATGTTGTATAGCATGACATCCTTTATTATATAACTTACCGTAGTCACACAAACTCAATCCTCACTGCAACACAGGACATTTCTTAGCGTTTTGTATTATCTACAATTATTTAATGTCTTTTTTATTTTTATCTTTTTCTCTGCAACTTCCTCTTTTTATTGCGTTATGATCCCAATTTATTTTTTAAATTCATTACCAGCTTGCTCTATAGTTTGATTTATATATGTAATACTAAATAGATAAACTGAATAAACTATTAGAAAAAAAATAACGAAAGAATAAAATATTAAGAAAAATTGAACACAAACGAGTGGAATATTCACTAATAAAGAAATTTTTTGATTTATTATAATATACTTACCAATAAGGATTTGCATAAAAAGAATTATCAATAACGTTAATGAATATAATACATAAAAAGTTACTAAAGACATAACTCGAATGTATTTACTTTTTAACACTGTTAATTTTCTTTTGGTCAATTGTTCATTATTAGTTTCTTTATCAATATCTATATATTTTTCTTTGGTCATAGAGTTAATTAAAAAGGTAGCTGATGTAATAGTAAAGCCTATGCTAATTGAATAGTAAGGTAAAATTAACTTATTAAAATCAGCAACTGAATTATAAATATTATCTGACGAACAATTCAAAATCAATGATATGATTATCGATAATAATATAGTAATGCAAAGCAACTTCTTATAATGTCGATAATCTTTTAAAACTGATTTATGATTTCTAAAAAGCGTTAAAAGAGAATTGACACTATTCTTCCTTTTCTTTTTTTTCGACTTCAATATAATCACCCTTAAATTTTGAGAATTTAGTTAAAAATTCTTTAATATTTTTATAATCAGGTTCAGTTCTTATTGCAGTTTCAGGCATATTTTCACTATTGTCAGATAGATAATTCCTTATAAAATCAATTTTCTTATTAATATTTACTATTCCATTACTATCAGCTTCGTCTTCAAATTGAATATCTCTCGTGAGCATATCAGGTGTAAATACTCTATTAACTCCATAAGCATCAGTACCTTCAATCGAGTAACCACCAAATCTTTCTGACTTTATTACATAATTAATAAATTTTTCTAGATCTCCCGCAAATCTTTTATTTCTAAATTTTGTCAATTTTAGAATTGTATCATATTCACCAATATCATATTCACTTATAGTTTCTGATGCTAACTTGAAAAAGTTATTACTGTTACTTTCATTATCAAAATCAATGTCCTCAATATCTCTATCTTGTGTTTGATCTTTTTCAAATAGGCTAACTGATTTAACTGACGTTAACAATTTTATTTGTTCTTTAATATCTAATGGTTTTATTATTTCAATATCAATAATAGGTTTACTTTCAATTAGATACTCATCTTCTAAAGTATTTAAGTATTTAACATACTGCCTTGCTTCCGGTGTAAACAATCTTAATAAAGATCTTAATTTTGATATTGTTAAAACATAGTTTTCATCTTGTTCAACAAATATATAACCCTTTTGCTTATGAATGAAGAAGTCTATTTTATATTCAATACCTTGATTAGTTTCAATAAGCCCAACCAAAGATAAATCTTCTACATCTACATTTCTTTGCTCTTTACCATGTCTAATTGTAACAATTTCACCATGACTATATTCAGAATTAAAGTACGGATTGTAATTTAACAAATATACAGTTTCCGTCTTATAATTATAAGTTTTTTTTCTGTCCTTTTTCTCATGACTTAAAATATTCAATAGAATAAAATCAACAATTCTGTGGTTGTAATAATTATAAATAGTTTTATTTTTTTCCGTATTTGTTATTAAGTTGCTAATTTTGAATATCTTAAATTTCACTTTACGTTTTGCCATTCCCCGTAACCTCTTTCATGTGTAGTTTTTATATTATTATATATTTAGTTGCAAAAAATAAATAGACAATATCTAAAAAAAGCAACTAGTATCGGGGAATGATACTAGTTGCAACTACACAATTATATTATAACCTATATAAGTTGAATAACCTAATATCATAAACTTTCGTATTTAATTATTAATAAATATCCTATCATCGTTTAACTTTATAGATGGCACTATTCTTCTATCTACGCCATTCTTCACTAGCATTAAATTAAAGGGTAATATAATGCCTACTCGCTCTGCTGCGTTTAATTCGTTCCATATCTTTATTTCCTTATCCGTCATTAGATCAGTATAAGTAATTACAGTATTCTCTTTAATGCTCATAGCCCTGTTGAACATATTATTTACATTAATCTGTTCTATCTTAGAACACATAGTTATCAGTCCTCATCTGGAATATCATTAATGATCATTGTTCTATTAGGGTGTTGTTCATGTATTTCATCTAATGCTTTCCGTTTTTCTTCTTCCTCATCTTCTGGCCATTCACCTATATTAATTAAAATTGGTGTGTCCGTAGCTAACTCTTGCTTATCGGTAAATAGCTTATGATACTTACCGAGCATATCTCTAGCACGTAAACGGTCACTAGGTTTGATAGGTACTTCCACCATTTCTACATGCTCATTATACACGAGGTTCATTCTGTCAGTGTCTGGGTTGCGTTGAAACTCACCACGTTTAACAACAACCTCACGTATTTCACTCTCATCACCTACTGCTGCATTACTTAGAATATGAAGTAGTTCATTAGCAGATAGTACACCTTCATCAATTACTTTCTTACGTTGCTCATTAATGTACTTAGCCACTTTTTCATTCTTAAGCAACCTACTACCTTGTACAGTTGCAGTATGAGGACTATAACCAGCCTTAATTGCACTTTGCGTTACATTTAGCGTCTTTAGGTACTCAGATATAAACTTTTCTTGTCTAGGGTTTAAATCACTCATATTATCCCTCCTATAATTTATCTAATAAACCATTCAATAGTTGACGTATTCTTTCTCTACTTAAATTGAATATCTTTGCAATTTCATTCATTGATTTTCCTTCACATAGTAAGAAAAAAATGTAGTATTCCCTTCTAGTACCTACTGCATAAATAAGTTGATCTAGTTCATTAAAGAATACTTGATTATCAGTATTCTCATTTAGTGCAAAAGGCTCGACTTCATCACTCAATGAAAAGAAATCATCTACATTAGTATCATCATAGCTTACAACATCTGACCCTTTCTCTTTGTGATAGTCCTTTATAAACTGTTTAATTGCTTGTTTATCGTACATCATGTAACAACACTTACTTTATTCTTATAAGTGTATAAATCACGTTGTAGGCGTTCTATGAGGCTATAATCTATCGTTGAACCATTAGACTGCATGTAATACATGATTTCCTTTTGTTCATTAGGTGTATATTGCTTAATGACTTGTTTTAATTGCTGCATGTTTCTATTCGATTTTATTTTGAAGTGTTTCAATTTGTCTTTTTCACCTATAATATCAATCACTAACTTTTCTAGTGGATAGGATATTGATACAATGCCATGAACATCATTTGTAGTCATATGTGAGATATTTAAGTGATACATCATCTCTATTTGTGTAGTAATGGCTTTAATCTTGGTATTGATAAACTTTGGGTTATATTCTGTTAGTAAAGTATATTCAGATATTTTAGTTTCATAATATGATAGTGAGTAGTTTACTCTTCTAAGGTTCATGTATGCACCTCACAAATAAAATGAGCCTATCGCTGAGGATAGGCAAGATATTTATTATTTAACAATTCTATTTTCTTCGAACATTTTCTGAAGTCTTCTGTCTCTTTGTGATTTCTGGGCCAATTCATCTTTTTTCTGTTGTCGAATATTTTGGGAGAATTGTTCTTCTACTACATCTAATACTTTGTGACATTCGTCAGCAGATAATTTTGTTTCCGTTAAAAGATAATTACTAACTTTATCTAAATTATATTTTCTAGCCATTATTTAGCACCTCTTATTTGCATTTTCTTTCTTATATCAATGAACGGTAGTTCGTCTCCACTCACATAATTTGTATATATATTAGGACTGAAATAGTTTTTAATTTCTTCCCTTACTTCCCTATCCTTTTCAAAGCTTTCTTTGTCATAAACTCGAACAAATCTATCAAATTCTATTTCATATTCATCATTTAATGCTGCTATTTCATTTATTATTTTGTTATACTCTTCAATGATTGGCTTGAATTTTGCTAATATGCGTTCTTTATCCTCTTGGTACAAATGAGGTAAATCTGCCTGATGTTTAATAAGTTCAATAGCCTTTTTACGTCTAGCCTCATCAAAAACTTCTTTTTTAGTTGATAAGCGTTTCTCTAAGGCTTTCAATTTCTTCTCATTACTATCAAATGTGGTATAAAGTTTATCAGCCTCATCATCTTGTGAGTTTGCAATTAGTTCTTTATATTTAACTTTATCCTCTTTAATTCGTTGTGCGAGTTCTTGACGTTCCTTTTCAAGTTTATTGATATTCTCTCTTTGACCTGTCACATATTCATTGTATTTATCAAAGTATTTAGCTGTTTTCAATGATATACCTCGTTTCAGTTATATTTTTAAATTTATTACTCTTGTGCAGACAATCTCAGCAGCACCACGTACTAGATAAACTTAAATCTCAGTTTTCTTTAACGCCTCATATCGCTTCAAACTACCTTCGATATGACGCTTGATACTTCTTAAGGCTAATTCTTTCTGTTCCTCAGATTTAACCATGAAATAACCTCTTGCATCTTTTTTATAGCTGTATCCGATTGGATAACCATAATCAACTACTAAACTATTAATCGTATTTCTTAACCATCTATCGTTGTTTCGGTTAAACTCCATATTCAATTGATTAAATATATTTTGCTTAGTAATAATCTCGTGCTTAGTGTTGCGTAATACGTTTAATACTCTGATATGATCGTTCGTTAATTCTTTTTCAATTGTTATTGTCATTGTTTTATCCTCATTTCATCTTTAATGAGGAGGTAATATTTAGGCAATAAGTAAACAACAAATATTTAATCCAGACTTTTATTAAATATATAGAAGTCATTACTTCTATAACACTATTATACTAAATTTACACCTAAATAACAAACAAATGTTCTTATTTTAGTAACGTTTACATAACTTCTTAACATTCCATTTAACACTATAACTAAAGCGTTTATACTACTTTTCATGCAATTTCACACACTTTCCGTTACAGAACTAATGTTCGTTTTTTCACCTGAGATAAACCTAAAATCATTAACAATTCTTAACAATTACGATTTACATATAAAAAAGCCATGCACCTACTAAGTGCATGACCTAAAAATTTATACATAATCTTTTAGATTTTTAATTTGTTTGATATTCATTTTATAAATTGGTTTAGATTTACCATTTACATTATAAGTACGTTCAATCAGATTTTTAGGTAATTGAGCAATCTCATATGCTCTACTAATTGGCATATCTACATTAGGCATATCATCTGGCGTTCTCTTAATTCTCTCTAGCACCCACTTATACTTATTATAGTTTTTTAAGTTGATACCATTCAATACACAATATAATTTCCATGCTGCAAACTCAAAATATTGTTCTACCTGTTCTAATTCTAAGCAAATATTAATATATTTAGCTTTTCTGTTATCCCATTTGTAAGGAATAGTTGGAATAATATTTTTATCATAGTAAGTAATAGTAGCAACTTCTACACGCTCACATGTTACATATGATTTATTTAAATCTAATGCGACGACCAATGGCAATATGTTACCTACTACATTATCATGATGATCTATCAATACATATTCATTACTATTTAGCGTATAATCTTCTTCATTTAGTTTTAAAAATTCTATCAACACATCATCAGTTAGATTTAAGTTTTTAATATCCTTACCAACTATTGTCATTGTTTTACACCCTTATAATAAGAGTGTTTCAACTCATTTAATCGTTCAATTAATACTTTACTATCATCTTCATCCGCCTTCTCATTCTGGATAAACTCAGTAATGATTTTAAGCCCCTCTACTAATTCTGGTGCTGGTTCATTAATTCCAGTAGCTAACTGATACAATGCCTCCATATTACCTATAACATCTGCATTACTAGATTGAACAACCTCAAGTTCATCTATATTGAAGTCTTTACTCATGTAGTCGAACATGTCACTATTATTACTTTCTGCAAAGGTTTCTAGCCCATACATGAAATACTCATTATCAAACATGAAACTAGCCATCATATCGCTTATAGTGTCATGTGTACCATCTGGTATTTCATAACCTGCATAATGCCCCTCAATACTTTCTATGAGCTTCTCAGTATGCTTTTCTGAGGCAATCTCAAAAGTTTTTCTCACTTCACAATCTTTTATTAATACATGAGCATACATTTTACCTTTACTTACTAGATACACAGTGTTAAATGGATCATTATATATTTTAAATGCAAAAGGTAATTTATAACTACTTTCACATAAGCCCGTAAAATATCTTAATAATGTTGCTGCTCTTGTTTCAAATTGATTTGCTATAATTTCAACGTTCATATTAAACAAACTCCAATTCTTTCTTACAAATATTAAAAGTAACTGGCAACCAATGATATGTGTCTACATCGTCTGACTTCAAAATAGGAAAGTTTAAACTTTTGCCATCAACTATATAAATCATTGATTCACATTTACTCATTTCAATCACACCGTCGTTGACTAACTCACTTACTGCATCAAATGCCCGCTCATTCCATCCATACCAAAATACGATATTGCTATTCTTTGAACTGGTATATGCTCCTTGACCTTTATAATCAAAATCATTTTCATCAAATACTTTTTCTATTTCTACAAAAGAAGTACCAGTATTATCTTTTATATAATCTATTAACTTACTTTGTATATTCTTCATTATAAAACCTCACAGTATATTCATTTTTCTCACACTTACTTATAATGCTATAAACCTTATCAAATCAATACTTAAGGCTTATTCCTCACACCTCACAGATAAATAAGCAAATTGTAAATATTTAATATATATAATAATTTTGAAGATTTATTTTAAAGTTAAAATAAAGTGTGAGATGTGAGAAAGTATATATAAACACTGTTATATCAACTTTTATAACCTCACACTTAAAATATTATACTCACACTTGTTCTGTGAGATTTTTTAGAACTTTACCGTCAGTATCATAAATTACTGTGGTATTGTCTTTTTTATAAAATCTTTTACTTTTTTCTTCTGCTCTCGAATAATAACTAACCGTTTTATATCCGATCTTCGCTAATTCTTTAGAGAAGTTAAATTTATTCATATGATGATAGCCGTTATTAGCACACCATATTTGATATATTTCATATGCTTTATCGGTATTTCTCCCCTCTACTACTGGCAATTGTCTGTAGTCCTTATCTTCTGCATCTTCGATAAACTGTAGCACTGGATTATTATCATGCTGATATTCTTCTTTGGTTTTTCTAGCAATTTGAGGTTCTATTATCTCGTTGTTTTCTAGCGTTCTCTTTAGACCTTTTAATGCTAAATTAAGCAAAGCTGACATATTATGTGGTGTTATCAGTTTATTTAGTAACATCGGATCTTTCTTTTGTCCGTCTTTACCAAATTTACGCAGCATAGGGATAATTACCATACGTCTATAAAACCCCTCACTCTTGTCATTGCTCATTGGTAATTCATTACTAGCAAATATGAGTTTTACATATGGTTTAAACTCAAATGCGTCTTGCCCTTTAAACTCAAGTGTAATGTAATTACCAGTAACAATAATCTTGAAGTTACCTGTATCTCTAATTCTGTTTGGATCTATATCATCGGCAATATTCACTAATTTCCCTTGCAAGTTAGCAGGTTTAAACTTATCGTTTAAATCATTAAAGGATAACGCCGTTGTATTCTCTGGGTTATAGAAATGGTGCAATAATTTAAGTAATGTCGTTTTACCATTACCACCTGGACTATAATAGAAGAAAGCAACTTGTAGGAAATTATCACGGTATAAACCATAGCCAATCATTTCATAAATTAATTGTTCTACTTCTTCATCTTCATTTGAAATATCTTTGATGAATTTTTCTATCAAATCACTTTGCGCGTCTTTATCAAAATCAACATCAATAATATTAGTTATATAGTATTGAGGATTAAAAGGATTCAACTTTTCTTCAACAGTGTCATATATTCCGTTTTTCAAACCTATATAACGTGCTGAACATTGTTCTTGATGATTACCTAAACATAAAGTTTTTAACTTTTGATAAACTTCTTTATTTTGCTGTTCTCTTAAGGATGGAATATATTTAATAGTTATTTTACGAACAACATCTATATTTAACGGCTCATATTTCTTACCTGTAAATACATGAGGACGGTTATCAATATAGCAACCGTGATATTCTTCATATAAAAATAATGCGAATTCATAAAATTTAAATCTATTCCCGTCAAAGAAATCTTTTTCATCAAATATTGTTTTATTTTCCAAATAGTCTGGAAATGTTGCCATAAAATGCCTCCTTATCGATGTTCTCGTTTGTATATAGATTCGAATGTGGCGTTAAACTCTCTAGAACTCATTGGAGGATTACAATTTTCATTCCACATATAGCAATATGCGTATACTAATGGATCTGGTACACGTCTATTGAGTAATACACCAATCAAAGATGTTAGTGTTTGATTTCGGTTACCTGTTGAGACCCCAAAGGCAATTGACTTCCAAAAGTCATTATCACGACGTTTAGAATATTTAAATTTAGTTGATTCCTTGTGTTGTGATTTATATTTTTCAAACCATTCTTCTAACATTTCAGTCCCCAAAATTGGGGCGTCATTATGTTGATATAAGAACGGATATTTATCTTGTTGATATACGGGTAACGCCATCGCTCTGCTAGGTTGAAAGCTCCCCTCATCTACTGGGTGACCTATTATATTTACCAACACTTTTGTATACTTACGGTAATCATCTGCATTGAGACGCTCATTCAATGGCACATACAAGCGTATTCTAGGGCTTTCAGTTTGGTGATTAAACGTAGTATGCCAAAACCACGCAATGCCTTTTAAAGCGTCTGTAATTGCATCATGTAGTGGTCTCAACTTGGGTATGTCATCGTAGTCCAATACTAGGACATCACGATAAATTACATTGTCATTATTACGGTACTTTTTGTATTCTTTACCATCTTCATCAGTACCATCTTTTATATCGCCGTATACAGCTACACCACGAGCATACTTATTAGTATTATTTTGTGGTATTGATAACCTATTAATTAACTCACTCCATTTTGGTTGAGAAAAATTTTTAAAGGAACGAGAATCTAGGTTGTTATACCAAACCACTGATACTTGGGTATCGTGTTCTAGCTTTATTTTGTTCAATTTATTCACCTCTAGTGATTAACAGAGCAGAAAATGATACAATATATAAAGAGTATTTTATTAACTGCTCTGTTAATTTATTAATTTTCTATGCGTTATCTGATTCTGTCGGCAAACTTACATCAGATGCGCATTTTTCTATTTCACGGATTTTTTTCATAATGTCGTCAAAATCTCTCATATACATAAGCATTAAATCAATAACCTGTGTGTTTTTGATACGGTGCTCGTGATATTTCCAGCCATGCGTATATATTTCTTTTTTAGTTAACATATGATTAGGTTCATGTGTGAAATACTCATCATCAAACCATACAAAAGATGTTACAACATCATTAATTTTCTCTTGTACTACTTCTAAATCATCAAATAAATTTCTTAATTCCCACTCCATTGTTGTTTAACTCCTTAACTAATTTTTTTATTATAAATTTCTTTAGCTTCAATTAAACTTTCTAAAGTACGCTTACAGTATTCTATTTTCTCCAAATCTTCACGATTGAAGAAACTTAATTGACTTTGGCTATCAAATATAATTTCTTCTTCATTTTTAATAATCCAGTTGATAGCATGCATGATATTTTGTTTATTCACATCTAATTTAGCAGCCATTGTTTCACTCCACTTCAATATTTCCAACAATATAATCCAACGCCCATTCTAAAATGCCGATCACATGTCCTTCTCTATCTGTTGTATGTTCATGTTCACCCGTGTTATCTGTAACGGAATAGTAGTAAATTTCTTTATCTTCATTCATAACATCACTTAATGTCATTGTTACTTCATCGAGAATAGAAAACGCCTCATCTTCAAAATCTACCTCAGCAAGAATGTTAAACAACTCTTTATGAACGAGTTTCAAAATATGTTCGTAAAACACTGTATCGTTATAGTGATAATCTGTAATAAAATGAAATCTATCTTTCGCTGATAAGAATATGTCCTTATCTTTTTCATATAATACTTTTTCTAATACTTGAACCACTTTTGATAATTGATATTTTTGTTTAATTTGCATCTTATTTAACCTCCACGTTTTCATAATTTAATAATGCGATTGTACTTCCTAATAAATAAATTGCTAAACCTACATGAAACGCTATAAATGAACCAGCTAATAAAGTCATTAAACTGATTAATAATAGTTGTAATGTGAATTTAACCATTTTGAACCTCCATCAATTTCTTAACATCAATCTGCTTGAAATCATTGTTATGAATATCCATGTGTGATGTGATTTTCTCCATGAATTCATCTACATCAGATTTCTTAAATCGGTATGTGCTGCCTACCATGTAATACTTCATACCATTATTAATAAGTAGTTCCTCAATCGTTGGTTTACTTAAATTCAGGTATTCAGCTAATTCTTTGTAGGTCATAAAGAACTTTTCTCTTGCCAGTTCATCTACACGTTGATTAATTGCTTGTTCTAATAACTCACGTGCTTCATCTTCATCAATATTAATGTTGAACATTGGTTATGCCTCCTTGATTTCTATTTTGTGTAAATAATCAATAAGAGAATTTTTATCGATAAGTATTTTGCCACCTAATTTAATATAAGGAATTTTATTGTTGCCTATTAATTTATAGGCGTAACGTTCACTTATTCTTAAAAATTCAGCTGTTTCTTTTACAGTTAATAACATGATTTTCACCCCTCTATTACAAGAATACAATTATTGTTCTCTTGGTTATATTTTAATCATAATGCTTTGCTTTCATTTAGTCAATACCAATATTGAATATTTTGTACTCTTGTACACTGTTGGTGTTTTTATTGATTATGAGTTGAATGAATTTGTTCTCTTGGTTACCAATTTGTGGTATTGTTTTGATTGAGGTGATTTGTATGACGGAAATTAAATTCAACTTAGGAAATTTTTTAAAAGTTCTTAGAAGTGATAAAAAAGAAACTACTAGGGGATTATCTAAAAAGATTGGTTATTCACATAGTTATATAAGTTCGGTTGAAAATGGATCTAAATTATCTCCTTCAAGCGATTTTATACAACAATATTTATTAGGATTATTTGATAAAAATATCGGTATTACAAATATGTATATAGAAAAAATTAAATATTTATCTGAAGGTTTATATGATTTTGATACCTTACCAGTTAATTCTGAAAAGGATTTAATTGAAGCAAGCAAAAAGATGAAAGATGAGTTCTTAAAATTTAATAATATTCATTCTTTTGTAACCAAAAAAGGTGAAAATTTTTTTGAAGAACCTATAAATGATCTAAATTTTCATCTAAATGAATTGAATAATCAAAAATATTATAAAGGAGTTGAAATGAGTACTGAAGAAATGCATGAAATAGATAAATTAATTAATAATTATTTGATAACCATTTATAATACTCAATTATCTCAAACAAGTTTTTTATATTTTGAAGGTCATTTAACTAAAAGTGAATATGAGATATATTCTTCACACTATTTAAATAAATTATCAAAATTAGATTCAGAAACAAAAGGTGATCTCCCTGATTTTATGGAAGAAGCCAAAAAATTTGATAATGGTGACTACAATGGCGAGTTATGACCAAATCGCTAAAAATAACTGGCGTTATCGTATATCATTAGGAAAAAATTCAGAAACGGGCAAATATGAATACATCTCTAAAACTGGCTTTAAACGTAAATCAGACGCTAAACATCAAGCTGAGATGATTGAACGTCAATTAAGAAATGGCGACTATATCGCCCCTTCTTCTAGCACCTTCAAACAAGTAGCTGATGATTGGCTTAAACAGTATGCTAACGATGTAAAAGTAAGTAGTGTGAGAGCACGTGAGAAAGCCATACAACACGCCATAGAGCGTTTTAATACTAAACCAATACAAACTATCAAGAAACATGATTATCAACGCTTTGTAGACGATATGAGCGCACAGTATAGCAAGAATTATGTTGATAGTATTGTCGCATCTACAAATATGATATTTAAGTATGCATATGATATGAGATTAATAAAAGCTATGCCTAGTGACGGTATTAAACGACCTAAAAAGAAAGTAAGTGTGGATGAATTAGAAGATATTGAGATACACAAAAAGTTTCTTGAAAAAGATGAATTATTTCAATTCCTGGAGGTTGCTAAGTATCACCATTCACCACAAAATAGCTTTGAAATATTTACCACATTGGCATATACAGGCATGAGAGCAGGCGAATTATTAGCGTTAAAATGGTCTGATATAGACTTTGAGAACAACACGATTAGCATTACTAAGACTTATTACAATCCGAATAATAATAAAAAGCATTATCAGATATTTACACCGAAAACTGAAAGCTCAATCGGTAAAATCTCGGTCGATCCCCACGTGATTCAATTACTCAAAGATTATAAGGTAAACGTCCAGGACACATGGAAAAATGAGCTTTATGTAGATAATAATTTTGTGTTTACTGATGTGAATGGTTATCCACTTGTGATTAAAAAGCTGCAATTATGGATAAAAGCTATACTTAAAAAGACTGACATAACTAACAAACAAATAAGCACGCATTCGTTTCGTCATACACATTGCGCCTTACTAATAGAGGCTGGTGTGCATATCAAAGAAATACAAGAACGCTTACGCCACAAAGATATAAATACCACAATGAACATCTACGCTAAGATTACCAACTCATACAAAAAAGACGCTTCCCACAAGTTTAGTCAACTCATGGAAAACGTCAGCAAAGAATTATTTTAAGATTTTTATGTCATTATTATGTCACACGGAATGACCAAACGCCTTTAAACCAACGTTTATTGGCGTTTTTACATCATACCTGGCATGCCACCCATTCCAGGTTGTTCATTATTTTCTGGCTCTGGAATACTAGCAACGACTGCTTCAGTTGTTAAGAACATAGCAGCTACACTTGCTGCATGTTGTAACGCTGAACGAGTTACTTTAGTTGGATCTACTATACCTTCTTCTAACATATTAACCCATTCATTTGTTGCTGCATTGAAACCAACGCCCGCTTCAGCATGTTTTAAACGTTCAACAATAATTGAACCCTCTAATCCTGCATTTTCAGCAATTTGTCTAACAGGTGCTTGTAATGCTTTTAATACGATATTAACACCCGTTTCAACATCACCTTCTGCTTTAATTTCACTTACTTTTTGATATATATTGACTAACGCAGTACCACCACCAGCAACGATACCTTCTTCCACCGCCGCACGTGTTGAATTTAATGCGTCTTCAATTCTTAATTTACGTTCTTTAAGCTCTGTTTCACTTGCAGCCCCTACTTTGATAACAGCTACGCCGCCAGCTAGTTTTGCCAAACGTTCCTGTAATTTTTCTTTATCAAACTCTGAATCAGTTTCTTCAATTTGTGCTTTAATTTGACCTACACGAGCATCAATATTATTTTCATCACCATTACCATCTACGACTGTTGTATGATCTTTAGTCACTTCAACTTTATTAGCAGTACCTAGCATATCAAGAGATGCATCTTTAAGTTCTAAACCTAAATCATCAGTAATGACTTGAGCACCAGTTAATATTGCTAGGTCTTCTAACATTGCTTTACGTCGATCACCAAATCCTGGGGCTTTAACTGCTACAGCAGTAAATGTTCCACGCATACGGTTTAAAACAATATTAGTAAGTGCATCGCCTTCTACTTCATCCGCAACAATTAAAATTGGTCGACTAGCCTGCACAACTTGTTCTAATAATGGAAGAATATCTTGGAATGATGAAATTTTCTTATCCGTTACTAATATATATGGACGTTCTAATTCAGCTATCATTTTATCTGAGTCAGTTACCATATATGGTGATTGATAACCGCGATCAAATTGCATTCCTTCAACTACTTCTAATTCTGTATTAAACCCATTTGATTCTTCAATAGTGATAACGCCATCGTTACCTACTTTATCCATTGCTTCAGAAATGTAGCGACCGATTTCTTCATCTGCTGCTGAAATAGCTCCAACTTGCGCTATCTCGTTCTTATTTTCAACCTTTTGAGAAATCTCATGAAGCGCTTCTATAGCCACTTGCACTGCTTTGTCAATACCTTGTCTTAAGCCTACAGGATTTGCACCACTTGTAACATTCTTAAGACCTTCCTGAATCATTGATTGTGCTAAAACTGTTGCTGTAGTTGTACCGTCCCCAGCGATTTCATTTGTTTTATTCGCAACTTCCTGCACTAATTTTGCACCCATATTCTCATATGGATCTTCTAACTCTATTTCCTTAGCAATTGTTACACCATCGTTGGTAATTAAAGGTGTTGTGTAATCCTTATCTAGAACCACATTTCGCCCTTTAGGTCCAATTGTAACCTTTACAGCGTTTGCTAATTTATCAACACCACGTAACATTGCTTGACGCGCATCTTCAGAGAATTTAAGATCTTTTGCCATAGTCTAAACAACCTCCACTTATTAAATCATTTAATTAATATTTAAAATTCGCTCTTTATTCTATAATAGCTAATATATCTTCTTCATTTAAAATTAAATATGTTTTGTCGCCACGTTTTACTTCAGTACCTGCGTATTGTTGGAAGACGATTGTATCACCTTCACTGACTTGAGGAGCAACTTGTGTGCCATTGTCTAATAAACGACCTTGTCCAACTGCAATGATCACACCTTCATTTGATTTTTCTTTAGCGCTATCTGTTAAAACGATGCCACTTTTAGTTGTTTGTTCTTGCTCTTTCTTCTCAATAATCACACGATTTCCTAATGGTTTAAGCATGATTGTTCCTCCTTCATTTACATGTGATTTAGCACTTTGATATATAGAGTGCTAATCTGATTTTAATATTAATCAAAATTGGTCAATATATCAAGCCAAAAGGATTATTAATTTTGTACTTAACCTTTATTTACGATAAAATACATAATATACATATATAGATGGAGGGAAATTATGAAAAGGTTATGGGTATCCCTATTAACCGTTCTATTCTACGGTTTAGCTCAAATACTACCTGGGTTGGTTTTAGGTAGCCATTTACTTGGAGATATGTCTAAAATGCAAACTGCCCAAACAATGAGTATCATGCAAGTATCTATCTTTATCATCGCTGCATTGTTAATCATTTTCATGCAAGCAACCATTAAAAATCCTACTCAATTAGAACAAGGACATAAGGAACCTAAAAGATATATTTTCGCCTGGGTTCTATTAGGATTTTGTATTGTGATGATTTACCAAATCATCATCAGTATAATTTTATTTGCCATCAATGGCAGTCCGCAAAGAAGTCCAAACACTGAAAGGTTAATGGCTATTGCTAAGCAAATGCCGATATTTATCGTTTTAATATCCATAGTAGGTCCCATTTTAGAGGAATACGTTTTTCGTAAAGTTATCTTCGGAGAATTGTATAACTTTATAAAGGGATCACGTGTGGTAAGCTTTATCATTGCTTCTATAGTAAGTTCTCTAATATTCGCTTTAGCACATAATGACTTCAAATTTATACCGGTATATTTTGGAATGGGAGTCATTTTCTCACTTGCTTATGTTTACACAAAACGAATTGCTGTACCTATAGGCATACACATGCTTATGAATGGTTCGGTTGTATTAACTCAAGTTGTGGGTGGAGATTCTATTAAAAAATTGCAAGAACAAGCAACATTTATATTCCATCTTATATTTTAAAATAAAAGCATCTCATCATGTATAAATTAATTATCATACATGGCGAGATGCTTATTTTATTACTTTTTTCTTCTAAAGATATATAGTCCAGTGACTCCTAGAAAAATTCCAATTATTGCAATACTTAACGATAAAAGACTTCGATGTATTTTCTTTTTCTTATCATAATCTTTGGAGTGTCCATCATTATTTGTTGTTATCTCATCTGCACTATGGTTTTTGAAGGCGCTATGATTTTTATCTTCTTTATCCGTAGGTTTTTTAAGTTCTGGCATTGAGCCGATTTCTCCTGTAATTAAAGCTAAAACCTGATCATCTAAATTTTCATAGTATTTACTAGAATTAAGTGGATTAAAATATTGAAATCTGAAATAGCTTGTCCCTTTTTGTAATGAATTTAAATATTCATTTCCTCTAAATGATTGCTTCCTAAACAAGCTATAAATGTCACTATCTGTCACCTTTCCATCTAATTGATTCAAATTTTTTACTTGATTAATCAAAAACGGATTGTACTTATAAGCACCCGTGGCTAATTGTCTGAATCTGCTAATTAATGAATTGGTATTATCACTACTATTCAATCTATGTTCGGTATTATTTTGAGATTTAAAAAAGCCATTTTTGTTCCATATAAATTGATTTATATTATTTTGATTTCTATGACCTAAGTTAGAATTAATAATATTTTGTTGACGTTTAAAAGGCGCACTATCTCCACTAGTACGTGTATGATTAATATTATGGTTTATATTGTTTTGATTTGTTTGATTGTATTTAGGCCTTTGGGGTTGATTCGTATGTCTTTGAGAAGGTCTATTTGTATTTCCTTTAGGGTTACCAGGTTTTTTTCCGGTATGTGAACCCTTACCTGAACTTGTACCAGAGTCTGAATCACTATCTGAATCTGAATCACTGTCTGAATCTGAATCACTATCTGAGTCTGAATCACTGTCTGAATCTGAGTCACTATCTGAGTCTGAATCACTGTCTGAATCTGAGTCACTATCTGAATCTGAGTCACTATCTGAATCTGAGTCACTGTCTGAATCTGAATCACTATCTGAATCTGAATCACTATCTGAATCTAAGTCACTATCTGAGTCTGAATCACTATCTAAATATGTGTCATTTTCTGAGTCACTATTTGAAACGATATCTGTATCTAAATCATTATCCGAATTCATACTAATTCCTGTGCGACTAGTGTCATTCACTCGATTGATAATATTGCTCTTAGCTGTATTTCTATCAATCTGATCTTTAGAAAAATTAATGTCAATAGGATGATTACCTTCAGCATGTGCTTGGTGACTGAATAATGATGTAGTTACCATGAAAGCAAAGCCCGTAAGCATAAATGAATGTTTAATGTTAAACTTTTTCATAAATTCAACCACCTCCCCATTACAATCTTTTGTTAGTTCAAGTATATAAAAAAACTAAGCATTTTGCATTTAAATATGATTATTGAAAATTAATATTAATAAAGTTGAAACGTAAAAGTAACTATTTGTAAACAACAGAATTCAAGAATATTTTTATTTTAATTATTACTTGATAATTAAATGTAAGCTAAAGCTTTACCCTAAGCCTAACAAAATTTCAAAATTTATGTTAGTTCAATATAGTTGTATGTATAGATTAACATGATTAAATTTTAGATATTTTAAATGAAATTTTGCCTTTAACTGGCAATTTTAGTATCTTATAACTAAAACGATAGGCGGGTGAATATATTGAAAATCCAAATACTTCAATTCAATGTAGAACGTGGAAATGTTGATAAAAATATGCAAAATATCAAAACTAAGTTTAATCAATACTTAGATAAAGATACCAGTGTCGTCGTGCTTCCAGAAATGTGGAATAACGGTTATGCATTAGAAGAATTAGAACAAAAAGCTGATAAAAATCTTAAAGACAGCTCTCTCTTTATAAAAGACTTAGCACATACATTTAATGTAGATATCATTGCAGGTTCAGTATCAAATATAAGAGAAAACCATATATATAATACTGCTTTTGCAATTAATAAAAACAAAGAATTGATTAATGAATATGACAAAGTACATCTCGTGCCAATGTTACGTGAGCCAGACTTTTTATGTGGTGGAAATGTAGTCCCTGAACCTTTTTATTTATCTGATCAAACACTTGTGACGCAAATCATTTGTTATGACTTACGATTTCCAGAGATATTGCGCTATCCAGCTAGAAAAGGTGCTAAAATTGCTTTTTATGTAGCACAGTGGCCTAGCTCAAGACTAGATCATTGGTTATCATTACTAAAAGCGAGAGCAATCGAAAATGATATTTTTATTGTAGCTTGTAATAGTTGTGGTGATGATGGTCACACCAATTATGCTGGAAATTCAATTGTCATTAATCCTAATGGTGAAATTTTAGGCCATTTAGATGATAAAGAAGGTGTACTAACAACACATATCGATGTAGACTTAGTAGATCAACAAAGAGAATATATTCCAGTTTTCAGAAATCTAAAACCACATCTTTATAAATAGCATAGTTAAAGCCGTGAGCTTGGGAGAGACTCACGGCTTGATAACTTATTATTAAGGGAATGTTTTTACAGTTATTTTTTCAATCTATTTTTTGGGGATGTTATTAATTATGAAAAAATTTTAGTGAATTTATCTATTTAACATGATAAATTGAATGTTGTTTACGATAGCTTACATGCTAGAAATAATTACCTATTTAAGGTAGCTAAGAATAATACGTAACACTGAGTCCAAGGAAACTACAGTTACTAGCAAATGCTTCTCACTTGCTTAGTTTATATTAGTAAATTATTAAGTTGGGATGGCTCAACAACTCACTAATAGTATTAATTATACGAAGAAAACAAAGTTACAAAAGTTACAATAGACTCATTCAAAAATTATTTTTTGAATTTATTAACTGTATCGATAATCCATTTTACTAAATCACCGATTGTAGAAATGATATCTGCTGCCATCATAACTTCACTCCTTTCGAATTAAGGTAATGGATACGAATGAATTTAACATTCACTCGACTAGATTAAGCAAATTTTTCAACTATCTTTCAATCACATCATCTGTGATATGAGTCTATTAAAACATGATTTTTTCATCTAAAGATTAAAATTTCGTAAATAGCAATATTTAGTACTCAACTGTAAAACTAAATATGGTAAAATATCTAATAGCACTTAATTAAAACACTTAGGTATATTTTTTTAACAGTTAGGCATGCTTTCTAAAAAATGTTGCGCAAAATTGTATAATGACACCTGAGGAGAGTAGTAAACAAGTGAAAATCATCGATAAAAAAATTGAGCAATTTGCTCAATATTTACAACGTAAAAATAACTTAGATCACATACAGTTTTTAAAAATTCGTCTAGGAATGCAGGTACTAGCGATAAATATTGAAAAGTCTATAGTTGTGTATGGGCTAGCAATAATCTTTCATACTTTCTTTTACACACTTTTAACTCATTTAAGTTATTTTTTAATTAGGAGACATGCACACGGTACACATGCAAATTCGTCATTGTTATGTCATATTCAGAACATAATTTTCTTTATTATTTTTCCATACTTAATAATAAAGTTAGATATTAACTATTTTGTTCTTTTATCTATGGCATTAGTCGGATTAATTATTACGATTTTATACGCACCTGCAGCAACTAAGAAACAACCTATACCTAGACGTCTTGTAAAGCGAAAAAAAATACTCTCCATATTTTTATATTGTACTATCGTAGTTATTTCATTAGTAACTAAAGAACCGGTAAATAAACTTATTTTATTCGGTGTAATTTTAGAATCTTTAACATTACTACCCATCTTTTTCCCTAAGGAGGATATTAATCATGGAAAACATTTTTAATTTATTTATAAAATTTTTCACTACAATCTTGGAATTTATTGGTACTGTAGCAGGAGATAGTGTATGTGCTTCTTACTTTGACGAACCAGAAGTGCCAGAAGAACTGACTAAACTATACGAGTAAATATAACCCTAGAAAGTGTGTAAGATATGGATGATATTAATTTATTTCCGTTTGCAGGCCTACAAATCTTTTTAATGATTTGGGTTACTAAAGTTATCATTAATATGAAATTTAATTTTAGGGATTACATAATCGTTTTTACGATTGTAATCCCTTCTGCTATAATGTATTACTTTTGGCAAAGTAAAGCATTAATAGTTTTGGTTATAATAATCATAATTTTCTTTTATACAAAAATAAAACTTTATTCAATATTAGTTGTATTATTCACGACTATGATCTTATATATAACTAATTTCATAACTGTATACATACATTTAACTATAAAAGATTATATTCCGTTTAAATTTGTTTTACAGTTAATACATTTTACCTTTTTTGTAATCATAACTCTAATCATTGCTTATTTAACTCAACTATTGTTCAATAAATTAAAAGTATCCTATCTGTCACTCAATAAAAGATACTTATTCATAATAACAATTGTACTTTTTATATCATTTATTTTACTTTATATGGTGTCACAAACTGATATGCGAGGAAATGATACACTTAAATTATATGCCATCTTGTTGATGGGTATTATGGTTTTTTTAAGTGTAGTGATTTTAGTGATGTCCAATTTTACACTTCGTGAAATGAGGTATAAACGTAATGTAAAAGAAATCGAAGCATATTATGAATACACGTTACGTATAGAAAGCATTAACAATGAAATGCGTAAGTTCCGGCATGATTATGTGAATATCCTCACCACTCTTTCAGATTACATTAGAGAAGATGATATGCCTGGATTACGTAAATATTTTAATGAAAATATCGTTCCAATGAAAGATAAATTAAAAACTCGCTCTATTAAAATGAATGGTATTGAAAAGTTGAAAGTGAGAGAAATTAAAGGGTTGATTACTACTAAAATTATTCAAGCTCAAGAAAAACGTATTCCAATTAGTATTGAGGTTCCTGATGAAATTGATCGTATCGATATGAATACTGTTGAGCTTAGTCGTATTATCGGTATTATAGTTGATAATGCTATTGAAGCTTCAGAAAATCTTGAGGAACCACTCATAAATATCGCATTCATCGATAATGAGGAAGCTGTCACTTTTATTGTTATGAATAAATGTAGTGATGATATTCCTAAAATTCATGAGTTGTTTGAACAAGGTTTTTCTACTAAAGGTGATAATCGCGGTTTAGGTTTATCAACTTTAAAAGAACTGACAGACTCAAACGAGAATGTTTTATTAGATACTGTCATCGAAAATGGTTACTTTGTACAAAAAGTAGAAATAAATAATAAGGAATCATAAGGATGTGTAGAATTAAATGAAAATTTTTGTTTGTGAAGATGACCAAAGACAAAGAGAACATATGGTATCAATCATTAAAAACTACATAATGATTGAAGAAAAGCCAATGGAGTTAGCCTTAGCAACAAATGATCCTTATGAGGTCTTAGAGCAATCAAAAGAACTTAATGACATTGGTTGTTACTTCCTTGATATTCAATTAGAAGCTGATATGAACGGTATTAAATTAGCCAGTGAAATTCGTAAACATGATCCTGTTGGTAATATTATATTTGTAACCAGTCACAGTGAACTGACTTATTTGACGTTTGTTTATAAAGTGGCTGCTATGGATTTTATTTTTAAGGATGATCCATCTGAATTAAAAATGAGAATCATAGATTGTCTTGAAACAGCACATACACGACTCAAATTATTATCAAAAGAAAGTAATGTAGATACGATTGAGTTAAAGCGGGGAAGTAATTCAGTATACGTTCAATATGATGACATTATGTTTTTTGAATCATCTACGAAATCTCATAGACTCATCGCACATCTTGATAATCGACAAATTGAATTTTATGGAAATTTAAAGGAATTAGCACAGCTTGATGAACGTTTCTTTAGATGTCATAACAGTTTTGTGATAAACAGGCATAATATTGAATCTATTGATTCAAAAGAACGTATTGTTTACTTTAAGAATGGCGAAAATTGTTTCGCTTCAGTACGTAATGTTAAAAAAATATAATGAAACACCCATCTTTACGATATGAAATTGTAAAGATGGGTGTTTCACTTATTTCTTATATTTTAAATCAATAATAGTCTTTTATATCTTCTTTTGTCGGCAAACTTTCAATAGCACCATGTTTCGTTGTTGTAAGTGCTGCGACACGATTACTAAACGCTAGTATATCTTTCCCCTTTTCCTTAAATAAATCTTTACATTCAGAATGCCGAGACTCGAGTATGCAATAAATAATAGCACCTATAAATGCGTCACCAGCACCAGTTGTATCAATTGCTTGTACTTGATACCCCTCATGATGAATACGATAATCATCTTTGGTATAAATAGTTGCACCTTGCGCTCCTTGTGTATAAATCACTACATTAACTTGACCCCTAAATAAAGATTGAATCGCTTCATCTTCATTCTTCTTACCAGTAATAAACAATAATTCTTCATCAGATATTTTAACAATATGTGCTTTAGGTATGAACGCATTTATTGTACGTTGACATTCGAGTTTATCTTCCCATAAAGGTAAGCGTACATTAGGGTCAAAAACAATAGTACCACCTACTGACTCGAATTTTTCAATCATTTTCTCATGGGCATTTTTCATGTCACTCTCAATTAAATCTACAGAACAAAAATGTAAAATATCGTCTTGGAATATTTGAATATCATCAATATTTTCAGGTTGATATAACATATCTGTAGAAGGTTTACGATAAAATGAGAAATCTCTTTGACCATCATCTTGAAGGCTGACAAATGCCAATGCAGTATTTGCTTTATTAGTTCGCTTAATATATTGCGTACCTACGCCAAGTTGTTCAATTGTTTCTACAATGATATCACCAAACGCATCATTTCCTAGTTGTGTTATCATTTCTGATTTTCCACCTAATTTACTTACTGTAGCCGCTACGTTACACGGTGCGCCACCAACTTGTCGACTAAATTGTTCAACATCTTTTAATTTTGAATGTGTTACGTTTGGTATGAAATCAATTAATGCCTCTCCAATAGCAAATAGACGTCTCATTATAAATCACCCTTTTAATTCATATTTAGTGAATTTTAAATATACTTGACCAGATTCAGTCGAAGCTTTTATACCAGTAGCATCCTCATTTGGGAAAATACGTGAGGTTAAAACACGCTCACCATCATTACAAAATATTTCGATGCTAGATGTATCCACAAAAATTTGTAACTGTTTTAATGGTGAATCTAAAATGGTAGAACGTGTTGTTCCATCGACATTTGATGGTAGTGTCCCACTATCGGTACGATCTAAAGTGAGTTTATTTTCGTGTTTATTATAAGTAATCAGTGTAGATTCAGATCGAGAGCTACGCAATTCAAAATATATTTCTGAAGCATCATTTTCTAATATATCTATAATCATCTCATACTGTTTACCTTCATATGGATGTAATTTACGTTTAAATTTATTAGCATATCCCAAAGCTGTTTCTTTATTTGTTCTTAAATCTTCTAACTGCTTAAAAGGTCGCTGCTTAAGTTTTCCATTTTCAATGGTAAGCACTCGAGGAATAGTAAGGCAATGTGCCCACCCCTCTTTATCTGTAGGATACTCTGTATCTGGTAGTCCCATCCATCCAATTAAAATGCGTTGCCCGTCTGCATCAACAAACGTTTGTGGCGCGTAGAAATCAAAACCATTATCCAATTCTTGAAAACTTTCATGGTCAAAAAATAGATTATTAAAGTTTAAATCTCCTATCATATACCCTGATTGATAGATATTTCTAAATTTATCTCCTTCAGCTTCAACGCCTTGTGGACACATGAGTATGACATCTTTATTGCTTAGTCTAAAATAATCAGGACACTCCCACATATAACCAAATTGTGTCAGATTGGTTTTAATCTCACCTTCAAAATGCCAATCAACAACATCTTGACTACGATATAAAAGTAAACGCCCCATCTCATTTTCATTTTGAGCACCTAGAATAGCGTACAGTTGACTATTTTTTTCAAATACCTTTGGATCCCTGAAATGACTTGTATACCCTTCAGGTTGTCCATGAATCACAGGTTTAGGAAACTTCTCTATTTTTCCGTCTTTGTTCATTCTGGCAATCATTTGACTGGAAATTCTATTCCAATGTTGGTCACGATGATTGCCTGTATACATATAATAAAGATGATTTTGATATTCAAAAGCACTTCCACTGTATACGCCGTGACTATCATACTTAGTATCAGGTTTAAGAAGTGTTCCTTGTGGTTCAAAATGTAATAAATCTTTGCTTTTATAATTAAACCAATATTTTAAACCGTGCACAGCACCTAACGGAAACCATTGATGTGAAATATAGTAGTGTCCATTATAATAAATGAGTCCGTTTGGATCATTCAATAAACCCATTTCAGGTTGAATATGAAATGTTTGTCTATATAAAGATGTATCCACTTGGTGTTTCAGTTGCTCAAGATATGTTTCATCAACATCTTCAATACGTTGGTATCTCTCTTCACGAGTCCACTCCACTATGTTCTACCTCCTACTACAAATATTTATATATTAATAACTCTATTATTTTAACATATTGATTTAGAGAAATATGTTAATAATGTCACTTTTTGACATGTTTAAATTCAGACTTATTAATATCTAATTGATACCAGTCAATATATGATTAATTATTTCATTCAACTATGCTTTCTGAATAATTATACCAATTTGCTTAGCAATTATCATTATATGTGGTATCGGTTCCATTTTAACTAAAACAAGATTTCTATGCATGTTAATTCAATTGGATAGGAATTTTTATTTTTAATGCTGTTTGTTCACCTTTTAATAGTTGGTTAATTTCTTTTAATGCTTGCTCTCCTGCTTCAAAGTAATTATAGCTAACCGTTTGAATGACAGGTGATACTATTTGAGTCATAGGGTCTCCACCAAATCCATATATTGAACAATTGTAAAACCTTTGTTGATGATCAGAGCAGTATTTATGGATTGCAAAAGCAATGGTATCAGTTGCTCCGACTATCGCATCAGCATGATGTACTCTTTCAAGTTGCTGACTTACATCTTTAAAAGCTTGTTCATGCTTAAATGTTGTTTCATAAATTTTCGGACTTATGTGATAGTCCTTCAGCGCTTGAATAACTCCCAGTTTACGTTGAATACCAACTGCAATATCTTCTTCACTAACACCAAAGAAATGTACATTTCGACAACCTTTTTCACCAATGAGTACTCCAATTTTATATCCAGCTTCATAATCATCGTGATAAATACTATATAATCGGTCGTGTTTTTGTCCTACTATAATGACAGGAACATCAATTTTCTCAATGACTTCAATATGCGCTTCAGTAATATGTGTTGCCATTAGCACGATTCCATCAACTTTACTACGTGATAGTGTTTTTAGTGCCGAAATTTCACCATCTATTTCTAATCCTGTGTAATTTAATAATAACTGATATCGATGTTGATTACATTGGTGTACCAAACCCTTAATCGTTTCGTCAACAGCGTATGAATTCATACGCGGAATAATTGCTCCAATCAAATTGGTACGTCGAGCTCTTAAGCTTTGTGCAAATTGATTTGGCTGATAATTATTTTCTTCTATTATTTTAGTTATTTTTTCTTTCGTTGCTGGACTCACAGATCCATTATTTAAAAAGCGTGAAACAGTACTTTTCGATACTCCAGCTAATTTTGCTATATCTGATATATTTTTCATAAAAAATCACCTATCACGTCATCAATCATTCTTTTTTATTTTACCATATGAACCAACGCTTTAAATAGTTGAAATCATTGTTTAAAATACGATTAAATAAATTGACGTGTTAGGTGATTATCATTTATATAAATTTTAAAACTTGATATGACGATTAAACTTATTTAGCTCTCCATAGAAATATGCTTTCTCACCGTGTACTATAGCATCAAGACCTGTTTTATCTTCTTCTTGAGTTGTAGCTAAAGGAGTAAAAATTTTAATAAATCTAGCAATCAAAAATGTAACTATTGCGCTAAAAACGACAGTCGCAATTGCCGCGCCAAGTTGAATCACTACTACTTTAAAATCAGCTGTATAGATAAAACCATTCTGCACCGCACTATTAATTTGATGTGATTGAAAAACTCCTGTAAGCACAGCTCCTAAGATACCACCTACACCATGAATACCAAATGCATCAAGTGCATCATTATATTGGAGTTTTACTTTAATTAAATTTATAACGATATAGCAACATATGCCACCAATTATTGCAATAATCATAGCACTCATATAGCTGACGTATCCTGCTGCTGGTGTAATAGCGACAAGACCAGAGAGTGCTCCAGATAAAAGACCTAGTAAACTTGTAGTCTTTTTCAAGATATATTCAAAGATTAACCAACCGAAAGCACCTGCACTTGCACCAATAACTGTGTTCACAAACGATATCATGGCTATGTGATCGAATGTAAATGCACTGCCTACATTAAATCCATACCATCCTAACCATACTAATATACCACCAATAAGCGTAATTAATAGATTATGGGGAGTATGTTTTTCTTTCTTCTTTCCTATACCTATCATTATCCCAAGAACCAAACCAGATACGCCTGATGTTATATGAACTACTGTTCCACCCGCATAATCTATTGCTCCAATTTTACTAATCCAACCACCACCCCAAACCCAATGGGCAACAGGGCTATAAATTAATAGAACCCATAAACTCACAAAAATCAGATAAGGAATGAATCTCATTTTCTCGGCAATCGAACCTGATAAAATAGATACCGCAATTGTACAAAACATCATTTGAAACAACATAAATAATGAGAGCGGGATATGAGGACTCAAAGTTTTTGAAGTTTCAAAACCAACATGATGAAGACCCAAAAACTTCAAACCACCTATCCATTGATTACCTCCATCAAAACTTAAAGAGAAACCAATTATTATCCATACAAATGTGACAATGACAATGGCAACCATACTTTGCATTACAGTATTTAAAGCATTTTTTGATTGTACGAGTCCCCCATAAAAAAGGCTTAAACCTGGTGTCATTAACCATACTAATAGAGTACATAAAAATAGAAATATTGTATCATTCATATTCATACTTACCACTTCCTTTAAAAACATCATAATGAGTGTTTTTTTAAAAAGCAAAATTAGGTAAGGTCATGTTACACAGTATGTCACTTTTAGTTACATTGTATATATAAGCGTAGTACAAAACATATTGCTTTCGTTACACCACGCTAGTAATAAGTGTCATATTAATACGTGTCATAAAAAGATAATCTTGATTTAGTTATATCATTACAATAATAAATAAGCCTGAGACAATGGTTGTTGTCTCAGGCTATCATAATTCTACTAAAGAATTTCATTAAATTAATTAAAACAGTCTTCATGTTTAGCTCTTTCTTTCAACAATATAGCTAAAGACTATTTTATTTAACCTTTTCTCGTCAATCTAATCTATAATTAAATTTGCTTAATTTTCTATTCTTAAAAATCCTTTTATTAGCTTTATAACTTTACGTTTTTATGCTTTTTGAATAGTAATCGTCCATGATGCATCATCAAGTTGCTCATAGTTTGTAACTGGATATCCATTTTCTGCAGCCCAATTAGGCAATGCTTCAGTAGCCTGGGTGCAATCAAAATCGATTTTCAATTCATCCCCTTGATTTAATTGATTCATTTTCTTTTGTGCTTCTATTAAAGGAAATGGACAAACCATTCCTACTGTTCCTAATTCGTGTACCATTGATATACCTCCTCATTCACTTTATCTAATGTCATATTTAAATGACCAATATTAGCTTTGAGTTACTTGTTGTAACTTTTTCATAGGTTGTACAAAAATAAAATAACTCATAAACCAAACACCAATAATCATAGAGGCTAAAGCAATCCATCCTTGCCAACTCATTGTAGCTGTCTCTACTAGACCATTACCGATAGAGCAACCACCTGCAACTGAAGCACCAAACCCCATAAATATGCCACCTATCGCACTATTGCGTATTGTCTTAATATCTGGCAATCTCCATCTAAATTCTTTAGACCCTTTTGCAGCTATATAAGAACCTAAGAATATACCTAGTACTAAAAATACACCCCAATCAATAAATTTTAAATCTCCTGAAATAAGATAATTCACAAGATTTGCAGATGGTGTTGTTATACCTAAGCCACCCATTCTCCCAGTAGATTCACTCATAGGCCACGCAAGTAGAGCAATAAAACCTACTGCAATGCCAGCAACAAATGGATGATATCTTTTTTCAAATAGATAGTGTCTAATACCACTATATTTTTGTTTAAGTTGGGGTACCATTATTTTAGGTTTGCGAATTGTTTTTACAACTAAAAATACTGTAATTAAAATTAATAACATGACGAGAATCCATTGTGGTATACCAGTTGTACTCGTCATACTCGTATTAACTTGTGTCGTTTTATTTATTTGATTCATTATTGGAAGAAGTACCCCAGTTTTAGTTACGGCTGAAGTCAATGCATAAAAAATCAATGCCACCCAACTTCCAATTAACCCTTCACCAGCCCTATACCAAGTTCCAGTCGCGCATCCTCCAGCTAATACTATCCCTATTCCAAAAATGAAAGATCCCAAAATAGTTCCTATAACTGGAAATGTTTCTGCTGGAACCTCAATAATATTTAAGTGCTTTAGAATAAGTAAACCAATACTTTGGACTGTAATAGCAATAAGCAATGCATAAAACATTTTGTTACTCTTCTGAACGTACATATCTCTAAATCCACCAGCTAAACAAAATCTTGTTCTCTGCATTACAAATCCTAGCAATATGCCAACGACTAGTCCGCTTATAATTGTCCACACCATTTTATCACCTTTTTCCGATATAAATACTAAGGTATTATAGTAAAAAGGACCATATTTTGCAAATTCTTAATTTTCTTTATTATGTTTTAATATAAATATTTTGTGAGTTTGTTTAAGTCACTCTTAGATAAGTTACTAAATTTATACCACTCCTGATCAGAATAATAAATAAACAATTTATTTCCTAATAACCCTTTAGATGTTCTATACCGCACAATGCTAGAGAGTTCGAATTGTATATTGAATGGATTATTGTTTTGACTATATGCCTTAAACTCCAACTTATTTTCATGTATTAACAATATACCGGGAACTGTCATTATTCTGGGGATATGTGATTTGAAATTACAATTTATTTCTTGAGTCATTTGTTTCAATCTCCCATTACAATAAATATCAACTTACAATTTTTTGTTAAGAAAGTTTCGTATTTATAATCTATTGTAACTGTTTAATATAAAAAAAGCACTCTCACTTGAGAGTACTATGTTAAGGTGATTTTTATTAATTATTTACTATAATTTTTCATGAAGAACAATAATGATTGTAACTCTATACCAAAATCAATATGATGTACTTGGACATCTTGGGGCGTTTTAATTCGACGTGGCGTAAAGTTTAGTATACCTTTAACACCGGCTTTAACAAGTTCATCAGCTACTTGTTGTGCCACATTATCTGGTGTTGTTAAAATGACTACATCAATATCTTCTGATTCTAATGTCATTTTGATATCATCGCTATGTTTTACCACAACGTCACCGATATTCTCACCTATAATATCTGGTCTAATATCAAAAGCTTCAGTAATTGTCATCTCATCATGTATTGAAAAGTTATATGTAAGTAATGCACGCCCTAAATTACCGATACCTATAATGGCAATTTTAATTTGATCGCTCTCACTTAATTCCGATTTAAAGAATTCAAGCATACTATCTATATTATATCCATATCCTTTTTTTCCTAATTCACCAAAGTATGAAAAGTCTCTTCTTATTGTAGCTGAATCAATTTGTAGTGCTTCACTTATTGTTTTAGAATTAACACGATCTATACCTTTACCTTTCAAAATACTGACAAATCGGTAATATAAAGGTAGACGTTTTAACGTAGCGCGAGGAATTTTAAAATCATCTGGCATATATCTAACCCCCTTTTTCGCGTATATTATGCATGTATCATTAAAATCAGTAAATGAGTTAAAACATATGTTGAATGTCATCTCATAATACAAATAATTGTCTACAACGAATACTTAAACATTATACATTATTAATTTTTAAAAATAAATATCCTAGTTTCATGTGTTCTATGAATACTGTAGAATAGAAGTAATTGAGTTTAACATCATTTCAAGATAACGTACGCAATTTATTTTTCTATTTAAAATTCGATAATATAGAATTAACAAAAATTTAAATATTCAAAAACAAATACTTTATATATAGTTTAAACCTATTTCAAATACATAGAAAGGTGAGAATCGAATGATACTTTTACAACTTAATGACATCTCCAAATCGTTCGATGGTGAAGATATCTTCACAGATGTTAATTTTGAGGTGAAAACTGGCGAAAGAATAGGCGTAGTAGGCCGTAATGGAGCTGGTAAATCGACATTAATGAAAATCATAGCAGGTGTGGAAAATTACGATAGTGGTCATATATCAAAAATCAAAAATTTAACAATGAGTTATTTAACTCAACAAATGACACTCAATTCAGAAGCTACTGTCTTTGAAGAAATGTCTAAGCCTTTTGAACATATAAAGAAAATTGAAAATTTAATTAAGGATGAAACCGATTGGCTTGCACGAAATGGACAAGATTATAAATCTGATGAATATCAATCACATATTGAAAAATATGAAACTTTAACGAATCGTTATGAGCAATTAGATGGTTATCAATATGAAAGTAAAATTAAAACAGTCCTGCACGGACTTAACTTTACAGAAAGCGATTTTAACAAACCAATTAATGATTTTAGTGGTGGTCAAAAAACACGTCTTTCTCTTGCTCAAATGTTACTTAAAGAACCCGATTTACTACTTCTTGATGAACCAACTAACCATCTAGACATGGAAACAACCAAGTGGTTAGAGGATTACTTAAAGTACTTTAAAGGGGCAATTGTAATTATCAGTCATGATAGATATTTTTTAGATAAAATTGTCACTCAAGTATATGATGTTGCTCTAGGAAATGTAAAACACTATGTAGGAAACTATGAGCAATTTATAAAGCAACGTAATCAGTATTACGAAAAACGCATGCAAGAATTTGAAAAGCAACAAGAAGAAATCAAGCGTTTAGAAACCTTTGTAGAAAAAAATATTACTCGTGCATCTACAAGTGGCATGGCTAAGAGTAGACGTAAAACATTGGAAAAAATGGAACGTATTGATAAACCTATGATAGATGCTAGAAGTGCAAATATACAATTTGGCTTCGACCGTAATACTGGTAATGATGTGATGCACATTCATGATTTAAAAATTGGTTACGACTCACCTATTACACTACCTATAAACCTCGAAGTCTTTAAAGGGGATCATATAGCTATCATTGGTCCAAATGGTGTTGGTAAAACAACATTGATAAAAACAATTGCTGAAAAACAAAATAAACTAGGTGGTCAAATTATCTTTGGTGCTAATTTACAAATTGGTTACTATGATCAAAAACAAGCTGAATTTAAATCAAATAAAACCATTCTCGATTATGTTTGGGATCAATATCCACACATGAATGAAAAAGATGTACGTGCAGTATTAGGACGTTTCTTGTTCGTTCAAGAAGACGTAAAAAAAATTATCAATGACTTATCCGGCGGTGAAAAAGCACGATTACAATTAGCACTTTTAATGTTGCAACGTGATAATGTTCTTATCTTAGATGAACCGACTAACCATTTAGATATTGATTCTAAAGAAATGCTTGAACAAGCATTGAAAGATTTTGAAGGCACAATTATTTTTGTATCACATGATCGTTATTTTATTAACCAACTTGCAAATAAAGTTTTTGATTTAAATATTAATGGTGGCCAAATGTTTTTGGGAGATTATCAGTATTATATTGAGAAAACTGAAGAAGCTGCAGCTATCAAAGCACATGAAACAGTAACTCAAAATAATTTTGAAAATAAAGAGATTAATCAAGACGCAAATACTTCAACCTACATCAGTCAAAAGCAACAAAAAAGACAACAACGTAAATTAGAAAGACAAATTGAACATTGTGAAAGACAAATCGAAGAATTAGAAGCACAAATATCACATATCGAAGAACAGTTAACACAACCTGAAGTATTTAACGACCCTCTAAAAGCTAGTAAATTTGCCAATCAAAAATCCGATATCGAACAAAAATTAGAACAAATAATGTTGGAGTGGGAAAAATTACAAGAAAAGCTCTAATTTCCAACATAATGACAAGACACCTGAAAGTTGAATATATGACTTTTCGGTGTCTTTTAGTATTTTTTTACACAAATATTATTAACAGCTTGAATTACTTTCATAATCACTATCCACAGAGTTATCCTACTTATCCACAAGTAAATTGACACTTTTTCTTTTTTAATTTTACTTATTTATTTACATATCCACAAACAACTTCACTACTTACCCACAACTTACTCACATTTTGTTGATAAGTACGCACGTTCCCTATTGACAACTTATTTTCTATTTTCAATTGTTTACGATATTCATTTATGAAATAATTTATTTAGAAAGAAAAAGGAGAACTAAACTTCATGACGAACAATCAAACCTTAGTACTAATTATATTAACTTTCATCATCCTAATTACACTTGTAAATGTAATTATCTCTATTATAGAGAGACGTAAACAGATTGCTAAAATAAATACTTTATGGGATAACAAATTAAAATTAGAAAGTTTTATACGTCCTAATTCACGATTCGATGCCCAATATCACGCTTACCGTGATCATTACAATGAGCAGTCATTTATCGACGATAAGACTTGGTCAGACCTAAATATGGATACGTTATTTCATAAAATTAATTTTAATTTCACTGCAATTGGTGAAATGCGACTATATGCAACTTTAAGAGGTATGTTTAAGGTAAATCAAACCTCATTGATAAACAAGTTTAAAGATAATAAAGTATTTCGTTTAAATGTATCTTACATTCTTTCTAAAATTGGTAAAAATGTATACCCTTTATTTCCAGATCAAATGTTACCCACTAAGCGAAATATTTTATTAATGTTTTGTCCGTTGTTACCATTTATCGGGGTCGCATTCATTTTTTTAATTCCTTCAAAAGGTATATTAATATGTCTTACTTTTATGATTTTAAATGCAATATTATCTTTCAAACTAAAAAAATCTTATGACCAAGATTTAAAATCAATTTTTTATACTGCTAATGTTATAAAGCAAAGTCAAGCTTTAAGTAAGATTGAGAGCACGCCCGCGATAAGTGTTGATTTTACTCATTTTAAAGCTTCACGCCGTTTTAGTGGTTTATTAGTTAGAGTAGAATCACAAGATATGGCGAGTAGCATAATCATGTTTATTAAATTAGTATTCATGATAGATTATTTTTTATTTCATTTAATACAACGCAGCTACTTTAAGTATCAAGAAGAAGTTATGGCATGTTATGACTATATAAGCATATTAGATAATCATTACTCTATAGCTATGTATCAACATACTTTGACACATTATTGTTATCCTAAAATCAATCACAATATTAATGGGCTTCAAATGAAATCAATCATTCATCCTCTACTAGATGAAGAAAATGCGATTGCTAACACAATTGACATTTCAAATCATATATTACTCACAGGCTCTAATGCATCAGGAAAATCTACATTTATGAAAGCAGTTGCACTAAATTTGATTTTAGCTCAATCGATACAAACTGCAACAGCTCACTCATTTATTTATCAACCTGGCTATGTAATGACATCAATGGCAAATGCGGATGACGTTTTAAGTGGTGACAGTTATTTCATGTCAGAACTTAAGTCTATTCGTAGATTATTTAACACTCATCAGTGCAATAAGATATATTGTTTTATAGATGAAATTTTTAAAGGAACGAATACAACTGAACGTATTGCGGCTTCTGAATCAGTTTTATCGTATTTAGATAATCAAAAAGCATATCAGGTTATCGCTGCGACACATGATGTTGAATTATCAACATTATTAGAAAATACATATAATAATTATCATTTTAATGAATCTATTCAAGAAAATAGCATATTTTTCGATTACAAAATTAAACCTGGTAAAGCCAATACACGTAATGCAATTGAATTACTACGCATTACGCAGTTTCCTATCGATATTTATCAGCGTGCTCAACAAAATATTCGAAACCTCTAGAATTAATTAGTTTAATATTTATAAAAAAGTTAAGCGCCTATCTAAAAGTAGTTACTCTTAGATAGGCGCTTTGAAATATTATTTAAACAGAAAAAGTTTCAATATCAATATTATTTTGTCCATTTAAAGCTAAATCGCCACGCAAACCAGCTTGATATAAATAATATCCAGCAGCACCAATCATCGCTGCATTATCAGTGCAAAGAACAGGACTTGGAATAGTAAGGTGTATGCCCTCTTTTTTACATGCTTCACTTAGTGCAGTTCTTAATCCTTTATTACTAGCAACACCACCAGCAACAATTAAGCGATTAACATGATAGGTTTTACAAGCATGAATAGCTTTATAGGTTAAAACTTCTACAACACTATTTTGGAAACTCGTTGCAACATCTTCAGCTACAATTTCAATATTTTTCTGTCTTAAATTATGCAGTTTATTTATTACAGCACTTTTAAGACCACTAAAACTAAAATCATAACTATCTTTTTCGAGCCAAACTCTTGGAAAATCATATACATCTTTACCTTTAGCTGCTAATCGATCAATATGTGGTCCACCAGGATAAGGAAGATTGATTGTTCGAGCAACTTTATCATAAGCTTCTCCTACTGCATCATCTCTCGTTTCACCAATCACTTCGAAATCTAAATGATTTTTCATATATACCAGTTCAGTATGACCACCAGATACAATCAATGACATAAGTGGAAATGTTAATGGTTGTTCTAAGTGATTAGCATAAATATGACCAGCAATATGATGTACTGGAATAATAGGCTTATCATAAGCAAATGCCAAAGCTTTAGCCGCATTAATACCAATTAATAAAGCTCCTATTAATCCTGGGCCTTGTGTTACTGCAATAGCGTCAATGTCTTCCATTTTCACTTTTGCACTCACTAACGATTCATCTATAGTTGCTGTTATTCCTTCAACATGATGTCTACTAGCAACTTCAGGTACAACACCACCAAAACGTTTGTGACTATCTATTTGACTTAAAACAGTATTAGATAATAGTTCAGTGCCATTCTTTATTACACTTACACTCGTTTCATCACAACTTGTTTCTATTGCTAAGATTAATTTATTATTTGTCATTTCAAATTCACCCACATGACTAATGCGTCCTCGCCTTCTCCATAATAATTCTTTCTTTTGCCACCATTTTGGAATCCCAAATTCCTATAAACATGTTGTGCAACATCATTATCTATTCTTACCTCTAAACTCATCACATCACAAGAAAAACGTGCATAGTTCATTGCATATTTAAGTAAAAGTTGACCAAGACCATAGCCTCTAAATGCCTTTGATATAGCTATCGTTGTAATTTGTGCTTGATCAACGACTAACCATAAACCAACATATCCAATTATTTTGTCACTAAATTCTATAACAAAATATGTAGCAAATTCGTTGTTTTCTATTTCATGATAAAATGCATCAATTGACCACGAACTGTGTGAGAAACTATTTCTTTCTATATCAAAAACTTTAGGAACATCTTCCACACTCATTTTCCTAATATTCAATTGTTCTCTTGTTGGTTTAACCAATTTCGTTCCGCCTCTGATAATTTATGATATTTAGGAGTAAATGAATGTATATTTTCTGGTTTTTGAATTAATTGCTTCATACTTGAAGCTTGTGGTAACTGTTCTACGATGTCACTGTCTAATAAATGTTTTATTTTTTCGGTATGATATCCTACAAACACATATGGTTGGTTTAATTGATGAAGTTTTTCAATAAGTTCAAAAATAGGTATATAAGTGTCATCAATAATGGTTATTAATTCATTGTCCTGATATTGATAAACACCTGCATAAACTGCTTCTCTTCTAGCATCAAAAATGGGTACTAACAACTTCGTACTGTCTTTTACTGTGCTAGCAAGTGCTTTAAGTGATGAGACACCATATAAGTTAGTGTTTAATGCATACGCTAATGTTTTAGCAACAGTAACCCCTATTCTAAGACCGGTATATGAACCTGGACCTTTCGCTACCACGATATCAGTTATTTCTGTTTTATTTATTTTACTTTCTGTAAGAATTTCTGCTATTTCAGGCATGAGTTGCACTGAATGATTCTTTTTGATATCAGTTGTTTTTTCAGCAATCACTTCATTATCTTTCATAATAGCAACTGATAAAGGTTGGTTTGACGTATCAATTAGAAGATAGTTCATTCAAAATTGCCTCCTTTACTAATGCATAATGTTGCCCATGTGTTTCAATGGATACTTGTCTCTCATTCGCATTTTTGACACTTATATTAATCGTTAAGTGATTAGGAGGAAGGAAATCTTTGATAAATTTACTCCACTCTATAACTATGATAGCATTGTCTTCAAAATATTCATCGAAACCTAAATCATCTTCCTCACCTTCTAGTCGATAACAGTCCATATGATGTAATCGTATGCTAGAACCTTTATAAGATTTGATTATATTAAATGTTGGTGAGTTTATCGTTCTTTTAACACCTAACGCTTTTCCTATAAATTGCGTTAATGTAGTTTTCCCTGCTCCTAGGTCACCATTTAATAAAATCAAGTCCTTAGCACTTAAATGTTTTACAAGTATTTGAGCAAATTTATCCATTTCATTTAAATTGTGAATAGTTATCAATTTTTACTCTCCTATATATGATTATTTAAAATCAAATTATCTCTATATTTAAAGATATATAAACATTTCTACATGGTTTATTAACTTATTCATTGTAACAAATTTTAATTCAAATTTCTTCGTAAAATATTTAATCTTGTCCTCTGTAAATTTTTAGAAAATTCTAAATTTATTATTGACACAATTCACCACATGTAGTAAATTGAATTTATCAAATTTTAAAACAATTCAAACTATTAAGAATAAATGACCATTCAACGAAAGGAGTATAATAAAATGACTTATCTATCTACGCTAGACCTACCAACAACTCAACAAGCTATTATCATTTTATTATACTCGTAAGGACTCGAACTTTAGAAAAGTTTTAACTTCTAAATGTTTAAGTCCTATTTCTAGTTGGATGGGACTTAACAACGTCCCAATATTCATTGGGACGTTTTTTTATTTTCTAAATAATTATATGGGGGAACGATATATGCGAAGTGATATGATCAAAAAAGGAGATCACCAAGCTCCTGCAAGAAGTCTTTTACATGCGACTGGCGCTTTTAAACAACCTACAGATATGAATAAACCTTTCGTAGCAATTTGTAACTCTTATATTGATATTGTTCCTGGGCACGTTCATTTAAGAGAATTAGCAGATATCGCAAAGGAAGCTATTAGAGAAGCAGGTGCTATCCCATTCGAATTTAATACTATTGGTGTTGACGATGGAATAGCTATGGGACATATTGGCATGAGATATTCCTTACCTTCAAGAGAAATTATCGCAGATGCAGCTGAAACAGTTATTAACGCACATTGGTTTGATGGTGTATTTTACATTCCTAATTGCGATAAAATTACGCCAGGAATGTTACTCGCAGCTGTTAGAACAAATGTACCAGCTATCTTTTGCTCAGGAGGCCCAATGAAAGCAGGTCTTTCCGCTCAAGGTAAGGCTTTGACATTATCTTCAATGTTTGAAGCGGTTGGAGCTTTTAAAGAAGGAACAATCTCAAAAGAAGCATTTTTAGACATGGAGCAAAACGCTTGTCCTACATGTGGTTCATGCGCCGGTATGTTTACCGCAAACTCAATGAACTGTTTAATGGAAGTTTTAGGTTTAGCCCTACCATATAATGGTACAGCTCTAGCTGTGAGTGACCAACGTCGTGAAATGATTAGACAAGCTGCATTCAGGTTGGTTGAAAATATTAAAAATGATATTAAACCTCGCGATATTATCACACAAGATGCGATTGATGATGCTTTTGCTCTTGATATGGCCATGGGAGGTTCTACTAATACTGTTCTTCATACTCTTGCAATTGCAAATGAAGCAGGTATTGACTACGATTTAGAACGTATTAATGAAATTGCTAAAAAAACACCTTACCTTTCTAAAATTGCACCTAGTTCTTCTTATTCTATGCACGATGTTCATGAAGCAGGTGGCGTCCCAGCTATTATAAATGAATTGATGAAAAAGGATGGTACTTTACATCCGGATAGATTAACAGTTACGGGTAAAACCTTGAGAGAAAATAATGAAGGTAAAAACATCAAAAATTTTGAAGTTATTCATCCTCTTGAAAACCCTTATGATAAGCAAGGTGGATTATCTGTTTTATTCGGAAACCTCGCACCTAAAGGAGCGGTAATCAAGGTCGGTGGAGTTGATCCTTCAATTAAAGTATTTACAGGAAAGGCAATTTGTTTCAATTCTCATGATGAAGCTGTTGAAGCCATTGATAATCATACAGTTAGAGAAGGACATGTTGTTGTTATTAGATATGAGGGACCTAAGGGAGGTCCTGGAATGCCAGAAATGCTAGCCCCTACGTCTTCCATAGTGGGCAGAGGATTAGGTAAAGATGTTGCATTAATTACGGACGGTAGATTTTCGGGAGCAACTAGAGGTATTGCAGTTGGACATATTTCACCTGAAGCCGCTTCAGGTGGACCCATTGGCTTAATAAGAGATGGTGATAAAATTACGATTGATTTAATCAATAGAACTCTAAACGTAGATCAATCTGAAGAAGAACTATATCGCCGTAAAAATCAGCTTGAACCATTCAGAGCAAAGGTTAAAACAGGCTACTTAGCTAGATATACTAGTTTAGTCACAAGCGCTAATACTGGAGGTATTATGCAAGTTCCGGAAAACCTTATTTAATTAGGAGATGATTAAAATGTCAAATCAAAAATCAATGGTTTCGCCTCACCCTTCTGAACATCAAACAAAGGAATCACAACCCTTAATAACACGCAGTGGTTCACAATTATTAGTTGAAGCACTTCAGCAGGAAGATGTAGATTTTATCTTCGGTTATCCCGGTGGAGCTGTCTTACCTTTATACGATACATTTTATGACGGGAAAATCAAACATATTCTTGCTCGTCATGAACAAGGTGCTACACATGCTGCTGAAGGATATGCGCGTGTCTCTGGTAAAACAGGAGTCGTTGTTGTGACAAGTGGACCCGGTGCAACAAATGCCATTACAGGTATTACTGATGCATATAGCGACTCTTTACCATTAGTCGTTTTTACTGGTCAAGTTGCTACACCTGGTATTGGTAAAGATGCTTTCCAAGAAGCTGATTTACTCTCGATGACCACACCTATTACAAAACACAATTATCAAGTTAAAAAGATTGAAGACATTCCAAGAATTGTTCATGAAGCCTTTCATTTAGCGAACACTGGAAGAAAAGGTCCTGTAGTGATTGATTTCCCTAAAGATATGGGTGTGCTTAAAACTGATGTTGAACTTACAAAAGATATTAATATTCCTGGTTATGAAGTTAATAGTAGCCCAAATAAAGAGGATATTAATAAGTTAATATATATGATTAAAGAAGCTAAGAAACCTCTTATTCTTGCAGGTGCTGGTATTAATCACTCTAAATCTAATCATTTATTAACAGAATTTGTGACAAGACATCAAATCCCTACAGTCACAACTCTCCTAGGACTTGGAGCAGTACCTTATCATCACCCTTTATTCTTAGGTATGGGGGGTATGCATGGATCTTATGCAAGTAATATGGCTTTAACAAATTGTGATTTACTTATCAATTTAGGTAGTCGATTCGATGATCGTCTTGCAAGTAAGCCTGATGCGTTCGCACCAAATGCAAAGGTTGTACATGTAGATATCGACCCTTCTGAAATAAATAAAGTTATTAATACAGATTTAGGTATAGTCGCTGATTGCAAGCATGTGCTTGAAAACTTATGCCATGAGCAAGTTTTAACATCCTCCCACGAAGAATGGAACGATTATTGTATTAATAACAAAAGTAACTATCCATTTAAATATGATGAAAATGATAAAACCTTTTGCAAACCACAAAAAGCGATTGAATATATTGGTAAAGTTACCAATGGAAATGCAATTGTTACAACTGACGTAGGACAACACCAAATGTGGACAGCACAATTCTATCCATTTAAAAATTATGGACAATGGGTAACAAGTGGTGGTTTAGGTACTATGGGATTTGGAATTCCATCAGCAATAGGAGCACAATTAGCTGAACCGGAGAAAACAGTTGTATGTTTTGTAGGAGATGGCGGTTTTCAAATGACGAACCAAGAAATGGCTTTACTTCCAGAATATGGACTTAACGTCAAAATAGTACTTATTAATAACGGAACTTTAGGTATGGTAAAACAATGGCAAGATAAATTCTTTAATAAACGATTTTCTCATTCTGTATTTAACGATCAACCTGATTTTATGAAAATGGCGGAAGCATATGGCATTAAGGGATTCTTGATAGATTCTCCAGATAAATTAGAATCTTCAATTGATGAAGCATTTGCATATCATGGACCGGCACTCATTGAAGTTAGAATCTCACCTATAGAACCAGTTAATCCAATGGTACCTAGTGGCAAATCAAATCATGAAATGGAGGGTTACTAATGGAACGAACAATTCATTTTACATTAGTTGATCAAGTGAGTACTTTGAACAGAATTACTAGCGCCTTCGTTCGCTTACAATGTAATATTGATGAACTTCATGTTAAACATTCAGACAAAGAAGGAATTTCTAATATGAAACTTAAAGTCAATATTAAAGATGATGATACTTTTAAAATTGTTCTTAAAAAACTATCACAACAAGTAAATGTACTAAGTGTTAAAAGTGAATAAACGTTTTGATGCGCTAGTTAAAAAAATCAACTAAACATAACTAACATCATACACCTTTTATAAATAAATTATTTTGAAAATTCAGAACTTTCTATAAAATGACTGGAGGAATTTATTATGACAAAAGTATATTACGACGAAACAGTAACTCAAGATGCATTACAAGGTAAAAAAATTGCTGTCATTGGTTATGGCTCACAAGGACATGCACATGCACAAAATTTAAAGGACAATGGTTATGATGTAGTCATTGGCCTGCGTCCAGGACGATCATTTAATAAAGCTAAAGAAGATGGATTTGATGTTTATACGGTAAGTGAAGCAACACAACAAGCAGATGTAGTGATGGTACTATTGCCTGATGAAATTCAAGGTGAAGTATATAACAAGGAAATCAAACCATATTTAGAAAAAGGAAATGCTTTAGCATTCGCACACGGTTTTAATATCCACTTCAGTGTTATCGAACCACCTAGTGATGTCGATGTCTTTTTAGTAGCACCTAAAGGACCTGGTCATTTAGTTAGACGTACATTTGTTGAAGGAAGTGCCGTACCAGCATTATTTGGTGTTCAACAAGATGCTACAGGCCAAGCTAGAAACATTGCTTTAAGCTACGCAAAAGGCATTGGTGCTACTCGTGCCGGGGTCATTGAAACGACATTTAAAGAAGAAACTGAAACAGATTTATTCGGTGAACAAGCTGTACTTTGTGGAGGAGTTTCCAAATTAATTCAGAGTGGATTCGAAACACTTGTGGAAGCAGGTTACCAACCTGAATTAGCTTATTTTGAAGTCTTACACGAAATGAAATTAATTGTTGATTTAATGTATGAAGGCGGAATGGAAAACGTCCGTTATTCTATCTCTAACACTGCTGAATTTGGCGACTATGTTTCTGGACCAAGAATAATTACACCTAATGTTAAAGAAAATATGAAAAAAGTACTTGAAGATATTCAAAATGGTAACTTTAGCCGTAGATTTGTTGAAGATAACAAAAATGGCTTTAAAGAATTCTATCAATTACGTGAAGATCAACATGGTCATCAAATTGAACAAGTTGGACGTGAATTAAGAGAAATGATGCCATTCATTAAATCTAAAAGTATTGAAAAATAACAACATTAGAGGGGTGTTTTTAATGGAAGAACATATTCAAATTTTTGATACAACACTTAGAGATGGTGAACAAACGCCAGGAGTCAATTTTACCTTTGATGAAAGATTGAAAATTGCCAAGCAACTAGAAAAATGGGGAGTAGATGTACTAGAAGCAGGTTTTCCTGCTTCTAGTACTGGTAGCTTTAAATCAGTAGAAGCTATAGCTAAAACTTTGACTACAACAGCAGTGTGTGGATTAGCTAGATGTAAAAAATCTGATATTGATGCTGTATATGAAGCTACTAAAGAAGCTATAAAACCTCAAGTACATGTATTCATTGCAACCTCCCCTATTCATTTAGAACATAAATTAAAAATGACTCAAGATGAAGTTTTAACATCGATAAAAGAACACGTTTCTTATGCAAAACAATTTTTTGAAGTCGTACAATTCTCTCCAGAGGATGCAACAAGAACTGAAATTCCATTTTTAATTGAATGTGTTCAAACTGCGATAAACGCAGGAGCCACAATTATTAACATCCCTGATACAGTTGGATTTAGTTATCCTACTGAGTATGGCGAAATTTTTAAGCAATTAACACAGGCCGTTAAGTCAAATTCTAAAATTATCTTTAGTGCACATTGTCATGATGATCTTGGTATGGCAGTTGCTAATAGTTTAGCAGCTATTGAAGGTGGAGCTAGACGTATTGAAGGTACCGTGAACGGTATTGGTGAAAGAGCAGGAAATGCCTCACTTGAAGAAGTCGCTTTGGCTTTATATGTAAGAAAGGACCACTATGGTCTTGAATCTCAAATTAACCTTAAAGAAACTAAGAAAACATCTGACTTAATTTCAAGATATGCTGGTATCCGTGTACCTAGAAATAAAGCTATAGTCGGTCAAAATGCATTTAGTCACGAATCCGGAATTCACCAATACGGTGTCCTTAAACATCGTGAAACCTATGAAATCATGACACCTCAACTTGTAGGTGTAAATACAACAGAATTGCCACTAGGTAAATTGTCTGGTAAACATGCATTTGCCGAAAAGCTTAAAGCTCTAGGGTATGAAATTAAATTGGAAGATCAAGTTACATTATTTAAACAATTTAAAGAAATTGCTGATAAGAAAAAAAATGTATCCGATAGAGATATTCATGCGATTATACATGGCTCTGAACATGAACACAATGCTATTTTTCAACTTGATAACTTACAACTTCAATACGTATCTAAAGGTCTACAAAGTGCAGTAGTAGTTATAAAGGAAAGAAACGGACAAGTTAAACAAGATTCAAGTATTGGAACGGGTTCAATTGTTGCAATTTATAATGCTGTTGACCGAATTTTCAAGAAAGACGCAGAATTAATTGATTATCGTATTGATTCTGTAACAGAAGGTACTGATGCTCAAGCAGAAGTACATGTACGAATCATTATTAATCATATTGAAGTGACAGGCATAGGTATAGACCACGATATATTAAAAGCTTCATGTAAAGCATATATCGATGCTCATGCTAAATATATTTCAGAATATGAGTTGAAAGAAGGTATACGTACATGAGTTATAAAATAGTTGCCTTACCTGGAGATGGTATAGGACCAGAGATTCTATCTGGTACATTAGAACTTTTAAAATTAATAAGTGAAAAATATCATTTTGAATACCATTTAGAAAGTCATCATTTTGGAGGCGTTTCAATAGATTATTATGGTACACCTTTAACTAATGAAACATTACAATCATGTAAAAATGCAGATGCTATTTTATTAGGTGCGATTGGAGGGCCTAAATGGACAGACCCAAATAATCGTCCAGAACACGGTTTGTTAAAACTGAGAAAATCCTTAAATTTATTTGCTAATATTCGACCTACATTTGTAACTAAAGGGGCTAGTCATCTTTCACCACTAAAACAAGATATTGTAGAAGGCACAGATTTAGTTATAGTAAGAGAATTAACGAGCGGGATTTATTTTGGTGAACCAAGCTATGTTAAAAAAACCGAAGCTTTAGACTCATTAAAATATTCAAGTCAAGAAATTGAACGTATTGTGAGAATCGCTTTTAATCTTGCAAATCGTAGACGTAAAAAATTAACTTCTGTTGATAAGGAAAACGTTCTATCCTCCAGTAAGTTATGGCGACAGATAGTAAATGATGTAAAAAAGGATTATCCAGAAGTAGAAGTTAATCATATGCTAGTTGATGCTTGTAGCATGCATCTGATTACCCAACCTACGCAATTTGATGTGATTGTAACAGAGAATCTTTTCGGAGATATCTTAAGTGATGAAGCATCTGTTATACCAGGCTCTCTAGGTCTTTCTCCATCAGCTAGTTTTGGTCAAACAGGTACACGTCTTTATGAACCAATTCATGGTTCAGCACCTGATATAGCTAATGAAGATAAAGCGAATCCATTTGGTATGGTTCTATCTTTAGCACTTTGCTTAAGAGAAAGTTTAAATCAAAATGATGCTGCTAACGAACTTGAGTCAATTGTTTACTCATTTATTCAATCTAATAAGACAACTGCAGATTTAGGTGGACAATATCGAACTTCAGAAATTTTTAAATTGCTTAAAGAAAAATATCTATAAGAGGAGGAGAAAATTATGGGTCAAACACTGTTTGATAAAGTATGGAAAAAACATGTGCTTCATGGAAAAGAAGGTGAACCACAATTATTATACATTGATTTACATCTCATTCATGAAGTCACTTCTCCTCAAGCATTTGAAGGACTTAGAATACAAAATCGTAAACTCAGAAGACCTGATCTAACCTTTGCAACTTTAGATCATAACGTTCCCACAATTGATATTTTTAATATAAAAGATGAAATTGCCCATAAACAAATTACAACTTTACAACAAAATGCTAAGGACTTTGGTGTACATATTTTTGATATGGGTTCTGACGAACAAGGTATTGTACATATGGTTGGACCAGAAACTGGATTAACTCAACCAGGAAAAACTATTGTATGTGGAGATTCACATACTGCTACACATGGCGCATTTGGTGCTATCGCATTTGGGATAGGAACAAGCGAGGTTGAACATGTATTTGCTACACAAACATTATGGCAAACAAAACCTAAAAATTTGAAAATTAATATAAATGGTTCTTTACCAACTGGAGTTTATGCTAAAGACATTATTTTATATTTAATCAATCAATATGGTGTAGATTTCGGTACTGGTTATGCTCTTGAATTTACAGGGGAAACTATAAAAAATTTATCCATGGAAGCACGTATGACGATTTGTAATATGGCTATTGAAGCCGGAGCAAAGTATGGTTTAATGCAACCAGATGAAACAACCTTTGATTACGTAAAAGGTCGTCCTTATGCTACTGATTTTGATAGTTCTATGGCGTGGTGGAAAAAACTTTATTCTGATGATGATGCCTATTTTGATAAAGTTATTGAACTTGATGTAACAAATTTAGAACCTCAAGTAACTTGGGGAACTAACCCAGAAATGGGAGTTAGTTTTAGTAATCCATTCCCAGAAATTAAAAATGCAAATGACCAACGTGCTTATGACTATATGGGACTTCACCCAGGTCAAAAAGCCGAAGATATAAAATTAGGTTATGTTTTTTTAGGTTCATGCACGAATGCAAGATTATCTGATCTTATTGAAGCAAGTCATATAATTAAAGGACAACAAGTACATCCAAATATTACTGCTATTGTGGTTCCGGGTTCAAGAACTGTTAAGAAGGAAGCTGAAGCTCTGGGACTAGATAAATTATTTAAAGATGCTGGATTTGAGTGGCGTGAACCAGGATGTTCTATGTGCTTAGGTATGAATCCAGATCAAGTTCCTGAAGGAGTACATTGTGCATCCACGAGTAATCGCAATTTTGAAGGAAGACAAGGCAAAGGCGCTCGTACACATTTGGTATCCCCTGCTATGGCTGCTGCTGCTGCGATTAATGGTAAATTCATTGATGTTAGAAAGGTGGTAGTATAATTGGAAATCAAACCAATCACTATATATACCGGAAAAACTGTACCCCTTTTTTATGACAATATAGATACTGACCAAATCATTCCCAAAGTGCATCTTAAGCGGGTCTCTAAATCAGGCTTTGGACCTTTTGCTTTTGATGAATGGCGTTACTTACCTGATGGTAGTGATAATCCTGATTTTAATCCTAATAAACCCGAATATCATGGTGCGTCAATTCTAATTACTGGAGATAACTTTGGTTGTGGTTCTAGCCGTGAGCATGCCGCGTGGGCCTTAAAAGATTATGGTTTTAACATTATTATTGCAGGAAGTTTTAGTGACATCTTTTACATGAATTGTACTAAAAACGCAATGTTACCTATATGTTTAAATCAGAAAGAAAGAGAACATTTAGCTCAATTTGATGAAATAACTGTTGATTTACCTAATCAAACAGTGTCTACGGTGTCTCAGTCTTTTCATTTTGATATAGATGAAACCTGGAAAAATAAATTAATCCATGGCTTAGACGATATTGCTATTACTTTACAATTTGAAAATTTAATAGAAAAATACGAAAAAACTTTTTAAAGGTGTGAAAGACAGTGACAGTAAGAACTAAAGTTTCGACAAAAGATATAGATGAAGCATATTTACGTCTGAAAAATATAGTAAAAGAAACTCCCTTACAATTCGACCATTACTTATCTCAAAAATATAATTGTAATGTTTATTTAAAAAGAGAAGATTTACAGTGGGTACGATCCTTTAAATTAAGAGGAGCTTATAATGCTATTTCAGTATTATCCAATGAAGAAAAAAATAAAGGTATTACTTGCGCAAGTGCTGGAAATCATGCTCAAGGTGTTGCTTATACTGCAAAAAAACTCAATTTAAAAGCTGTTATTTTCATGCCAGTAACTACACCACGACAAAAAATCAATCAAGTCAAATTCTTCGGGGATAGTAACGTAGAAATAGTATTAATTGGCGATACATTTGATCACTGCTTAGCACAAGCTTTAAACTATACGAAGCAACATAAAATGAATTTTATTGACCCATTTAATAATGTATATACTATTGCAGGACAAGGTACTTTAGCTAAGGAAATATTAAATCAAGCTGAAAAAGAGGATAAAACATTTGATTATGTATTTGCTGCTATAGGTGGTGGCGGTCTTATTTCAGGAGTGAGCACATATTTTAAAGCACATTCCCCCCACACTAAAATTATTGGTGTTGAACCAACCGGTGCCAGTAGTATGTATCAATCAGTCGTTATCAACCATAGTATAGTTACTTTAGAAAATATTGATAAGTTTGTTGATGGAGCTTCAGTAGCAAGAGTTGGTGATATTACCTTTGATATTGCGAAAGATAAAGTGGACGATTATGTTCAAGTTGACGAAGGAGCTGTTTGCTCCACAATTCTGGATATGTACTCTAAACAAGCGATTGTTGCTGAACCAGCTGGTGCTTTAAGTGTAAGTGCCTTAGAACAATATAAAAAGCAGATTGAAAATAAAACTATTGTATGCATAGTAAGTGGAGGCAACAATGATATTAATCGAATGAAAGAAATTGAGGAGCGTTCCCTTCTATTTGAAGAAATGAAACATTACTTTATTTTAAATTTCCCACAAAGACCTGGTGCTTTAAGAGAATTTGTTAATGATGTCCTCGGACCTCAAGACGATATTACAAAATTTGAATATTTAAAGAAAACATCACAAAACACTGGAACTGTTATTATAGGTATACAGCTGAAACATCATGATGATCTCATTCAGTTAAAAGATCGTGTATGTCAATTTGATCCTTCTAATATTTATATCAATGAAAATAAAATGTTATATTCATTACTTATTTAAGTTAATTTTATAACCAAATCCGAAGAAGACGAATATATTATTAATTCGTCTTCTTCATTTTAGTATCTTATTTTAGAATGTCAGTTTATTCCCTCGGCTAAGAAGCTTTCTTCACTTGAGATAAGCGCTCGCCCTCTTGTTTCATTTTCAGCTCTTGTTGATCCTTGTAGCTCGACTAAATTCATTACTCTCACTCCCAAATTCATGAGTTCCAAACGCTTTCTATTCGTCGGGATGTTTACTTTTTCATATCAAACACTTTCTTTTTTAAAACTAATTTTGTATAAAAAAAAGAGACCTTTCGGTCTCGATTTGGCTCATCGCATCCATACGATATTTGCCTGGCAACGTCCTACTCTAGCGGAACGTCAGTCCGACTACCA
>OBDG01000045.1_pt1 | contig 68655 bp, 63 predicted proteins | sample 1481331 | NCBI WGS metagenome assembly OBDG01 (sample SAMN00990124, study PRJEB22392) | human gut metagenome
GAAAATCTCCATTAGTTAATTTAAGTCTTTTATCATGAGTTTTAAGTTCCATAACATCCTCCTTAGATATTTCTTTATCTTTCTTTCTGTATTCATTAAACCATTATTTTGATAAAGTGTCATCTCCCAAAAGAGGACATCTGGGGTAATTTTACCCAATATCAAAGTTTTGGGTAAACTCTTTTAAATTCTCGCTTCTCTTTAAAGATAACAAAATATTACCGTCCATTAGCTCTCCTATTCTGCGTGCAATAGCCTTTGGATCTGTCTTCATGTCAGTCGCTACCCATTGAATCAGAGAACTACTTAGTGCACATTGATAAAAATAAGCAATTAACGTTATATCAATTTCCTTTGCCTTAGTATCCTTAGCAACTCTTCTTACATATTTTTTCATTATCTCACCGGAAATAGAAAAAATATATTTTTCCAACTCAACCTTATAATCAGATTCGTACATATGCTTTACAACTTTTTTATTATCTAAGATAAATTTAGCAGCCAAAATAAAGCTTTCTTCCCATGATAAGGTTTCATTAAACTCCTCAATTACATTTTCAAGTTCTTCGTCAAAAATTTCCTTAATTAATTGAGGTAAATTTTCATAGTGATAATAAAAAGTTTTCCTTTCAATTTTACATTGCTTAGCTAGTTCAGTTACAGTAATATTATGTAATTGTTTTTTATTTAAAAGATTTATGAATTCTTTTCGTATTAAATCTTTAGTATAATTTTTTGGCATATAAATTCCCCTTATTAGAATAAAGTTATATATTATATATTTTCCCAATTTATTAATTATTAAAAGAGATAAGATAATAAATAATTATATAATTTTTAATGTAACTATTTCTGTGAGTTAAAATCAATTTCAAATTCCTAGTTTTGTAATATTGGATAATTTCATATCTAGACTTTTTTATATAAATTTAATTGCCATATCTGATTTTAATTCAATTTTATGTGAGCGCTATATTAGGCTTAACTCCACTTTTTCATTAAATTTTAAACTTGTAATAAATATTGCTTGTAGCTATAATAATTATATCAGGGGAGCGTTTGCTGAGATTAGGTTTATCCTTAAACCCTTTGGACCGGGGCAGGTAATGCTGTCGTGGGAAAAGTATGTTCCCGCTATGGGAATTTTTTTATGCAAAAATTTGTACAAATTTATTTTAGGAGGTATATATGAAGATTTCAGTGGCAATACAGGTTTTGCCAACTACAAAAGAAGCTACATCTGAATCAGTAGTTGCTGTGGTTGACAAAGTAATTGAATATATTATTGATGAAAATGTGAATTATGTTGTTACACCTTTTGAAACTGTAATTGAGCTTGATGATTATGATAAGGCTTTTGAAATTTTGAAAAACTGTGTAAAAATTGCAGGCGATTTATCAGAACAGGTTGCTTGTTATAGTAAAATATTTTATTCAGAAAAGGGAATTTTGACAATTGAAGAAAAAACAGGTAAATATCAAGGATAATATCTCAGCAGCTTCTTTGATAATAATTATTTTAGCTCTTTGGCAATTTGTAACAACAAAGGGAATAGTCGGACCGTATCTTTTGCCAAAACCAATTGATGTTATAAAGGCTTTTGTAAATGATTTTTCTACTATATTGTCCCATTTGGGAACTACTCTTACGGAAGCTTTTTGGGGACTTTTTGTTGGTGTTACTCTTGGTTTTATTGTGGCACTTTTGATGGATTTGTCTGAAACAATTTATTCTGCACTTTACCCAATACTTGTAATTACGCAAACAGTTCCGACAGTTGCAATTGCACCACTTTTAGTTTTGTGGATGGGTTATGGGATTGCTCCAAAAATCACTTTGATTGTGATTGTGACATTCTTTCCAGTTGCAATTTCTCTTCTCGAGGCTTTTAAGCAAGTGGATCAAGATAAGATAAAACTTTTAAAGGCAATGGGAGCAAGTAAATACGAAATTTATAAATATATAAAACTTCCAGAAAGTCTTTCTAATTTTTTCTCTGCTTTTAAGATTGCGGTTTCATATTCTGTTGTTGGTGCAGTTATTGCCGAGTGGCTTGGAGGTTTTAAAGGTTTAGGAGTTTATATGATAAGAGTTCAGAAGAACTATTCCTTTGACAAGATGTTTGCAGTTATATTTTTAATTTCGGCAATTTCATTAATTTTGATGAAACTCGTTAGTTTTATTCAAAAGAAAATGATGCCGTGGATGGAGGAAAAATGAAAAATTTAAAAAAAGTACTTATTATATTTTTGGCTTGTGCCATGCTTACTGCTTGTGGAGATGGCGGCGAAAAAAGTAAAAATCAAAATAAAAATGAAAAAGAAGATGTAAAAACAGAAAAAGTTAGTTTCTTGCTAGATTGGGATCCAAATGTAAATCATGCAGGTCTTTACACTGCAATCGAAAAGGGATTTTTTAAGGATGAAGGTATTGAAGTAGAAATTAATCAACCGCCTGCAAATGGGGCAGAAGCTCTTGTGGCATCTGGCAAAGCAGATTTAGGGATTTCTTTCCAAGATACAATTGCACCAGCTTTTGCAAATAAGGATCCACTTCCAGTTACAGCAATTGCTGCAATTATTAATCACAATACTTCTGGTGTGATTTCTTTAAAAGAAAAAAATATTGAAAGACCAAAGGATATGGAAGGTCACAATTATGCAACATGGGGACTTGAAATTGAACAAGCTATTTTAAAACAAGTTGTAGAAGATGATGGAGGAGATTTTTCTAAAGTAGAAATGATTCCTGAAAATGTTACAAATGCAGTGCAAGCGATAAATGGAGATATTGATACAGTTTGGATTTTTTATCAAGTAGATGGAGTTTTGGCAAAAAATCAAAATGTTCCAATAAATTATTTTGCATTTAAAGATATAAGTCCTGTTTTTGATTATTACACACCTATTTTGATTGCAAATAATGATTTCTTAAAAGATAAAGAAGATGTTGCAAAAAGATTTATGAAGGCTTTTGTTAAGGGGTACGAATATGCGATTGAAAATCCTGATGAAGCAGCAGAAATTCTTGTAAAGGCAAATCCTGAACTTGACAAGGATCTTGTAAAAGGTGGAATGGAATATCTAAAAGATAAATATAAAGATGATGCAGAATACTTTGGTCAAATTGATTCAAAAAGATGGAATGATTTCTATACTTGGCTCTTTGAAAATGGACTAATTGAAAATGAAATTCCAAAGGATTTTGGTTTCACCAATGATTTTGTAAATCCAGAAAATTTAAAATGAGTGAAAAATTAGAGATTTTAAGAACAGAAAATATTAACAAATCTTTTGATGATAAGATTATTTTAAAAGATATAAATATTAAATTAAATAAAGGAGAATTAGTGTCTTTCGTTGGAGTATCTGGGAGTGGGAAGACTACGCTATTTAATATAATAGCAGGTCTTCTCGGGCCAGATAGTGGAAAAGTTTTTTTAAGAGGTAAAGAGATTACAAATAAGGCGGGGAAAGTATCTTATATGCTCCAAAAGGATCTTCTACTTCCATATATGACCATTATAGATAATGTATCTCTTCCACTTGTTCTTCGTGGAGATAAGAAAAAAGTTGCAAGAGAAAAAGTGAAAGATTTGTTTAAGGATTTTGGATTAGAGGGTAATGAATATAAATATCCATCACAACTTTCAGGAGGAATGGCACAGCGTGCAGCTCTTTTAAGGACTTATGTTTTTGGAAGTGAAGTTACACTTTTAGATGAACCTTTTAGTGCATTGGATGCGATAACAAAAGCTTCAATTCACAAGTGGTATAAAAATATTATAAATGAAATGAAAATTTCAACTATTTTTATAACTCATGATATAGAAGAAGCAGTGAAACTTTCTGATAGAATTTATATTTTAGGGAAAAATCCTGGTACAATTATTGATGAAATTAATATCAGGGAAAATTTTCATGATAATTTTTTTGAAGACGAAAATTTTATAAAATATAAAAAATACATTATAAATAAATTAGATAATCTATAAAAGTATTGTAAATATTTATATATGATCTGAAAAAGGAGGTGTGGAATCTCTTTTTTTAGCTTGAAACAATATTTTTATATAAAGATGGATAAAAAGTTTAATAATTTAGATTCAATAAAGATGTATAGAGTAGCTTAGAATATTTATAATCTTTAGTAGTAACTATTGATACTTTATTATGATTAATAAATAATAAGATATTTTGTGAATATAAATAAATGAGTGAGTTAATAAAACGGTGAAGAGGGAGGGTTAATATGAGTACAAAAAAAGAAATAAAATATTTCTTATTTATAGTTCTTTTTCTGGATTTTTTGATAGGAATTACATGTAAATATTTTTATAAAGCAGATAATACAGGGGTTATAACACTTGTTATTAGTTTAGTTCCTGCATTTATTGCAATTTTATTAGAAAAAGATTTTAAGTTAAAAGATTTATCTAAAGATAAATTTAGTTTGATATATTTCTTATACTTCATATTATTTATATTTTTTTACATATTGTCATTCTTTTCAGAAAAAGTTTTAAATAATATAAATTTTGTTGTGTATTTGGGTTGGCTAATTAGTCTTTATGTATTAACGATAGATGATAAAAGATTAAGAGGAAAATTTAATTTTTCTTTATTTCTTAAATGGGCTTTTATTGTAATTATAATAGATTTGTTTAGATTGGGAATATTAAATTTTTATTTTCAATCAGAAGTTGATTTTACTGATCTTCTTAATAGATTAGCTGGGACCTTTACAGTAGGATTATTTACTGCAACCTTTAATTTAATATTTACTATGGGTGAAGAATATGGTTGGAGATATTTTTCACAAACAAGACTTCAATCATTATATGGTAATAGAATAGGAGTTTTGTTAACTGGTCTTATGTGGGGCTTGACTCATTTTCCTTTATATTGTATGGTATTTTATTCTGGAACAGAAGGTATATATGCAGGTATAGAAATTACTGTATTTTGTATTGCCATTGGGATAGTGCTTGGACTTATCTACATGGAAAGTAGAAGCATTATTATGGTAACCTTCATCCATCTTTTGCACAATATGTTTATGACTAATGTAACGAGTGCAGAGTACAATCAAGATTTTATTTTTACAAAAGAATTTTTACTTGTATCTGTAATAATTAATATAGTTTTATATACTCCATTTTTATTACATAAAAAGTATAAGTGAATTTTAATTTGAATAAAAATAAGGATATCTAGTATGATTAAGAATTATGAGCAAAAGATCACTAATATTAATGATAGCATGTCAGATTATTTTATAAATAGAGATAAAATAATAGATTTAAATTTTAAAATATTGGCGTAAGTTTTGTTGTATTCTGGCACTTGTCATGAAGATTTTCGCTTTAACTGGATAAATATAATAGGTTATGAAACATAAGTGTCATAGCCTTTTTAATTGTGGCAATAGAATTTGTATTTTAGAATATTCTACAAATGCACCATTAAAAGAAAGATCAATCAGATCTCGTTTTATTTCATTATTAATAATGTAAGGAGTTTTACTAAGTAGTTTAGCAATTCCTCTATTTGATTTTTTAGCTTTATTTTTCCAGTGTTCAATTAATAATATTTTAGAGCATGTCAAACGTTTTTATTTTAATGATAATATTATATTGTATCTAAAAGAATAATTATTTGTATCTTTATATTATTGCATTATATGATGGATATGTTTTTTCCATTATTTAGTTATTTAGTGCTGGTTTAAAAATATATAAAAAATCATTGACTAATCTGGTATATAGTGTTATGCTAAGCACAGAAAACGTTATATTTTCAACTTAAAGTTATTGAGTCGAGGTGAAGTAATGATTTATAATATTTGGGATTATTTTATGATCCGAACTCCGACAATTCCTTTTAATTATTTGGAAGAATATAGGAATTCAAATAAAGATATTTATGAATTTATTTCAGAAAATGAATTTTTAGATAATTTTTTTAAAAATGCTCTTTTAATATCTTCTAAATCACTTTATTACTCATATATAAATAAGCCTGAAAAAGGAAAGAAATATAGAAATCTATGTCAAGGGTTATTAAAATATTTTATAAGAGCAAGTTCTAGACCAACCCCTTACGGGAGTTTTGCAAACGTATCGATTGGAGAATTTGGTAAAAATACAAAAATTGAGAAAGAATACGAAATAATAGATATTAAAGTAGATACTGATTGGGCTAATGGTTTAATAAAAAAATTAGAGGATAACTCAACGATATTTAAAAATTTATCTTTAAAATTTAATGATACTTGTTATATTAGCGGAGATAGACTGAAAAATCCTTATTTTTCAAATAGAGGAAATCTACAAGATAGTTCAAAAGAGATTAAAGAAAATAGCATTAGATTCACAAATCTCGTAAAATTAGTAAAAAATAACTCCAAAAAATTTATTAAATATAGCGATTTATTTTATATTATAAAAAATGAATATGAAGATGTAGATGATTTACTTATTCACAATACAATTAAAAATTTAATGGAAAATGAATATTTATTTACTAATTTAAGACTTCCAGCTTATTGCAATGATATATTAGCTTATTTAATAAAGATCTTAGAAAAAATCATAGAGGCTAGGGATATTACTGATAGTTTAAAAAAGTTGAACTCTTTATTTAGTGAGTATAAGAAAAGTGGAGAAATAAGTATCCTAGAAAAGATTTATAATAATATGGAATCTTTAAATGAATCTAGTAATTATATAGAACTTAATACAGGATGTAAATATTCAAGTAAAACTCTTAATAAAGAATTAAAAAATAAGGTAGAAAACTTTGTTAATGAGTTTTCTAAAATTAGCCCTGAAATTAATAATTATGGATTTTTAGATAACTTTAAAAATAAGTTTATAGAAAAATACGGAAGTAATATAGAAATTAATTTAATTGAGATAATTGATGAAAATAAATTTAATGGGTTTATCTATTTAAATGATTCTTATAATCAAAGTGATAGAGAAAAAGAGATTAGTAAAATAATTACAAATAAAATTGAAAAAGCTATATTTAATGGTGAAGAAGTATATCTTACAAAAAATGATTTTAAAGATATCAATAATAGTAATCTAAATCTTACAAAGGGATTTGACTTAAATTTATACATAACTAAATCAAAAGAAGCCTACTATTTAATAGTTGGTCCCAATGGAGGAGCTCCAAAAGAAGGCTCAATGTTTCAGCGATTTAGCGATTCTTTTGTAAAAAAAGACTTTGATGAGTATAACAAAATATATAAAAAATCAAGAGAACTAATACAAGATAATTATATAGAGGTAGAACTTAGAGAATGCACTGTATCTGGAAGAACATCAAATGTAGTTAACAATACTAAAAATTATGAATACTACCTTCCAATAGGTTTAGCTGGGAATAAAAATAAATCTTTAATGATTGATGATTTAGTTATTGGTCTTGATGATAAAGAAAACTTTTATATTAAATCAAAATCATTAAATAAAAAATTAAAATTTATAAAAGACAATATGTTAAATACTAGATTAAATAGTAAGTTGTATCAAATTTTATATGAGTTATCTTCATTAAACGAAGACGTACCAGTAAATAGAATATTTACACTGGGAACAGAAAACTACATATATAGCCCTAGAATATATTTTGATGAAGTTATTATATCTTTAAAAAAATGGAAATTTGATTATTTAAATTTAAATAAAGAAAAATATAAAGACTTTAAGAAAGACTTATTAAGGTTAAAAAAAGAATACAAGATGGATAACTTAGTTTACCTAAGTGAAAATGACAATAGGTTAATGTTAGATTTAAATAGAGAGGAAAGCTTAGAATTATTATATTCTACCTACAAGAAAATAGGCGAGATTAAATTGACAGAAATTGAACCTGGGTTAAAAAATAGTCTTGTAGATGATAAAAAAAATAGAGTTTATTTAAATGAATTTGTATTTTCTTTTATTCAAGAGGAATATAAAATTGCGAATACTAGTATAGATTCTAGTTTAAATATAGAAGCAAAACATAAAATATTTATGCCTTTTCAAGAAGGTTGGATTTATCTTAAATTATATGGTTTAGGGAATAGAATCAATGAGTTTTTAACTAGGCATTTAGATATAATTGACGATTTAGGAAATCCTAATTGGTTTTTTATTAGATATGAGGATACATATGGACCTCATATAAGACTTAGATTCAAATTTAAAGATCAAAATGAAGCATTGGAGAAATTTAAAACAATAGATAAGTGGTTAGAGAGTTTATATTCAATAAATATTATAAATAAAGTTGAATTAGATAGTTATGAGAGAGAATTAAATAGATATGGTGGAGAAAAACTTATATATTTATTCGAAGAATATTCACAGATAAGCTCTGAGCTATCCATAGAAACACTTAAATATTATAAAGATAAAAACATAGAAGAAATTTATTTCTTTGAAACATTTAACTTATATATGGCAGCTTCACATAATTTAGAGGATTTATTTGAACTTCTTGATAAAGATAATATAGAAAAGGAATTTAGAAAAGAATATAAAGAAAAAAGAAAAGAACTAATGAGTATAGGAGATGGCATATTAAATTTAAAATATGGAGAGTTCGAATCATTAAAACCATATATTCAAAAGTTAAATATTATATTAAAACATTATAGAGAAAATATTGATTATTTATATAATGAAAATAATTTGACAAATACTAAAAAAATGATAATAGGATCACTTTTACATATGCACTGTAATAGGTTAACAGGTGACAGAGATCTTGAATATAAAACTTTTGTAATGATAAGACATACAGTCTATGATTTAATGAATAAATATGAGCACTTAAAGGGGTAGCTATGTTAAATATAAGTGGAGATAATAGAGAGTTTGCAGAAAACTTTGTAGAGGATTTTATTGAAAGAATACAAACATTAAGAGATGTTAAAAAGTACACTAAACCCGAGCTTATACTTTACATTTCTGAAGTTATCGGTACAAGGTATGAAAGTGAAAGCATTATTGTTTATTGTAATAACTTAATAGAAAACGTAATCGAAGAAATTGAGAATAGTAAGCTAGAGCTAGGAGGAATGTATTCTGACTTTGGAATTTTTACTTTCGCAGTTAATAATATTTTTAAAAAGACAGGAAGTTTATACGATTTAAGTTTCAAACTAAATACAATATTACTAGATTATGCAATTTTAATAATGGAAAGTCAGAAACAAAGAATTTTGTTAGCTAGTGATTATGATTGTATCAGTGGAATTTCGGGAATTTTATATTACTTATTACATACAGACTTTAATAAATTGGATAAGATTAAATTACAAAAGCTTATTGAATTTTTAATTAACTGTACGAAAGTTCATGAATATAAAGAATGCGAAGTTATTAATTTTCATTTAGAAAAAAACGCCTTATTCTTAGAAGAAGATAGAGAAAGATATCCTCTTGGTAATATAAACTTTGGGTTAGCTCATGGAATGAGTGGTCCATTAATAGCGTTAGTAGAATCGTATAAATTAGGTTTATATAACTTAGATATTTTAAAAGCAGCAATTAATAAAATAGTGAGTGTGTACAAAAAATTTGAATATATAGAAAATGGTATTCCTTACTATCCAAGACAATTAGATTTTAATGATTATATTTCTGATAACAAAGCTAAAGATTTCAATAATGCAAGTTGGTGTTATGGAAACATAAGCAATGCCTTAGTTTTACTAAAAACTAGTAAGTTATTACATGAAAAAGATGAAAGTTTTAGATATGAAAATTATTTGTTAAATATAATAAATCAAAATTATAGAGATTATTTTTTTGAATTTTCAGTTTTATGTCATGGATCTGCAAGTATAATAGCTGAGCAAATTAGTTTGTATGAGACTACATATAATAAATTATTTTTAGATAATTTAAATAGAAATATTGAAAAAATGAAAGAAATATATTTAATTAAGAATAATTATTTTTTAGATTTAGATGAAATAGATTTAAATTCAAAAAAAGGAATAGCTGAAATACAAGGTTATAAAGATGATTTGAGTTTTTTATGTGGAATTGGAGGGATCTTTTTAGTGTTGCTAGATGTACTGATAGGTGATATGAAATATAAAGAAATTTTAATGATAAGTTGAAGATTACATAAAAAATTTATTTAAATTTTAATTTATAAAACCTCATATAATTCCTTGCTTATTTTTATTAGTTAAGGTAGCTGATAAGAAAGTAATTAAATAATTTATTATTGTTTTATTTATACATAAATTTTTGGTTGTAATATGGATGAATATATAAAATAAAAAAATTAACTTAACATTATATTTAATTAAATTTAGATAAAGGATATGTGATTAAAATATGAAAAAAATTTTAAAAAATATTATTTTTTGGACGGAATATTGTTTCATTAATTGGTTATTATATAATATAGTCCTTAATGTATTTTTTTTAATTCTTAAAAGTTTGGATAATAAAATTCATATTAATTTTATAGCTTCCATTATATTTATTATAGTTACATATTTGATATCAAAAAAATATATTAAAAGAAAGAATTTTTGTTTCAAAAGCTTAGACGTTGAAAAAATTGATATTTATGCATTTATTCTTTTAGGTATGTTAATATCAATGACAATTTTCTTTTTAATTTATTGTATTGAAAAGAAAATTAATTTTCTTTACTTTCAAAGGTATTTGATGTTTTTGAAAAAAAATTCACAATTTAATGACATTGATAAAATTAGTTTATTAGAGGCTTTCATTACTTCTGTGATTTTAGTCCCCATAGGAGAAGAATTGTATTTTAGAAAATTGGGAATAAATTTTTTAAAGTCAAAAGGTCTAGATAATAAAAACGCAATTTTATTATCAGCGCTTTCTTTTGGACTATTTCATTTTACGATTTTTAGTGCTTTTATACATTCTTTTCTAATAGGTCTTATAGCAGGCTTAGTATATGTTGAAACTGATAGACTAAGATATTCAATTTTAACTCATGGCCTTAATAACTTACTATCTATGTCATCGGCATTATATTATAAGTTTATTTTAAGAGATACTCCAGATTTGGATTTTCTTATGAAATATAATTTAAATATTACAGCAATAGTATACACATGTATTGTTCTATTACTTTTATTTTTGATAAAAATTTTTTATAAAAGAAAAATTAGTTTTTACACGAAAAGATTATTAGAATCTGTAAGAAATTTTTTAAATAGTTATACATTTAAGTATTGAAAAATAAGGGCATTAAACAGAAAGGGGAATATGATGACTAATTTTAAAGATTTTGATTTAGATTTAAGTAAAGTAAGTGGAGATACGAACAATTCTAATTTAGCAAGTGCTTTAACGTATAGTAATTGCACTTGCGGACCTGTATGTGAACAAACAATAAAAGTATGTACTACAATTGCATATCCTTGTAAGACTATAGCGACATGTGAAGGTGTTACTTGCAATACAGGTGCAAGTTGTGGATGCTCTATGAATTGCTCGCCTACCGATATGGGTATGTGTGACAGAAAAAAAGATGTGAAGAATGGTATAGAAAATTTAAGACGTTGCTAACTTAAATAATTAACTTTAAGAATCTAATATTTTGTCCTTATTTTGATAAATAAATTGAGTAGATTCACTGCTGAATATAGCCACACGTGAATCTACTCAATAAAAAATCGATGTATATTGATTTAGTTGTTATTAGTATTTTTGAGAGGGAATTTATGAGTGAAAATGAAAAACTATGACAAACAATTAGTGAATACAAAAAAATATTTAGTCAATTCTAATAAACTGAATTTAATAGAGTATTTTTTGTTAAGTTCAAAGTACATTGATAATTCCGAGCTATTTAACAGCATGAGATTATTTAAAAATTTAGTGGAATCTGGTTATTTTGAAGATATTACTAGCACATCTAATTTAGAATACTTATTATATATTACAATATATGTAAATGAATTAACTAGAATAGGAATATTTGAGAAGTTTTCAAATAGCATGAATTTATATTTACTTAAGTTATCAGAGAAATTTGTACTATCTTATAATGTGAAAAATGAAGAGTTTTTATTTTTTTTATTTCCTATTATAGGGAAAGTAATCAGTTATTTGTCAGAGTTTGATTTAAATTTAGATGTATTAATAAATTTTGTTATTGAAAATATAGAGCCTAGGAGTATAAATGGGAAAGATATAATAGGGTTTTATATAAGAGATACTAACGAAGATTTTAACAAACAATTTCCTAATGGAATATTTCCACTGGGAATGGCACATGGATCACTTGGTGTTCTTTTTGCTTTATCTAAATTGTATAAAAATAATAAATTAAATTCAGATATATATGTTAATTATTTATATAATCTATATGAAATTTTTTCCAAAAAAGAAGATAATTTCTCGATTTTTCCAAATTTTGTTACTTATGAAGAATATAAAAATAAAGATTTTAAAACAAATATCAAGCAGTATAGGGCTGCATGGTGTTCTGGAAATTTAATAACATCGTTTATTTTATTTAAGGTTTGTCAAAATATGAACTGGAATAAAAAAGCAGAGGTTTATTATAGATATGTTATTGAAATATTGTGTCAAGATATTAAAGCTTACAATTTAGAAATTCCAATAATATGTCATGGATATTCTTTTCCCCTAATGATTATAAATATTATTTTAAGAGAAAAAGATTTAAATATTTATGATGGTTGTAAATGTGAAATTTTAAAATGTAGAGAGAAGGAGTTAAATGATATGCTATTTTACACTTTAAGTAGTAGTAATATAACTTATGTAATCAAAAATAAATTCAAAAATAATTATTCTATATTATATGGAATAACTGGAATGATATTAGCTTTAGATAAAAGTAATAATAGTTCACTTGAAAAGATACTAAATATAAAATAATTATATGGAATTTATAAAATTGATGATATGTTTAACTTGAAGAGATTATAGTTATTTGTTACTACATTAAAGTAGCTTAATTGATGGTTTTAAACAGTTAAAAAATAACATGAGTTTTTTTGATTATAAATGCTAACATCATTTTTCGAAAGGAGAATAAAATGTCAAAATTTAAAGACTTTGATCTAGATTTAAATATAGTAAAAACTGAAACAAATAATTCAGCTCTTCCTAGTATAGAAGTTACATGTGTACCTTGTGTAATATCTCAGTGGAAATGTCCTTCTCTAAAAAACCCAAATTGTTCAGAAGGATGTCCTCAACCTCCAAATTCAACATTATGTCCAACTATATCTCCAACTGATATGGGTATGTGTGATAATTTAAAAGTAAAAAACAATGAAAACGGAGACATCGAACCATTAAGATGTTAAAGAATATAATGAAAAGTATGTGAAATAAATTATAAATAAGTGAATTCTTAATTTTTTGATGTTAGCATTTATTATAAAGAAGGAGGTATTTATTATTATAATTAAAACTATTTTTGTGAGTGGAATTTTCAGCTTTATTTTTTATTTTTTTAATTTAATATATCAATTAATATATTCAAAAGTATTTTCAAGTTTCACTATTGAAGATACTAATTATTTACTGTTTTTTTGTGCTATAAAATCTTTGTCTTTTATATTGTTAGCTTTATTATTTTTTAAAATTAAAAATATTAATTTTTTAAAAAATAATAACAATGATCATTTATTTAGCAATATCAATAATATGTGCAAATATGGAAGCATAGTTTTTTTTATTCTTTTTATAATTTTCTTTGTAATTATAAAATACAATATGAAGTTTTTTGATAGTATGATTTACTTAAATGATGGTGTAAATATTAATAATTTTGATAACTATACCATAAAAATTTTAATTATTGTTCTTGTAAATGTTATTCTTGAAGAATTTTATTTTAGATTAACTTTAGTGAGAGTATTACAAGAAAAATACAGTGAGAAAGTTATCGCATTAATTAGTGCATTTTCTTTTGGATTTATTCATTGTGTAGATATTTTATCAATAATAACGGCTACAATAATTGGATATTTTTTGGCTACAATTTTTTTAAAAACAAAAAGATTAGTCTATTCAATTTTTCTTCATTATATAATTAATATAGATTCAATTATAATATGGCCTATTATAAAATTATTAGATCCACAAGAAAAATTTGGCGGAAATTGGATGTTTTTATCTTTATTAATTATGTTTATAATTTTTTTTATAATGTACATATTAACAAAAATATTAGGTAAAATGTGGAATAACAAAAGATTGATATTTATAAATTCAAACAAATGTTAGGAACTAAAAATGAAGAAAAAAAAGTACGATAAAAATATATTTAAAAATTTAATTTGGATTATTCATAATATGATGATCATAGATAATAAATATATTTTTATATCGATATTATCTACTATAATCAATGGTATTATTTCTCCCGTTTCTCTTATTATTATGCAGAAGATTATAAATGGAATTCAAGTAGAAAGAAATTTAAACAATATAATTTTTTATATTATACTTTATATTTCTATAGATTTATTTAATTCGGTTTATTCAAATTTTCTAGGATATTATAATACTAAATATAGTATGAAATTTAATTTATATTTTTCAGAGAAAATATATTTAAAGGCATCTAGACTATCTTTGTCTGATTATGAGAATTCAAAAACTTATGACATAATGAATAGGGCACAGAATCAAGGAGGAGATAATCTTTTATCTTATTATGAAAACTTTATGTCCATAATAACTCAGTTGATTACTCTTTCTTCCTATATTTTCATTTTAATAAATTTTAGAGTTTGGCTTGTTGCTGTTATTATGGTTATTCCTATATTTAAATACATTATAAATAATAAGTTTAACTTAAAAAGATTTGAGATAATAAAACAGAGAACGAACGATAGTAGAAAAAGCTGGTATTTAACATACTTGTTGTCTTATGGGAATTTTTATAAAGAACTTAAAACTTATAATCTTTTTTCTTATTTTATAAATAAATATAAAAACCTTATTAAAAGATTTAATAAGGAAGATTTAGAGATAAATAAATCTCAAATAAAATGGTCAATCTTAATTAGTGTAGTAGAAACATTAGTAGATGGATTTATTTTCTATTACACAATTTCATTGGGATTTCTTGGTAACATTTTAATTGGAGATGTTATAACTTATATTAGAGCAATTTCCAATTCTAAGTCTAATATAACTTCAATCCTTTTAGAATTATCAAATATGGTTAATCAAAGTTTATTTATCGGACAATTATTTGAGTTTTTTGATTTGGAAGAAGAGGACATTTCTAATAAAATAAAAATAAACGAAATAAGAGAAATAGAAGTAAAGAATTTATATTATAAATATAACTCTTCAAAGGAATATGTTCTTAAAAATATTAACCTACATATAAATAAGAATGAAAAAATTGCGATTTTAGGAATGAATGGAAGTGGAAAGACAACTTTAATAAAATTAATTATGGGATTTTATAGAAATTATGAGGGAAATATATTAATTAACGGCATTGAAGTTAGGGATATTGATAAAGAATCTTTGCTAAAAGAAATTTCAACTCTATTTCAAGATTTTGTTAAATATGAGGCAAGCTTTAGAGAAAATATAACTTATAGTAATTTAAAGGTTATGAATGAAGATGAGAAAATAAAAAACATAGCTAATAAATTTAATTTTTTAAATTTAATTAATTCATATGACAAGAAATTAGACACTCAATTAGGTATGTGGTTTGACGAAGGAATTAATTTATCTATGGGTCAGTGGCAAAAAGTGGCTCTTGCAAGGGCATTTGCAAAAGAAAGTAGTTTATATATATTAGATGAGCCAAATGCTTCAATGGATTCTATTACAGAAAGAGAGATTTCAAGTTTATATAAAGATATTTTAGAAAATAAAATCGGAATTATAATTGCTCATAAATTTTTAAATATTGTAGGTTTTGTAGATGAGATTATTATTTTACAAGATGGAAAAATAATTGAGAGAGGAAATCATGAAAGTTTATTAAGAGAAGGAAAATTTTATAAGAAACTTTTAGGAATATAAAGAGCCTCTGTTTTAGAGATGTGGTACTTTTGTGAAAATTCCGTTTATTATAGAAAAAGATTATATAGATGGGATATATATTTAAGTGAAAAATTTTTGCCAAATATTGAATTTACAAGGAAGCGTTAAAGCAAAAAAATCTATAACTTGGATAATTTTAGAAAAAGAAGTATTAATATTATATTTGCATTGTATTCATAATTGACATAACTTGCAAATGCACATTTTGTTTAAGCTTGTTTTAAACCAACATCTATGATCAAAATATACAAACTAAAAACGACAAAAATATTGATATAAATTTTATCTTTATTGTGGATATAATCTATAACATAAATAGATATCGGAGGTTATGAAACATAAGGGTCATAGCCTTTTTAATTGCGACAATAGAATTTGTATTTCCAATGTGATAATGTTTGCAAGTTTTTTATTTTTTTAATATAATTGAATTACGTTATTGCAATAATTTATATGTAACAGGAGGAAGAAATGGAATATTTTGTAGATTTAAATAGTGATATTGGGGAATCTTTTGGTGCTTATAAAATGGGCATGGATTCAGAAATTATAAAATATGTAACAAGTATTAACTGTGCTTGTGGTTATCACGCAGGGGATCCACTTATTATGGATGCTACTTGTGCTGCAGCGGCTGAAAACGGTGTAGAAATTGGCGCTCATCCTGGATATCCTGATTTGACGGGATTTGGAAGAAGAAAAATGGATGTTAAACCTGAAGAAGCTAAAGCTTATATGCTTTACCAAGTTGGAGCTCTTGCTGCTTTTGCCAAGGCTCATGGAAAAAAACTTCAACATATGAAACTTCATGGTGCATTTTATAACACTGCTTGCAATGATGAGAAACTTGCAAATGCAATTTTAGATGCGGTAGAAGAATATGATAAAAATTTAATTTTAATGGTACTTAGTGGTTCTTATATTGCAAAAGAAGGAAAGAGAAGAGGGCTTAGAGTTGCTCAGGAGGTTTTTGCTGATAGAGGTTACAACGAAGATGGAACTCTTGTAAATAGATCCCTTCCAGGAGCTTTTGTAAAAGATCCAAAGGAAGCAATACCAAGAGTTGTAAAAATGATTAAAGAAAATAAAGTTGTCACAGCTGATGGCAAAGAAATTGATATTGTTGCAGATTCAATTTGTGTTCATGGTGATAATCCTGAAGCTCTTGAATTTGTAAAAAATATTAGAGATGGATTAAAAGCTGAAGGTATTATAGTGAAACCTTTAACTAGTTTCTTAAAATAAGGAGATAAAAATGGAAAAAAATAAAAGTAATTTATCTGTCTTATTAGGGGCAGCGTTCTTGATGGCAACATCTGCTATTGGGCCAGGATTTATGACGCAAACCGCTACATTTACGACTAAAATTGGGGCAGATTTTGCAGCAGTAATTTTAATTTCAATAATTTTTTCATACATAGCACAACTTAATGTGTGGAGAGTTATTGCAGTTTCTAAGATGAGAGGACAAGATATTGCAAACAATGTACTTCCAGGGCTTGGATATGTAATTGCACTTTTAGTTGCAATTGGTGGTTTGGCATTTAATATTGGAAATATTGGTGGAGCAGGACTTGGCCTTAATGTAATTTTTGGTATTGATGTAAAGATTGGTGCAGCTATTGGTGGAGTTATAGGTATTATCCTTTTCTCGTCTAAACAAGCAAGTTCAATTATGGATAGAGTTACACAAGTTTTAGGTGCTCTTATGATTATATTAATTGCTTTTGTTGCAGTTAAGACAAAGCCTCCAGTGGGAGAATCTGTTCACACTGCAGTAGCACCCGTAGGAGGATTTAAAAGTATAGTTCAACCAACTCTTACTTTAATTGGTGGAACTGTTGGTGGATATATTATTTTTTCAGGTGGACACAGACTTATTGATGCTGGAATTACTGGTGAAGAAAATCTATCTCAAGTTAATAAATCAGCTTCATTAGGAATGCTTGTTGCTTTTATTGTGAGAGTTCTTCTTTTCTTAGCAATTCTAGGGGTTACAAAAATGGCAAATGCACAAATTGATCCTGATAATATTGCGGCATCTTCCTTTTTAGCTGCCAGTGGTGTTGTGGGATATAAAATTTTTGGATTTGTATTTGCAGCAGCAGCCTTCACTTCTGTAGTAGGTGCTGCTTATACATCAGTATCTTTCTTGAAAACATTATTTAAATTTGTAGAAGAACATGAAAATATGGTTACTATTTTATTTATTGTAATTTCTACAATTTTATTTATACTAATTGGAAAACCACAAACTTTACTTGTAGTAGTGGGAACATTAAATGGATTTATACTTCCAATTACACTTGCAGTAATTTTAGTTGCATCTCAAAAGAAAAAAATTGTTGGTGATTATGTTCACTCAAAGGTACTTTTTGTACTCGGATGGATTGTTGTTGCAGTTACTGCATTTATGGGAGTTCAAACTTTAATAACTAATATAATTAAGTAATATTTAGGAGTAAAAAATGTATGATAAAATAAAATTTTTAACTGCTGGAGATTCTGCAATAGTAATGGAATTTGGCGATACAATTGAAAAAGAAATAAATTCAAAAATCGCAACAGTTGTGGGAAATTTAAAAAATAAAGAGATTGATGGAGTATTAGATATTTTGCCAACTTACAGATCTATTTTAATTAATTATGATCCTGTAAAGATTTCTTATGGTGAGATGACTGACATTCTAAAGGGACTTAGCAAAGCTGATTCAAGTAAACAAAGTGATGAAGTTAGGTTAATTGAAATTCCTACACTTTATGGTGGTGAGTATGGACCAGATATTGACTTTGTAGCGGAAAATGCAAAATTATCAAAAGATGAAGTTATAAAGATTCATTCTGGTACAGATTATTTAGTTTATATGATGGGGTTTATTCCAGGATTTACTTATCTTGGAGGCCTTGATGAAAGGATTGCAACTCCAAGACTAAAAAGCCCAAGGCTTAAAATTGAGCCAGGTTCTGTTGGAATTGCAGCAAATCAAACTGGAATGTATCCACTTGAATCACCTGGAGGATGGCAATTAATAGGAAGAACTCCACTTAAACTTTTTGATGATACTAAGGAACCACCAGTCTTTATTCAAGCAGGGGATTATATTAGATATGTGCCGATTGATCGAAAAGAATATGATGAAATAGAAAAAGAAGTTGCAAATGATTCTTACAAAGTTTCAATAAAAAGGGTAAAGAGAGGTGAGCTTCATGAGTAGTATTGATGTAATAAATGGTGGGATTCTCACAACGATTCAAGATAGTGGTAGATATGGCTATCAAGAACTAGGGATTCCAACATCAGGTGTCATGGATGATTACAATTATAGACTTGCAAATATTTTAGTTGGAAATAATCTAGATGAAGCTGTGCTTGAGATGACTTATTTTGGACCTACATTTAAATTTAATGAAGAACTTACAATTGCAATAACAGGAAGTGATATGAATCCAAAGATAAATGGTGAAGTTGCTCCAATGTTTGAAACTATAAAAGTAAAATCAGGTGACACTCTTCAATTTGGAAAAGTTAATGAAGGTGTAAGGGGATATATTTCATTTGGAGGTTCTATTGACGTTCCTGTTGTAAATGGTTCTAAATCAACTCACATAAAGACAAAGATGGGTGGAATGAGTGGTAGAGCATTAAAATCTAAGGATGAAATTAACATTAAGAAGTCAAAAGATAAAACTATGAGAAAAATTCCTGATATGTATCTTCCAAAATTTTCTCACTGCAATATTTTGAGAGTAGTTCTTGGACCTCAAGATGATTATTTCACAGAAAAGGGAATACACGATTTGTTTAGATCTGGTGGATATCAAGTTACAAAAGATTTTGACAGAATGGGAATTAGACTTAAGGGGTCTGCAATAGAACACAAAGAAACAGCAGATATTATTTCTGATGGAACAAATTTTGGATCAATACAAGTTCCTGCAAATGGACAGCCAATTATATTAGTAGCGGACAGACAGACAACTGGTGGTTATACAAAAATTGGAAATGTAATAACGGCTGATCTTTATAAACTTGCACAGATGTCTTTTTTGGACAAAGTTTTATTTGAGGAAGTTAGTATTGAAGAAGCTCAAAGACTTGTAGTTGATTATAAAAATAAATTTGAAAAGATGAAGAAGGAGTCTATAATATGAAATTAAGTGAACTTGCAAAGATGCATCCAAAAGATGTAAGAGATCTCATAAGAAAAGGTGAAGTTGATCTTCCAACATCTGGAATGAGTGAGGGATATTTGCAAGCAAATCTTGCAATTCTTCCTAAAAAATACGCTTATGACTTTTTATTATTTGCTCAAAGAAATCCAAAGCCTTGTCCAATTCTTGAAGTTTTAGATGAAGGAAGTCCTATTACAAAAATCATGGCTGATGGAGCTGACATTAGAACGGATGTGCCAAGATATAGGATTTATAAAGATGGAGAATTTGTAGAAGAAGTTAAGGATTTAAAAGACGTGTGGCAAGATGATTTCGTGACTTTTGTAATTGGATGTTCTTTTTCTTTCGAAAAGGCAATGCTTGAGGCAGATGTGCCTGTTAGACATATTGAAGATGAACACAATGTTCCAATGTATATTACAAATATAGAAACAGAACCTGCTGGAATGTTTCATGGGAATACAGTTGTTTCAATGAGGCCTATTCCTTACAAAGATATTGTAAAGGCTACAACTGTAACCGCAAGATTCCCTGCAACGCATGGTGCACCAATTCATATAGGAGATCCATCTGTTATTGGAATAAAAGATATTGACAAGCCAGATTTTGGTGAAAGAAGTGAAATAAAAGAAGGGGAAGTTCCAGTATTTTGGGCTTGTGGGGTAACACCTCAAGCAGTGGCAATGGCATCTAAACCAGAAATTATGATTACTCATGCACCTGGAAATATGTTGATATTAGATAAAAAAGATGCTTACGTTTCAGTTTTTTAGAAATTAATTTTAATATCTGTTGGGGATACCTGACAGATATTTTTTTATCAAAAATTTTTATAATTAATCATCAATCTTTCACAAAACTGAATTAAGATTTAATTGAATATAAAATTGTTAGGAGGAAGATTATGGATAAAGATGAGATAAAAAAAATAAATAAAAAGAATAAAGGAGAAGGCAAGATTATAATTCTTATTGCAATTATTTTTTCTATGATTGGAGGAATTATAGGATCTTGTATCACAAGTTACAAAACGATTCCACAAAAGAGTTCTTCTTCTAGTGATAGTGGAAATAATTCTAATATTACAATTTCTGCAAAAGATAATGTAAGTGTTGCATCTGCTGTTGCCAAGAAATCAATGTCTTCTGTAGTGGGAATTACTACAAAAGGGGTACAACAATCTTTTTTTGGGCAAGTTGAAGTGCAAGGTGTTGGATCTGGTGTAATTGTCGATTCAAAGGGATACATTTTGACTAATGCTCATGTTGTTAAATTAAATAATCAAATTGTAAAAGATGTTACGGTTAGACTTAACAATGAAAAAGACATTCAAGGTAAGACAATTTGGGCAGATGATATGATTGACCTTGCAATTGTAAAAATAGACACAAATGAAAAATTAAATGTTGCAACCTTAGGAGATTCTGATTCACTTGAAATTGGAGATACAGCAATAGCAATAGGTAATCCGATTTCACTTCAATTTTCACAAACTGTAACTCAAGGCATTATTTCTGGTCTTGATAGATACGTTGGGGCAGTAAGTGGCGGAGGCTATATGACTGGGCTTATTCAAACAGATGCTTCAATCAACGGAGGAAATTCTGGTGGACCACTTTTAAATGCTGAAGGAGAAGTAATAGGTATTAATACAGTAAAAGTTCAATCAGCAGAGGGGCTTGGATTTTCTATTCCAATTAATTTTATAAAGCCAGTTGTAAAACAAGTTATTGAAACTGGGGACTACAAAGAAATGTCTATTGGAATGTTGACAATGAATTTAGATGCAGCTTCTCAAGTGTTTAATGGCAAAGTTGGAACAGAAAAAGGAATCTTTGTTTATAAAGTTTATAATGGCTCACCAGCAGCAAAGGCAGGACTTAAAGCAGGAGATATAGTTACAAGAATCGGAAAGGATCAAGTAACAGACAACAATGCTCTTAAATCAATTTTATATAAGTATCAAGTGGGCGATACTGTTAACATAAGTTACTTGAGAAAGGGAAAAGAAGAGTCTACTGATATTACCTTTACAGACTATTCAATAGAAAACGACAAAGAAGCTCAAAAAGATATTGAGACTCAAGAACAAGAAAGAGCAAAGGAACAACAACAAAGAAGACAACAAGAACAAGAATTTTTCAATAGATTTAGACAAGAGTTTGAAAATGGCTTTTAAATTTAATTAAGACATAAAAATTTTGATAAATTTTATCAAAAACTCTTTACAAATAAAAAAACATATATTATAATAAAAACAGTTAATGATAGTTAATGTCATTTAACAAAAATTTGATTTTGGGACACCCCATAACTAACTCCTAAGATTAATAATAAAATTATACCAATCTTCACTCTTTAAGAGAACAAAGGGACTGCTTATAGGCAGTCTTTTTTGTTTTATAAAAAGTTTTGATTTTCTTAAAAATCTTTTATAAAATATTTAATGTAGATTTTTACAGGTGAAAAATTTGTAGTTTTGTTTTATAGATAACATATAGAAGAAATTTTAAAGTGATAATAAAATTTATACAAGATGTATTAAAAAATAGGAGGAAAAATGAGAAAAGTTTCTATAATAGGCTTGGGAAATGTTGGTGCTACTGTTGCACATACAATAGTTGAAAGATCTCTTTGTGACACTCTCTTTTTATTTGACAAAAAAGAAGGTCTTGCAGAAGCTGAAGTAAGTGATTTGTCTGATGGATTTGTTAGAAGAAATGGGCATATAAATATAGTTGCTGGAGATTTGAAAGATCTAGATGAGTCAGATATTATAGTTTTTGCTCCAGGAGATATTTCCATTTTGCAAAAAAATGATGATAGATTAAAGGAGTTTGAATATACAAAAACTTGTGCAGAAGAATGGGGCAAGAAAATAAAAGATTCTAATTTTAAGGGAATAATTGTGAGTATAACAAACCCTTGTGATGTGATAGCAGAGTATTTGCAAAAACTTTCTGGCATTCCTAGAGAAAGAGTAATTGGAACGGGAACTATTTTGGATACGGCTAGGATGAAAAATTCTGTGGCAAGAAAACTAAATATTGATCCAAATTCTGTTGACGGATATGTTATAGCAGAACATGGCAATAGTCAATTTGTTGCATGGTCAAGTGTGTCAATTGCCACAAAACCAATTCTTGAAATTTTTGATAAAAATGTTTGCGATGAAATTGAAGAAGAAACTAAAATACGTGCTTTTGAAACTATAAAAGCCAAGGGATATACTTCTTATGGAATTGCAAATTCGACTTCAATTGTAATTGAGTCAATATTTCAAGATTCCAGAACCATCTTACCAGTATCTTCTTATTCTAAAAAAGACGGATGTTATATTGGACACCCAACAATTGTTGGACGAGAAGGAGTTCTTGGCGATTATGAACTAAAATTAAATGAAGAAGAAAATGTTAAGTGGAATAAGTCTATAAGAACTATAAAGGACACTTTGCCAAAAATTTAAAAGCCTCATAGGGGCTTTTTATTTTGCGATAAATTATTTCAATTAAAATTAAATATATGAATTGTAAAATATTTAATGAATAAATTTACAAAAACTTTTCCAAAAATTTACAAATTATTATATAATGGATTTCTGGAAGGTGATTGTATGTTTAAAAGGAATAAAAATAATAAGAGGAGAAGCTTTAATAAAGTTGATTTTATTTCACATATTGTGCTTGCTTTGATATTGACTTTTACAATGCTTTTATTAGCTCCTGATAATTCGGGATTTTCAAATAAAATTCAAAAAAATGTTTTAGTATTAATTTTAAACTTTATTCCAATTTTTTTAATGGGAATATTTTTTCAAGGTCTTTTTGGAAAGCGAAGATTTTCGATGATATTTAATACGGTTTTTTATTTAATACTCTACACTGTACATAGGACGAAAGTAATATATAGAAATGCACCCTTTAGAGTTTCGGATATTAGTCTTGGACTTGAAGCTGCTACTATGTCAAAAAATTCTTATTTTCCAGATAAATACTCTATTTTTATATTTGTGATTGTTTTGGTTTTGGTCATGACTGTTACTAAATTTTTTATGGATGATAAATTGAGAATAAAAGACAGAATTATTTCCATTTTTTCTGTTGTTATAGCTTGTGGGTTACTCTTTAATTTTGTGTATTCAAAAGATGCTATTTACAACTCTTTACCATTAAATGGAAACACTTATAATTTAATTGATCATTTTAATTCTAAGGGATTTAATTATACTTTTTTATTTAATTTAAAAAAATCCTTTGTGAGAGCTCCAGAGGGTTATGATAAAAAAGAAATGGAAAAGAGGGACAAAGTTAGTCATGGAGAAGAAATTTCTGTAATAAAATACAATGAAAGGCCAAATATTATTTGGATAATGGGAGAAGCCTTTACAGATTTATCTGAAAATCAACATTTTTCCTTCAGCAAAGGAAATGATCCAAATTATAATTTTAAGAAATTAAAAGAGAATTCTATAATTCATGGAAGAATTGTCACTCCTTCCTTTGGTGGAGGCACTGGCGATACGGAGTTTGATGTTTTGACAGGAACTTTAACAGTTGATTGTGCACCAGATGAAAGTTTTTCTTTTAATGCGATAAAGAGAGATATAAAATCAATGCCAAACCTCTTAAAGACAATTGGATATAAGACTTATGGATTTCACCCAGGCTATGCTTGGTTTTATGGAAGACAAGATGTCTATCCAAAGATTGGTCTTGACGATAATTATTTTTATGAAGATATAGAAAAGCCTGATATGAAGGGTGGATATGTGTCTGAAAAACAATTCTCAGAAATTTATAGAGAAAGATTTTTGGAAAAGGCAAAGAATTCTGATGAGCCAATTTTAAGTTATGCAGTTGACATTCAAAATCATGGGCCATATTTTTATGACAAGTATGGAGAAAATTTACCATATAGTTGTGATGTAAATTTGACAGAAGAAGCTGCAAATAATTTTGGATCCTACTTCTTGGGTGTAAAGGACATGGACATAATGATTGGTGAAGTCTATGATATGATGATGAATTTTGGCGAACCTACTATTATGGTATTTTATGGAGATCATTTGCCAGGACTTGGGAATGAACCTAGTGCCTTTGATGAAATTGGAATAAATTTGAGTCATGATGATTTGGCAAAAGAAATTGAATTTTACTCAACTCCCTATGTAGTTGTTGCAAATGAAAGGGGAAGAGAGTTTTTAAATAGAGAAAATGTTGAAGTAAGAGATGGAAATGCTATTTCTGCAAATTACTTGTCTTCTATTATTTTGGATATGTTGGGTTACAACAAAGTGGACAATTTCTTTATGTATAATTCAGAACTTAGAAAGGAACTTCCAATTATTTCTAGAAATTTTATTTTTGATGGAGAAAATACTTATTCAAGACTAAACGTAGATGGCAAAACTAAAGATTTGTACGAAGATTATAAAAAGTATGAATATTACAGAATAAATGATTAGATGAAATTAGAATTTTGAAGTAGGGAATTTGCGAAAAGTTTTAAAATAATTCAAAGAAAGTATTAAAGATTATAAAATTATACACCATAATAAATTAAATAAGGATTAACTATTAAAAAACACTTTTGTTCTTGATATAATGTTAGGGATAGAGGTGTTTTTTTGAAAACAGATATAATTAAGTTTAAAGGAAAGGAAAAAGATAAAGTTTATTTAAAAAAGATAAGTAAAACTTTAAGGGAAGGCGGTCTTGTTGTTCTTCCAACTGAAACTGTGTATGGACTTGGAGGAAATGGTTTAAATAAGAGAACTTGCAAAAAAATTTATGAGGCAAAGGGTAGACCAAGTGACAATCCACTTATATTACATATTGCAGAGAATTCACAACTTGATGATTTAGTAACAGAAATTCCTGAAGTTGCAAAAAAATGTATTGATAAGTTTTGGCCTGGTCCTTTGACTATTATTTTTAAAAGATCAGAAATAATTCCAGATGAAGCTACAGGTGGACTTCCCACAGTTGCAATAAGAGAACCAAGTAATAAAATAGCACACGAAATTTTGAAATCAGTTAATTTTCCAGTGGCAGCACCTTCTGCAAATTTATCTGGACGTCCATCTCCAACAAAGGTTGAACACGTAATAGAAGATTTAAATGGACGAGTGGATATAATTGTAGATGGAGGTCATTCTGTTGTAGGAATTGAATCAACTGTTTTAGATGTAACAGTTGATCCACCAATGATTTTAAGACCTGGAAAAATTACTTTAGAAGATTTACAAGAAATAGATAGGAATATAACTATTGATAGTGCCACAATTGATTCAAAAAGTGGCGAAGTGCCAAAATCTCCAGGACAAAAATATAGACATTATGCTCCAAAAGCAGATGCAATTTGTTTTGGTGGAAGACTTGATAAAGTTATAACTGAAATAAAAAAGAATGCAGAGGAAAATAAAGACAAAAAAATAGCAATACTTGCAACAGATGAAAGCTATGATGAGTATAAAAATCTAGATGTCAAGCTTCTCATAAATTTGGGATCTAGAGAAAACCTGGAAGAAGTTGCACAAAATCTTTTTGACGCACTTAGAAAGTGTGATGAAGAAGAAGTGGACATAATTTTTGCTGAAGGCTTTGAGCTTAGAGGAATGGGACTTAGTATTATGAATAGACTTCTCAAGGCGTGCAGCGGGAAAGTTGTAATGAGAATTTAGGAGGGAAAAATGAAGATAGCAATAGGATCTGATCATGCAGGTTTTTATTTAAAAGAAGATATTAAAAAATATTTAGATGAAAAAAATATTGAAGTAATTGACATGGGTCCTTTTGATGATAAGCGAGTGGATTACCCAGACTATGGTCACGCAGTAGGTCACGAAGTAATTGACAATAATCTTGATTTTGGAATAGTTATATGCGGTTCAGGAATTGGAATCTCAATCTCTTCTAATAAAGTTAAGGGGATAAGAGCTGCACTTTGTTCTGAACCTTATTCTGCAAAGCTTGCAAGACGTCACAATGATGCAAATGTGCTTGCAATGGGAGCAAGATTAATTGGTCATGATATGGCAATTGAAATAGTAGAAGCCTTTTTGAATGAGAAATTTGAAGGTGGAAGACATATAAGTAGAGTAAAAAAAATCGAGGAGGAATAATATGGCACATACTATAATAAAGCATCCCCTTATTGATCACAAAATGACAATAATAAGGAAGAAAGAAACTAGCTCTATGGAATTTAGACAAGTTGTAAATGAAATTTCAACTCTTATGGGTTATGAAGTCACAAGAGATCTTGAAACAGAAGACGTTGAAATAGAAACTCCAATTGCAAAAGCGACAGGAAAAATGATTTCGGGTAAAAAAATTGGGATAGTTCCAATATTAAGAGCAGGGCTTGGAATGGTAGAAGGTCTTCTTACAATAGTGCCAGCCGCAAGAGTTGGGCACATTGGAATGTATAGAGATCCAGAAACTTTAAAACCAGTAACTTATTATTCAAAACTTCCAAAAGATATTTATTCAAGACTTATGATTATAGTTGACCCAATGCTTGCAACAGGCGGATCACTTATAGAAGCAATTGATGAACTCAAGAGAAATGGAGCTACAAATATTAAAGCTATAAATCTATTAGCAGCACCTGAAGGATTAAAAGCAGTTGAAGAAGCTCATCCAGATGTTCATATTTATATTGCAGCATTAGATGAAAAGTTAAATGAAGATGGATACATTGTTCCTGGACTTGGAGATGCAGGAGATAGATTATTTGGAACGAAGTAAGAGGTTAATATGTATAAATTTTTAATTCCTTTTTTTGCAGCATTTGCCTTGACATTTGTTCAAATGCCCTTAACCATAAAACTTGCAAAAAAATGGGGTTTTATAGATGTGCCAAAGGATACAAGAAGAGTTCACAAAAAGCCAATTCCAGTTGGCGGTGGAATTGCCATGGTAATAACTGTGACAATTTTGATGATTGTATTTTTACCTTTAACAAAGGCGCTTGTTATGACAGTTTTAAGTTCTCTTTTAATTGCGTTCTCAGGTCTTTATGACGATAAGCATGATCTAAGTCCAAAACTAAAATTTGTATTTCAAATAATTGCAGCAATATTACTTATAATTGGTGGAATAAAGATAGAATTTTTTACAAATCCCTTTGACTCACATGATGCACTTTTTATATTAAATATTTTGTCAATTCCTGTCACCATATTTTGGGTTTGTGGAATTACCAATACTATTAATTTAATAGATGGCCTTGATGGGCTTGCATCGGGAGTATCTATGATTTGTGCGATTTCTATGTTTTTTATAACTTATGAAATGGGAAGAGTAAATGTTAGTTTAGTTTGTGCACTTGTTGCAGGAGCTTGTCTTGGATTTTTGCCTTTTAATTTTAATCCTGCAAAAATTTTTATGGGAGATACTGGAGCATTATATCTTGGCTTTATGCTTTCATATATAAGTATTTCAGGTTTTTTAAAACAAGCTGCCATACTTACAATATTTGTCCCAGTTTTAATTTTAGGAGTCCCAGTTTTTGACACAGCATTTGCAATGCTAAGACGTAAATTATCTGGAAAGTCTATGGTTGAAGCGGACAAGGGCCATCTTCATCACAGACTTTTAAATATGGGTCTAAATCAAAGACAAACTGTTGTCATTTTATATTCCATATCTGCAATTTTTGGAATACTTGCAAATGTAATTTCAAAATTCCAGTCATCAATTGGTCTTATTATTTCAATAGCCGTTATTGTAATAATATTATTAACTGGAGTAGCAGCGGGAATGTTAAAAAACAAGGAGGAGTAGATTGAAGGTATTATTTGTATTTGGTACAAGGCCTGAAGGAATAAAGATGGCACCAATTATAAAGGAAATTGAAAAGAGAAACAATATTGAAAGTTACACCTGCGTCACAGGTCAGCATAGAGAAATGTTAGATCAAGTTCTTGAAATTTTTGACATAAAGCCAGATTATGATTTAAATATTTTTAAAAATGGTCAATCACTTACAGATGTGACTACAAAAACATTACAGGGTCTTGAAAAAATATTAGATGAATTGAAGCCAGATATTTTACTTGTGCAAGGAGATACCACTACAGTTTTTGCAGCAGCACTTGCAGCTTTTTATAAAAAAATTAAAATTGGGCATGTGGAAGCTGGGCTTAGGTCTGGGAATTTATATTCACCTTATCCAGAAGAGGCAAATAGAAAACTTACAGGTGTAATTGCAAATTATCACTTTGCGCCAACTAATTCAAACAAAGAAAATTTACTTCGAGAAGGCTATGATGAAAAGAATATTTTTATCACAGGGAATACTGTAATCGATGCACTGAAGTATTCTGTTAAAGAAGATTTTGTATTTGACGATGAAATTTTGAATAATTTAGATTATAATAAAGATGTAGTACTTTTAACTGCACATAGGAGGGAAAATTGGGGAGAACCAATGGAAAATATTTTTTCTTCAATAAGGCGTGTTGTTTTAGAAAGAGAAAATCTTGAAATTGTATTTCCAATTCATTTAAATCCAATTGTGAGAAATACTGCTAAGAAATATTTTTCTGATTTGGACAGAGTTCATATGATAGAACCTCTTTCATATATGCCTTTTTCAAATTTAATGTCTAGAGTAAAATTTGTAGTTACAGATTCTGGAGGAGTTCAAGAAGAAGCTCCAGCACTAGGAAAGCCTGTTTTAGTTCTTAGAAATGAAACAGAAAGGATGGAAGGTGTAAAAGCGAAAACAGCTAAGCTTGTAGGAACTGATTCAAAAAATGTATATGAAAATATAATAAAATTACTTGATGATAAAAAATTATATGATCAAATGGCAAAAGCTGTAAATCCATATGGCGATGGTCATGCTGCGACAAAAATTGTTGATATTTTAGAAGGTATGAATTAAATTAAAATATTTATTTATCTCACTAAATTATGGGTATATTTTTAATAAGAGGTTTTAGGAGGTATATCTATGGGAAAAACTATTAAGGAAATTAAAATTGGCGATACTGCCGAATTTACAAAGACTATTTCTGAAACAGATGTATATCTTTATGCCGGAATAACAGGCGATTTAAATCCTGCTCATGTTAATGAAGTTGAAGCTGGAAAGGGAAATTTTAAAACTAGAATTGCACATGGAATGCTAACAGCAGGACTTGTTTCTGCAGTTCTTGGAATGAAACTTCCTGGTCCTGGAACTATTTATATGGGTCAAGAGATGAAGTTTACTAAGCCTGTCTATTTTGGGGACACAATCACAGCTAAGGTTGAAGCAGTTGAGATAATTAAAGATAAAATTTTAAAACTCAAGACAACTTGTACAAATCAAAAGGGAGAAATTGTTTTAGACGGAGTGGCAACTGTAATGCCACCACGCGATTAATAAGGAGGAAAAAAATGGAAGATAGAATTGTTATAGCATCAGCGGCAAGAACAGCAGTGGGAAGTTTTGGAGGTCAATTTAAAAATACTTCAGCAGTAGATCTTGGAGTAGTTGCAGTAAAAGAAGCTTTAAAAAGAGCAAATGTAAAACCTGACATGGTTGATGAAGCTTACATTGGCAATGTTCTTCAAGCAGCGCAAGGACAAAATGTTGCAAGACAAGTTGTTCTTGGTGCAGGAATTGACATCAAAACTCCAGCAGTTACTATTAATGTCGTATGTGGATCTGGACTTCGTGCAGTAAGTTTAGCAGCTCAAGTTATTAAAGCTGGAGATGCAGAAATTGTTCTTGCTGGTGGTACTGAATCAATGTCAATGGCACCTTATGCTCTTACTAACGAAAGATGGGGAGCAAGAATGGGTGACAAAAAAGTTGTTGATACAATGATTAATGATGGACTTTGGGATGCCTTTAACGATTACCACATGGGTATTACAGCTGAAAATGTAGCTGAAAAATATGGAATTACTAGAGAAATGCAAGATGAACTTGCAGCAAGATCACAAAATAATGCCGAAAGAGCAAAAAAAGAAGGAAGATTTAAGGACGAAATTGTTCCAGTAGAAGTAAAAGATAGAAAAGGAAATGTAACTGTATACGACACAGACGAATTTATTAGAGATGGTGTTACACCAGAAAGCCTTGCAAAACTAAGACCTGCATTTAAAAAAGATGGCGGTACAGTTACAGCAGGAAATGCATCAGGTATAAATGACGGTGCAGCAATGCTTGTACTAATGAAAGAATCTAAAGCTAAGGAACTTGGTGTAGAACCTCTTGCATATATTATTTCTTATGCAACAGCAGGTGTCGATCCTAAAATAATGGGAACTGGACCCATTCCATCATCAACTAAGGCTCTTGAAATTGCTGGACTTACAGTTGATGAACTTGATTTAATAGAAGCAAACGAAGCTTTTGCAGCTCAAGCATGTGCAGTTAATCAAGTTATGGGATTTGATATAGATAAAGTAAATGTAAATGGTGGAGCTATTGCAATTGGTCACCCTATTGGAGCAAGTGGTGCTAGAATTTTAACTACACTATTATTTGAAATGAAGAAGAGAGATGCTAAAAAAGGACTTGCAACACTTTGTATAGGTGGAGGAATGGGAACTGCCCTTGTTGTTGGAAGGGACTAATTCAATATGGAATATAAATTTTTAATTGAAGAAAAAAAATCCGATGGTATTGTTCTATTAACTTTAAACAGAGAAAGAAGTTTAAATGCACTTAATTCTGAGATGTTAAATGAACTTCACAAATTTTTTTCTCACATAGATGATGATGTCAGATGTATAATCGTGACAGGTGCAGGAAAATCCTTCGTAGCTGGTGCAGATATTAGTGAAATGGCAAACTTTTCTGCAAGTGAAGCTTATGATTTTGCAAAACTTGGAATGGATACATTTATGGAAATAGAAAAATGTAGAGTTCCTGTAATTGCGGCTGTAAATGGATTTGCACTAGGTGGAGGATGTGAAATCTCCATAGCTTGTGATATTAGAATTGCATCAACAAAGGCAAAATTTGGACAACCAGAAGTTGGACTTGGAATTACACCAGGATTTGGTGGAACTCAAAGACTTTCAAGAACTATTGGACCTGGATATGCTAAAGAATTAATTTATACAACAGAAACTATTGATGCCCAAAAAGCTTTGGAAATTGGTCTTGTAAATAGAGTCTATGAGCCTGATGAGCTAATTGACAAATCCATTGAAATGGCAAAAAAAATTGTGAAAAATGCACCGAAAGCTGTTGAGTATGCTAAACAATCAATTATTAATGGATCTCAAACAGATATAGATACAGCAATGCAAATCGAAAAAACTCACTTTGGGTTATGCTTTGCAACAAACGACCAAAAAGAAGGTATGAAGGCATTTTTAAATAAGGGAAAAACTGAGTTTAAAGGAGAATAAGGTGAAAAAAATGAAAATAGCAGTAGTGGGATCAGGTACTATGGGAGCAGGAATTGCTCAAGTACTTGCACCATATCATAGAGTAATAGTTAGAGATATTGCACCAGAAGCTCTTGAAAAAGCTATGGAAAGAATAAAAAAAGGTTATGAAAAAAATGTTTCTAAAGAAAGAATGACAAAAGAAGAAATGGAAACAGCCCTTTCTAATTTGACAACATCTTCTGATATTAAGGATGTTGCAGATTGTGACCTTATAATAGAGGCAGCAACAGAAAATCCAAAGATAAAAAAAGCAATTTTCACAGAACTTTGCGAAACTTGTGAAGAAAAAACAATTCTTGCATCTAACACATCATCCCTTTCAATTACAGATATTGGAGCAGCAACAAAAAGACCTGAAAAAGTTATCGGAATGCACTTCTTCAATCCAGTTCCAGCAATGAAACTTGTAGAAGTTATTTCAGGAAAGAAAACTGATCCAGAAGTTAAGAATACAATTGTGGAACTTTCAAAGGAAATTGGAAAAACTCCAGTAGAAGTAGAAGAAGCTCCAGGATTTGTTGTAAATAGAATTTTAATTCCAATGATCAATGAAGCAATTGGAATTTATGCAGAGGGAATTGCATCTGTTGAAGATATTGACACAGCAATGAAACTTGGTGCAAACCATCCAATGGGTCCTCTAGCTCTTGGAGATTTAATTGGACTTGATGTTGTGCTTGCGATTATGGAAGTTCTTTATACTGAATTTGGAGATCCAAAATATAGAGCTCATCCACTTCTTAAGAAAATGGTTAGAGCTGGACTTCTTGGAAGAAAAACTGGTGAAGGATTCTATAAATATTAAAATTTTTTTGAAAGCATCTACTATGGTAGGTGCTTTTTTAAGTTAATATTTATTTTTATTAAATACAATTGAATTGAAATAATAAGGTGTTATAATTATAAAATGTAAAATAAATTTTTAAGAGAATATATTGTTATAATAAATTTTAAGAAAATAATTTTTTAGATGATTTTTTAAAATTAAATAGTTTATAATAATTATTATAAATTTTATGCTATAACTTTTGATTAAAAGGGTAAAGATAAAATTGTAGTAATTGTTTTGAGATTTAATTTATTTATATAATTTTCTTTATGAAATATAAGAAATTTATAAAATATACAAAATTGTTATAAAATATCTTTAAAAATTTTTAAAAGTGTAGTAGAATAAGCATATAGGTAAAAATGAACAAAGTTCAGAAGATATAAGTAGAAATATATTTGTAAATTTTCTAATTTAAGTAATTGTAAAATTGAATTTTTATAAGAACTATTTTCATCTTATTAAAGGGTTTGAATTTGTTTATTAAGAAATAATTTTAATCTTTAAATTTAAGAATTTATAATTTTTTTGCATATATACAGTTTGCAGTATACTTTAAATTAATTTTTAAGTTATGAATTTTATGAAGTTTTAAAGAGTTTTGATAAAGTTAATTTTGTGTTAGTTTTATAATTAATACATTTTAATTCAAGGGGGTTTAATGATGAATACTTTACTTAAAGATAAAGAAAGAAATGATGTTTTGTTTTCGATGGCTGTCAACCTGGCGTACAAACGTATTAAGAAAGATCCACAAAAGGGAATGCTTGAAATAGTTAATGTTTTTGACAAATATTTGGTTTCAAATTCAAAGGATTATAACAGTGCCAGAAAGGGTTTGGAAAGAATAAGAGATGAGCTTGCTGATCCTAATTCTAAATGGGTTTCCTTTGGGACTGATATTGTAGAAGGAATTGACGAAAATATCGTAAAAACTTCAATTAAAAATATTGGATATAATGCAGCTTATAAGGGAAATACACTTAGAAATAAATTACAAAAAGAATATAATTGTAATATTCCTTGGACAATTTTATTTGATCCTACATCTGCTTGTAACTTAAAATGTACAGGATGTTGGGCAGCTGAATATGGATATAAAAACAATTTGACTTATGATGAGATGGCAAGTATCGTAAGACAAGGAAATGAACTTGGAGCATATTTCTTTATTTTAACTGGTGGAGAACCTCTTGTTAGAAAAGACGATATATTAAGACTTGCAAATGAATTTAACGACAGTGCATTTCACGTTTTTACCAATGGAACTCTAATTGATGCAGAATTTTGTGAAGAAGTTAGAAAGGCTGGAAATATTTCTTTTGCACTAAGTATTGAAGGTACAGAAGAATCTACTGACCTTAGAAGAGGTGATGGAGTTTTCCAAAAAGTTATGAATGCAATGTCTCTTATGAAAGAACATAAACTTCTATATGGTGCTTCAATTTGTTATACAAGTAAGAATTATGAATATGTAACTGATGATGAGTTTATTAAACTTCTTGTAGATCATGGATGTAAAATTGCATGGTACTTCCACTACATGCCAGTTGGAAAAGATGCGGATGTAAGTTTACTTTTAAATCCTGAACAAAGAGAACATGTATATCACAAAGTAAGAAAAATTAGATCAGGAGAATACCCACAAAATATTTACACAATTGACTTCCAAAATGATGGCGAGTTTATAAATGGTTGTATAGCTGGTGGAAAGAATTATTTCCATATAAATTCAATGGGTGACATGGAACCATGTGTATTTATTCACTATTCCGATTCCAATATTAGAGAAAAAACTATAAAGGAATGTTTACAAAGTCCACTTTTCATGGGATTTCACGAAAACCAACCTTTTAATAAAAATTTATTAAAACCATGCCCAATGCTTGAAAATCCTGGCAGACTTACTAAGATAGTAAATGATTCAGGAGCAAAGAACACTGACATGATTGCACCAGAAAGTGCTGAAGAATTGCAAGAAAAGACTACTCCATATGCAAAAGATTGGAATAAAAAGGCAAATGAATTGTGGAAGAAGAGCCAAGAAGCAAAAAATAAAAATAACTAAAAAATAACTAAAATTTTAGGAGGATGCATTAAATTTGATGCGTCCTCCTTTTATATTTGGGATTTTAAACTTTTACTTTAATTTAAATTAAATTTATAAATTCTAAGTGTCAACTGATTTTATAATTTTTAAGATTATAAAATTTTTAGAATTTCTTCAATGGAATCTATTTTATAGTTGGCGTCTTTGCCTTCCCTAATAGGTCCAAAACCGTAAGTTGCAAAGATGCTTTTTATATTGTTTTCTTTGGCGGCATTTATGTCGTGATATCTGTCGCCGACAAATATAATTTCTTCTTTTATATTTGGTCTAACTTTTTTTAAGATTTCTTTTTTGGGAATGTAGTCAAAACTCTCTGCTACAAAGCATTTTTTAAAATATTTTTTTATATTGTAAACATCTAGTGCTACATCAAGATACCTTTTACGACAATTTGATAAAATATACAGGTCATAATTATTATAAAGAGTTTCCAAAACTTTCGTTGTACCTTTATATAATTCGCCTAGACCTTCTTGCATATTTTTTTCCATATTTTTGCCAACTTGTTGCATTACTTCTTTTTTTAAATTTTCATCAGCATCCTTTGCTATTAAATCGTAGGCATAATTTGGTTTTTCTCCCAAAAATTTGGATACATTTTCTTCGTTTAATTCAAAGTTATTTGCAAAACCTTTAGCTTGCAATGTTTTTACGCCAGATGAAAAAGCTGGATAATAAATTTTTATTGTGTTGTGAAGAGTGCCGTCAAAGTCAAAGATTATGCTTTTTATATTATCCACGAATTTCTCCTAACAAATTTGCCATTTCAATTGCAGTTGTGGCTGCGTCAAATCCCTTGTTGCCAGATTTTGAGCCTGCTCTTTCAATTGCTTGTTCAATGTTTTCTGTAGTTATAACTCCAAATATAATAGGAACTCCAGTTTCGAGAGAAGATGCTGCAATTCCCTTTGCAACTTCAGCAGAAACAAGTTCGTAATGAGTTGTTGCCCCTCTTATGACTGCACCAAGAGCAATTACAGCGTCATATTTTTCTGTAAGAGCAAGGGATTTTGCAGTAAGTGGAATTTCAAAACTTCCAGGGACCCAGATAACCTCAATTTCATCGTCATTTACTCCATGTCTTTTTAGTCCATCTATACAACCATCTAATAGTTTTGAAACTATAAATTCGTTAAATCTTGCCAATACTATTGCATATTTTTTTCCTTCTGATTTTAAATTTGCACTGTAAATTTTCATATTTCCTCCAATTTTTATTTTTTAAATTACTATCATTAACCTTAAAATTTTTATACTAAAATTATTTTTTATTTACTAAATTCAGATAAAATGTGATTCATCTTCTCTGCCTTTGTTCTCAAATAAAATTCATCGTGCTTAGTTGAGTGAATTTCAATTGGGACTCTTTCTTTTATAATCATTCCAAATTCTTGAAGGGAATAGACTTTGTCAGGATTATTAGTTAGAAGTCTAAGTTCCTTTACGCCGAGGTCTTGCAAGATTTGTGCACCAGTTGCGTAATCTCTTGCATCTTCTGGGAAACCAAGGGCTAGGTTTGCTTCCACTGTGTCCATTCCTTCATCTTGAAGTGCGTAAGCTCTAATTTTATTAACAAGACCAATGCCACGACCTTCTTGACGCATATAAAGTAGGATTCCTCGACCTTCTTCATCAATTTGTTTCATTGCAAGGTGGAGTTGATTGCCACAGTCGCATCTTGAAGAGCCAAAACAGTCGCCAGTCAAACATTCAGAGTGAACCCTTGTAAGCACATTCATTCCATCGCCAATTTCGCCTTTGACAAGGGCAATGTGATGTTCTCCAGTGACTTTGTCAATGTAAGCGTGAGCTCTAAAATTCCCAAATTTTGTGGGGAGATTTGCCTCTGCAACTTTTTTTACAATTTTTTCATGTCTTTTTCTGTAAAGCAAAAGTTCTTCAGTAGTAGTTATTTTCATATCAAGTTTTTTGGCAAGAGCAAATAAGTCTTCACCACGCATCATGTGACCATCATCTTGCATAATTTCACAGCAAAGTCCAACTTCTTTAAGTCCTGCAATTTTTAAGAGATCAACAGTTGCTTCAGTGTGACCGTGTCTAACAAAAATTCCATCTTTTTTTGCAACAAGGGGGAACATATGGCCAGGTCTTCTAAAATCTTCTGGTTTGGCATCATCTTCAGTTAATTTTTTTGCAGTCAGTGCCCTTTCCCAGGCAGATATTCCTGTTGTTGTTTCCACATGATCCACAGAAACAGTAAAGGCAGTTTCGTGATTATCTGTATTTTCTGCCACCATTTGATTTAATTTTAATTTTTCTGCGTATTCTTTTGACATAGGCATACATATTAAACCCTTTGCAAGAGATGCCATAGTATTTAAACTTTTTCCAGTTGCAAATTCTGCAGCTTGAATCATGTCGCCTTCATTTTCTCTATCAGGTTCATCAGTTACAATTACTATTTCGCCTTTTTTTAGGGATTCTACAACTTCTTCTATTGTGTTAACTTTCATATTCTCTCCTTATTAAAATCCATTTTCTATTAAAAATTCTCTTGTAATTTTGCTCTTATTTTTTTTATTTACAAAACTATAAATATATCTGCCAATAATATCAGTTTCAATATTTATCTTGTCACCTATTTTTTTATACTTTAAATTTGTTTCAGAAATTGTTGTTGGAATTATTGAAACTTCAAAATAATTTTCATAAACTTTTGAAACTGTGAGGCTTATTCCATCAAGGGCAATAGATCCCTTTTGGACAATGTATTTAAAATTGTCACTTTCAAACTTTATTTTATAGACAATTTCATTTCCACTATTTAGAATATTTATAATTTCTCCAATTCCATCAATGTGACCTTGCACAATGTGACCATCAAGCCTTTTATTTGGACTAAGTGCTCTTTCTAGGTTTAAATTATCAAGTGGTTTTAAATTTTTAAAATTTGTAGAATTTATAGTTTCTACCATGACTTCTGCTTTGTAGAAATCATCTCCAAGTTCTGTTACAGTTAAACAAACTCCATTTGTGGCAATAGAGTCGCCTTTTTTTATATTTTCTAAAACTTTTTTGCAAGAAACTTTTAATGTGTAAAGATCTCTATCTTTTTTTATTTCAGAAAGTTTTCCAACTTCTTCAATTATTCCTGTAAAAATTTCAATCACACCTTCCAGTAACTAATATGTCATCAAATAATTTTTCACATTTCATATCTTTAATTTTTATTGAGTTTTTTAATTTGTCAATTTCTAAATCGCCAATAACAGGGATACCTTGAGAGCCAAGTAAGATTGGAGCTATAAAGAAATAAAATTTATCTACTAAATTATTTTTTAACATCTCTGCATTGAGAGTTCTGCCACCTTCAAGTAAAATCGAAGAAATATTATATTCTTTTAATTTATCCATTAAATCTATTAAGTCGACTCTACCATTTTTTTCCTTGCAAATTAAAACTTCTACATTTTTCTTTGCACTTAATACTTTTAATTTTTCTTTATCGCAATTTTCTGTAGTTGCAATTATAGAAATTGAATCTAAATCATCTCGAAAAAGATTTGACTCGATAGGTATTCTAAGTTTTGAATCTGTGACAATTCTTATAGGATTATTTTTATATTTGCCATGGCGAACATTTAAAGTTGGATTGTCTGATAGAACTGTTCCAATGCCAACCATTATTGCATCTAACTTTCCACGAAGTTCATGTGAGTATGACCTTGAAAATTCTGATGTTATCCACTTAGATTCTCCGCTTTCTGTTGCAATTTTTCCATCAATAGACATTCCAGCTTTTAAAACTACAAAGGGTCTTTTATTTTTCACATAAGTAAAAAATCTCTCATTTAAAATTAAACATTCTTCGCTGCAAACATTTTCTGTAATTTCTATGCCAGCATCTTCTAGAATTTTTATTCCATTTCCAGAAACTTTTTCAAAAGGATCAGCAGTTCCAATTACAACTCTTTTTATGCCTTCTTCGACAATTCTATTTGCACAGGGTGGTGTTTTTCCAAAGTGAGAGCAAGGTTCAAGATTTACATAAAGAGTTGCACCGCTTACGTCTTCTCCTCTATTTTTAGCATCTTCAATTGCATTTATCTCTGCATGATTTTCACCAAACTTTAAATGAGCCCCTTCTCCTATTATTTTTTCATCTTTTACAATTACACAGCCAACTAATGGATTTGTCTTTGTCTTTCCAATTCCTTTTTTTGCAAGCTCAATGGCACGTTCCATGTAAAAGCTGTCGTTAAAATTTTCAATATACATTTAATCACCTATAAAAAAAGAGCCCATGCAGGGCTCCAAAAATTTAAAAATTATCTTCTTTCATCCAGACTATACTGTCGGTATTGGAATTGCACCAATTCAGCTTTCGCTCGCGGACTTTACCGCCGGTGGGGAATTGCACCCCGCCCTGAAGAGTTTTATTAACTTATAAATTTATAATATCACTAAGAAAACATTTGTCAAGTATTTGTCAATCAAAATTTTTATGGAAGTTTTTAATAATTTTAAGAAAATCTTCCAAGACCAAGTCTATATTCTTAGAACCATCGACAATGTAATCGGCATAATCATCTAAATCTTCCATAACAGAAATTCTTTTTTCAATTTCTTTTTTGCTGTCCCTTCTTTTTTTCATTCTGGCAATTAAAATTTCTTTGGAACATTTTAAATAAATAGAAATTGCATTTGGAAAATATTTTTTTATTTCAATTACACCTTCTTTATCTACAATAATTATGCAGTTTTTATTTTTATTGTTGTTTTCTTCTAAATCTTTTTTTAATGTAGAGTAAAAATTTCCAGCATAACAAGTAGTTCCTATAAATAAATTTTTATTTTCAAATTTTTGAAAATTTTCTAAACTAATAAAATTATAATCAACGCCATCTATTTCATTTGGCCTGGGTTCTCTTGTGGTATAAGTTACAATTTTTTTAAGACCATGACTTGTTAAAATATCCCTAATTGTGCTTTTTCCAGAACCAGAGTGACCAAGTATTAAATAAATCATAATTGCTCCTTAAAAATCATTATTACAAGTATAACATAAAAATTGAGATACTTTACAAATTTTAAATTTTGAAGTAAGATTAATTAGATAAAAAATTAGGTGGAGGTCATGATGAAGCATTTAATAGAGCCATTAGATTTTACAATAGAAGAATACGAAGAAATTTTTAGTCTGGTTGATGACATTATTGCAAACCCTGTAAGTTATTCTCATGTTTGCGAAAATAAGTTGTTGGCCAGTCTTTTTTTTGAGCCATCAACGAGGACAAGACTTTCTTTTGAAACTGCAATGCTAAGACTAGGAGGAAGAGTAATTGGATTTTCTGATGCGGGAGTTAGTTCATCTACAAAGGGAGAAACTTTAGTCGATACAATTCGTGTAATAGAAAATTATGCAGATATTTGTGCAATGCGTCATCCAAAGGAAGGAGCAGCACTTTTGGCGTCAAAAGTTGTAACAACTATGCCCATAATAAATGCAGGAGATGGAGGACACCAACATCCAACTCAGACACTTGCCGATTTAATAACAATAAGACATTATAAAAAAAGTTTTGACAATTTAACAATGGGACTCTGCGGAGATTTGAAGTTTGGAAGGACAATTCACTCTCTTGTAAGAGCTTTAAATCGATATGAAAATGTAAAGTTTGTATTTATTTCTCCTGATGAATTAAAAATGCCAGAACAGTTTAAGAGTTTTATAGATGAAAATAATTATTCTGAAACTAGAGATCTCATGAGCGTAATAGATAGTCTAGATATACTTTATATGTCAAGAGTTCAACAGGAGAGGTTTGTTTCATCAGATGAGTACGAAAGACTTAAAGATTATTATATTTTGACAGAAGAAAAATTAAAATTTGCAAAAGACGATATGATAATCTTGCATCCACTTCCAAGAGTAAATGAAATTTCTAAAGAAGTAGATAAAGACCCACGAGCAGTTTATTTTGAACAGACAAAATTTGGAATGTATGGGCGGATGGCACTTATAATGAAACTTTTGGGGGTATCAAAATGATAAATGTTTCAAAAATAAAAAAAGGAATTGTACTAGATCACATTGAAAGTGGTCGTGCAAATGTGCTTTACAGAGCATTAAAATTAGAAGAAGTTACAGATGCAGTTGTACTTATGCAAAATATTTTCTCTACTTCTATGGGGAAAAAAGATTTAATAAAAATAGAAACAGATTATAATTTAGATTTTACAGTTTTAGGACTTATCGCACCTCACACCACAGTCAACTTTATAGAAAATGGCGAGCGAGTTAAAAAAATTAGGATGGAAATGCCAGAAGTTGTGGAAGGAGTTCTCACTTGCAAAAATCCTAGATGTATTACAAATAGCGAGAGAGAAATTGCAGGACACAAATTTCATCTCTATAATAGGGATAAGAAAGAATATAAATGTGAGTATTGTGACACAGTTACAACTTATGGAGAGTGAAAATGGCAAAGATTATTGAAAATATAGATGTTTGCAAAGATTATTTTATTTTGCGAACAGATTTAGACGTAAAAGTTTATCCAGGACAATTTTTTATGCTAAGAGCTTGGGAAAATTATCCAACACTTTCAAGACCAATTTCAGTTTACGACAAAACTGATGGTGTAGATTTTTTAATTGAAAGAAAAGGAGAAGGCACAGAAATTCTTGAAAAATTAGAAAAAGGTGACGATATAAAATTATTTGGACCATTAGGAAATTCCTTTTACGCAAATGTAGATGAAGTTGCACTAGTTGGCGGTGGAGTTGGGGTTGCACCTTTTCACTACTTAATAAAAGAAATTAAAAGATTAAAACCAGATTCAAAAATAACACTATATATTGGAGAAAGAGAAGAACTTGAACTGGAAAATTCATTTTTAGATGTAAATTGCGATATAAAAATAAAAAAAGGAGGATTTATAACAGATATAATAGATTTTGAAAATCATCCATTAATTTATGTTTGTGGGCCAGAAATAATGATGAAAAAAGTTGTGAAACTGGGGAAAGTTTACGATTGTAAAACCTATGTATCTCTTGAAAAGAGAATGGGTTGCGGAGTTGGTGCTTGCCTTTCATGTAGCGTTGATACAAAAAATGGAAGAAGAAGATCATGCAAAGAAGGACCAATTTTTAAGGGGAGTGATTTAATTGACTTCTAGAACAGAAATAAATTTATCGGGAATAAAATTAAAAAATCCAATAATAATGGCAAGCGGCACCTATGGATATGGCGAAGAATTTAAGAATTTTTACGATCCCAAGATTCTTGGAGGAATTGCTTCAAAGGGGATAACTAGATTTCCCAGAAAGGGGAATGAAGGCATAAGAGTTTGGGAAACACCTTCAGGGATTTTAAACTCAATTGGACTTGAAAATCCAGGAGTGGAAGAATTTGTAAAAGAAAAAATAAATTCTATGAATAATCTTGGCACAGAAATTTTTGTAAATCTTGGTGGCAATACAATTGAAGAATACGTAGAGTCTGCAAAGATTTTAAATGACTATGAATTTTCTGCAATTGAACTTAATATATCTTGTCCTAATGTAAAAGAAGGTGGCATGGCATTCGGAATGGAAAAAGATTCTGCCGCAAAAGTTGTAAGAGAAGTTATGAAAGTAACAAATAAAAAAGTTTTTGTAAAACTTTCTCCAAATGCAGGCGATATTGTGGGAATAGCAAAGGCAGTAGAAACAGAAGGAGCAGATGGACTTTCACTAATAAATACAATTCTTGGAATGGCAATTGACTTTGAAAGAGAAGAAATAGTATTCAAAAATACTTATGCAGGACTTTCGGGAGCAGCAGTAAAACCAATAGCACTTAGGATACTTCACCAAGTTGCAAAAAATGTAGAAATTCCAATTATAGGTATGGGTGGCATAACGAATTATAAAGACGTATTAGAATTTTTAATGGCAGGAGCAAGTGCAGTAGAAGTTGGAACTTATAATTTTATGAATCCAAATGCAGGATATGAAATAATTAGAGATCTTGAAAACTATTTAGAAGAAAAGAATAAAAATATAAATGATTACATTAAAAAATTAATTTAATTAAAGTAAAATAATTAAGGGCTTTCCTAGTTTAGGAAGGTCTTTTTTGTGGTATTAATTTATTAGATAAAAGGAGGGGTCATTATGTTTAATCTTTACAAGGATATATACGATGCACAGATGAATTTATTTAAGTCTTTTAATGGAGAAGAGAATAAAAAGGAAAAAATAACATTAGAAGATTATTTTAGAGAAATGGCTAGAATTAACGAAGCGATGATTGATAATGTTTCTGAAATACCAAAAAATTATATGAATATGATGAGTAATTACAATCCATTTTCAATTGATTACACAAAAAATTTTACTAACTTTTTTGAAATGAACCCTTACTTTGAAAATTTTATGGACTTTCAAAAATTTTTTGCAGATAATTTAAAAGAACCAGGAAAAATTTGCAATGAATTTATGAATAATTTTAAAAATTATTTCCCAATGTTAAGTGCAAATGGAAAATTTCTAGAAGATTATAGTGGTGCTATGTATGATTTATTCAATAGTTACAAAAAACAGCAAGAAAATTATATTAACATATTTATGCCAGAATCAATGAGAAGTAAAGCAAAAGATATAATGAATTTTAACGAAAAACTTTTCGACAACTTTAATATCATGAATCCAAATCATGGAAATATGTTTTTTATGACAGATAGCTTCTTTGGTAAAGTAGATTACTTAAAAAGTATGGAAAAATTTTCACAAGATATGTTTAAGAAGTTAGAAGAATATAAAAAGCTATTTGGAGATAATCCTTACCTTGCAAGCACTTCAAAGATATTTGAATATCAAAAAAGCTTTATAGAAAAATCAATTAAATATTATGAAGTTTATATTAGTTATTACAAAGAGATTTATGAAGAAATGGTCAAAATATCTGAGTTTACATTTGAAAAATATCAAAAAGATTTAGAAGAATTATCTCAAAAGAAAAATCCAGAAGAAGTTTACTTGTTCTTTGAAGAAAAAACAAAAGAACAGTACAAAAAATTATTTGACATAGACAAATTTAAAGAAGCTTACAAAAAGGCAGAAGAAGAAACAAAAAAACTTCGAGAAGAATTATTTAAATTAAACATGGATTATATGAATTTTATAGAACCATCAAATAAGGGCGATGTGAGAGATTTAAATGATGAAATAATAAAAATGTCAAATAAAATAGATAGTCTAAATAAGGAAATAGAAAGATTAAAGAGTAGATAAATTTTTAAAATTTATTTAAATCTCGGCTTATTGCCGAGGTTTTTTACTATAAGTAAAGATAAATTTAAAATCTTATACGAATAATTCAAACTTCTGTATTATCACGATGAATTATTAAAAAGATATTTCAATGAAGAGAGAAAATGGATATAATATAAACAAATCTATTTTTCAAATAAAATAAAAGGAGAGTGATATTATGAAGCTTATGGAAATTTTAAACAGTAAGATTCTTTATGTTCTAGTAATGATAGCCCTTGCAGTTATTTTTTGTATGTGTATATTTTTCTGTAGAAGAGCAATCAAAAGAGCTAAGGAACTAAATATATCAAATGATAAGATTAATTCTGTAATTAGATCTTCTGTTGTATTTTCAATTATTCCTTCAATATCAATTATAATTGGGCTTATAACACTTGCACCACTTTTAGGAGTACCATGGCCTTGGTTTAGACTTTCGGTGGTAGGTTCTCTTCCGTATGAACTTACAGCTGCAGATCTTTCGATAAAAGGTGCAGGATATGTAAATTTTGATGATTTTATTGCAAAGGGTGAACCGACTGTAATTGGTGCAATTATGTTCGTTATGAGTATTGCAATTATGGGTGGAATGGTGTTTAACATAGTTGCACTTAAAAAGGTTCATACAGGGGTACTTAAAGCTGGAGAAAAAGAAACTCCTTTTATTGAACTTGCACTTTCTGTACTTACAATAGGAATGATGTCTGTATTTGTTCCAGTTCAGAGTGTAAAGTCAAAAATTCATCTGCTTACTATTGTAGTTAGTGCAATAATAACGGTAATATGCTCGAAGTTAGCAAAAAAACACAATATAACTTGGTTAAATGATTTCACGATGAGTTTTGCACTAATTGGTGGAATGACAGCAGCTGTTATTTTCACAAACATGGGAATAGGAGGTTAATTATGCAAATGTCAGATTATATGAAAAAAACTTATAGATATGGAATTATAGCGACATTAATTGCAATGTTATTAATGCTAGGAATTCCTGCAATAATGTGTATAGTATATGGAATTTGGCCAGCGTGGTCACTTGTTGCATCAGTAGCAGGTCCACTTTTAGCCCTTTATATCCCAACTGCACTTGCAGAACAGCTTTCAATGATTCCAATTGGAGGAACAACTTGTTATTTAAACTCAATTCTTGGAAATGTAATGAATATAAAATTCCCCTGCTATTTAGCAGCAATAGGAACAGTAGATGCAACACCAGGAACTGAAGAAGCAGATGTAATGGGAATGATAGCAATTACAATTTCTGGTATGATTACAATGATAATAGTAGTTATTGGAGTCATTCTGTTAACACCTTTGAAGCCTATACTTGAAACAGAAACAGTGGCAATAGCTACAACTTATATTTTGCCAGCTCTTTATGGAAGTATGGGAATTTCAGCTTTTATTTCAACATCTGCGGGATCTAAATATAGTGCACCAAGAAAGCCAATTATTGCTATTATATGCTTGATTTTGGTTTATGGATTTAATTTCCTCGTTATGCCTCTTGCAGGTAAAGAAGGGTATGCCATGCTTGTAATGATGTGTGTAACTATTGGAGTATCATATATCCTTTATAAATCTGGAGTAGTTAAGTTAAATAAAGTTGAAAAATAGGGGTGATTTTTATGGATAAGATTTTAGATTCTGTAATAGAATACGGAAAGGAATTTGTTGAAGAGGGAAAATTAGTAAATTATATTCCTATTTTGAGAGATGCAGATAAAACTGCTTTAGGAGTATGCCTTATTGACAAAGATGGAAAAATTTATGAAGCGGGAAAATCTCGTGAAAAATTTGCAATAATGTCAATTGTAAAAGTAATACTTTTTGAAATCGTACTTGAAAATTATGAGATTGATGAAATAAAAAAATATATTGGATTTAAAGGATCATCAAAACCTTATGATTCAATTTTAGATCTTGAGTTGGAAAAAGGAAAGCCAATAAATCCTTTTGTAAATGCAGGGGCAATAATGTCTTCTTATTTGATTTATAAAAAGTTTAAGGATAAATCAGTAGATGTTCTTTTTGAAAAAGCAAAGACTTTAACAGAGAATAAAGACATTGATTATGCTAGAGAATTGATGAAGCTTACAAGTAATGGGGGAGAAAATAATTTGGCTCTTACTTATATATTAAAAAAGCATGGTTATATTGACAAAGAAACAAATATAGAAGATGTACTTTATATTTATAATTTAGCGTGTTGTATTATGGTAAACACTAAAGATTTAGCTGTTCTATCCTCTATAATATCAAGAAATGGAATAAATCTTGATGGTAAAAGGGTTATGGAAAAAGATCATGCTAGAATTTTGAGGACACTTATGTCAATATGTGGAACTTATGATTATTCTGGAGATTTTGCAATCAATATTGGAATACCTGCAAAAAGTGGAGTTGGAGGTGGAATTATGGCAACTACCAATAAAGATATTGGAGTATGCACTTTTTGCCCAGGATTAGATAGATCGGGAAATTCAATTGCAGGTGTAAAAATGTTGGAGATGATTTCAAAAAAATTAGATTTGGGTTATTATTAAGGTTTATTAGACTTAGATAGAAAGGGAGAGATCTTATGTTTACAGGAGCAATGTTTACAACATTATTTCAAAGTATTTCATTTTTAGGGCTATTTTTATTAATAGGCTTTTTCTTGAGAGCAAAAGTTAAAGTATTTCAAGAAACTTTTATTCCTGCAAGTGTAATAGGTGGATTTATATTACTTATACTTGGACCAATTGGATTTGGAATTATACCAATTCCAGAAGAATGGATTAAAATTTGGTCTTTAATTCCAGGAATTTTAATTGTTCCAGTTGTTACAGCAACTCCACTTGGGCTTGATCTTGGAGGAAAGGATGCTTCTAAGAAGTTTAAGCCGGCAGTTCCGTTATTTTTTATAATGTTTGCAACTTATTATTTACAAAACGTAATTGGATTTGGCACGAATTTATTATTCAAGTCTTTTGGACAAGAACTTTATGACACATTTGGTTGGGAACTTTGTATTGGATATACTGGAGGTCATGGAACAGCAGGTATTCTTGGAAATATGTTAAATGAACTTAATATTCCATATTGGGAAACTGCACAGGGAGTTGCAGTTACAATGGCTACTTTTGGACTTGTTGGTGGAATTTTGATAGGAATGGTTTTAATAAATTGGGCAGCTAGAAAAGGAGAAACTTCAATATTAAAAGAACCTGGTGATATACCTAAAAACGTAAAAATTGGATATGAAAAAGACATAACTAAACAAGGATCATTGGGTAGAGAAACTACTAAATCTGCATCAATGGACACAGTTACTTTTCACACAGCAATAATATTTTTAGGTTGTCTTATTGCTTATGGACTTTTAGCATTAGCTAAGAAATATAATATTCCTGGTTTCAAATCAATTTCAGTATGGGCATATGGGATTTTAGTAATGTTTGGAATTTGGGGAATTATTAGAAAATTGAATTTGGACTTTTTAATTGATTCAAATGTAAAGGGAAAAATAACTGGGTCGTTTACAGAATTTGCTGTAATAGGTGCAGTCGCATCTCTTCCTCTTGATACAGTTTTCACTTATTTGGCCTCAATTCTTGTAATGGTAATATTAGGATTTATTGGAACTGTTGCAATATTATTTATTTTGTGCAAAAAATATCTAAAAGTAGATTGGTTCGAACACATGATAGCAACACTTGGTATGAGCAGTGGCGTTTTTTTGACAGGACTATTACTTTTAAAAATATGTGATCCAGATTCTGAAAGTACAGCTTTAGGAAATTATTCAATTTCATTTTCAATAATTTCCGCAATAACTTTTGCGTTGATGCCACTTATTTTGAATATAATTTTGACTAGAGGTACGGGAAGTGCATTTGCATTAACATGTGTACTTACAGTTTTTGGAATCATAGCTACAATAGTTTCATCTAAATTACTTTTAAAAGATTAAAATTTTAAGGAGAATGATATGGATAAATATAATGAAGAACTTATGAATTTAGCAAAAGATATTTGGGGATATGCAGAAATTAAATGGAAAGAATATAAATCTGTTGAAGCTCAAAAGGAAATTTTAAAAAAATATGGATTTAAGATAAATGAAAATTTAGCAGGGTTACCGACTGCTTTTAGTGCAGAGTATGGAAATTCTAACGGAATTACAATTGGATTTTTAGGAGAATTCGATGCACTTTCTGGACTTTCACAAGTTGAAGATTTAACAGAAAGAAAAGAAAAGGTTAAAGGAGCATGTGGACATGGATGTGGTCATCATCTATTAGGGGCTGCTTCTATTGGAGCTACACTTAAATTAAAAGACTATATTAATGAAAAGAATTTGAAAGCTAGAGTTATATATTTTGGAACTCCTGCTGAAGAAGGTGGAAGTGGAAAGGCCTTTATGGCTAAAGCTGGATGCTTTGACAATTTAGATATTGCAATAACTTGGCACCCTTTTAATGGAAATGCAGTTTTCACAGGATCTCTTCAAGCAAATAAACAGGTATATGTAAAATTTAGGGGCAAGGGAGCACATGCTGCAGGAGCACCTCATTTAGGAAGATCAGCTCTTGATGGACTTGAACTTGTAAATATTGGGGTTCAGTTTTTAAGAGAACATATGCAAGGATTTGAGAGAATTCACTATTCAATAATTGATCCAGGAAGTGCATCTCCAAATGTTGTGCAACCTTATGCTGAAGGGATTTATTTATTGAGATCAAAGGATACTGAACATGTGAATAGACTTTATGATAGATTTGAAAAAATTGTTAAGGGTGCAGCGCTTATGACAGAAACAGATTCTGAAATAATTTTTGACAAAGCTTGCTCCAATATAATACCAAATTCTGTTATAGAAGAAGAACTCTATAAAGCTTTTTTAGAAGAAGGACCTATTGAATTTACAGATGAAGAGATAGAATATGCTAAAAAGTTTAGAGAAACTTTTCCAGTGGACAATATTGAAAGTGAAACTACAATTGGATTTGCGGAAGATAAGAATTCAGAATTAAATTATTTAAAAGAGAATGTTTTATATGATAAAATTTTAGATTATAAACATTCAAATAATATAATGATGGGATCATCTGATGTTGGAGATTGTTCAAACGTAGTTCCTACAGCTCAAATTGTAACAGCTTGTTTTTCAATTGGAACGGCAGGGCATTCTTGGCAAGAAGTAGCACAGGGAAAATCTTCAATTGCTATGAAGGGAATGTTAAAAGCTTCAGATGTAATGGCAAATGCTGCAAAAAGATTTATTGAGAATCCAGAACTTATAAAAAAGGCGCATGAAGAATTTATAGAAGCTAGAGGAGAAAAATTTATTTCCCCAATACCAGATGATACAAAGCCAAGGATGAATTAATATGGAAAATATTTTAGGAATATCAAAAGAAAATCAAAAACTTTTAGTAAAAATTAGACGGGAACTTCATATGAATGCAGAGACTTCTCAAAATGAAGTAAAAACATCAAAAATTATAATGAAGTATCTTGATGAATTTGGAATTTCATATAAGAGTGGAGTTGGAGGAAATGGTATAGTAGCAGAAATAATTGGTGGTAATCCTGGCAAAATTGTTGCACTTAGAGCTGACATGGATGCACTTGAGATGAGAGAAGAAACAAATATTGATTTTAAATCAATTGATGAAAATGTCATGCACTCTTGTGGACATGATTCTCATATGACATTTCTTTTAGGAGCGGCAAAACTTTTAAATGAAAATAAAGATAAGATAAGGGGAAAGGTAAAACTCGTTTTTCAACCGGCAGAAGAACTTTCTCCAATAGGCGGAGCACCTAAAATTTTGGAATCAGGATTGTTAGATGATGTAGATGCAATTTTTGGTTCCCATGTTTGGCCAGATCTTCCATTTGGAAAAATTGCAGTAAAAGAAGGTGCTATGATGGCAAACTCCGATCATTTTACAATAAAATTTATTGGAGCTTCATCTCACGCAGCTAAACCTCATGAAGGAGTAGATGCAGTAATAATGGGCGCTCAGTTTGTAAATGCAATGCAAACTCTTATTTCAAGAAATACTGACCCAATGAATTCTGCAGTTTTAACTGTTGGAAGATTTATAGCAGGGACAAGGTACAATGTAATGGCAGAAGAAGCTATAATTGATGGAACTTGTAGAACTTTTTCAAAAGAAGATCGAATGAGGATTTTTAGAGATATGGAGAATTTAGCAAAGGCAATTGCACAAGTTAATCATGGCGACTGTGAATATAATTATGGTTTTGGCTATCCTGCTGTTATAAATGAGAAAAACTCTGTTAAGATTGTAAAGGAAAGTGCAACTGAACTTTTTGGTGAAGATGCTATTTTAAATATTGAAAAACCAGCGATGACAGCAGAAGATTTTGCCTTCTATCTTCAAAAAATTAAAGGTGCTTTTTACTGGGTTGGAATTGGCAGTAAAATGGAAAAAAATTATCCACTTCACAGTAAAAATTTTTATTTAAACGAAGAAATTTTATATAGAGGAGCTGCTCTTATGTATGAAATTGCGATAAATTTTTTAAGTAAAAATTAATACAAGAATTTCTTTTAATGAAGATTGTAAAATAAAGTTATTCACATAAATATAAAATAAGTCATGTAAACTTTGTGATATATAGTAATGAACAAAAACAAAATTCACAAAGGAGATTTACATGACTTATTTAAATTATCACATAAAAAGATATATTAAAGGGACTAGCCTAAAAAAAAGAAATGATTAAGGGTTAAGAATATAGAAATAGACAAATTCCTAAAAAGTTAATCCAGTCCTTAATTCCTATCTATTATCATATTTTTAAACAATATAATTATGAAAGATTTTTTCCACTTTATAATTTTTTAAAAAGTGTTATAATCATTCGAGAAGACGGTATTATTTTTAAACCGTACTTGAATATTTATTATTAAATATTTCTCTAAAATAATTTATAAGGAGAGAAGAATGAAAATTTTAAGAAATGTTGATGACGCTATGGAATTTACCAAAGGAAATTACCAAAAGTCTGTAGGCTTAGTTCCAACTATGGGATTTTTGCACGCAGGTCACAGGTCATTAATTGAAGAAGCGAGAAAGAATAACGATATTGTTGTTGTGTCAATTTTTGTCAATCCAACTCAATTTGGTCCAAATGAGGATTATGAAAAGTATCCAAGAGATGAGGAAAGTGATTTTAAACTTTGTGAAAATGCTGGTGTTGATGCTGTGTTTGTGCCTGATGCCAATGAGTTTTATGATAATCACAAGACTTATGTAACTATTGAGGATTTAAAGGACAATCTTTGTGGAAAGACTAGACCTATTCATTTTAGGGGAGTTCTAACTGTGTTGACAAAATTATTTAATATTTTTAGACCAACTAATGCTTATTTTGGTAAAAAAGATGCTCAACAATTTTTAATTGTTAAAAAGACTGTCAAGGATCTTAATTTTGGTATTAATATTGTTCCCTGTCCTATTAAGAGAGAAGATGATGGACTAGCTATTTCGTCTAGAAATGTTTATCTTTCAGAAGAGGAAAGAAAAGCAGCGCCTGTTTTGTATAGGGCTTTGGAAAAAGGAAAGAGTTCTATAAAAAAAGGAATGAGGTCTGATGATTTAGTTAAAATTATTAGGGATGAGATAGAAAAGGAACAGCTTGCAAAAATTGAATATATACAAGTTGTTGATACTGATGAGATAAAAGATGTAGAAATTATTGATAGAGATGTTCTTGTGGCTTTAGCAGTTCATTTTGGAAATACAAGACTTATTGATAATTTCTTCTACGAAGTTTAATATGCTTAGAAAAATTTCATATTACATTGAAAAGTATTTGATTATCATAATTTTAATTTTGTCTGCTTTTGCTTTGAAATTTCCAAATAATTTTAAATTTATGACAAATTATACTTCTTTATTTTTGGCAGTTGCAATGTTTGGGATGGGAACGAGCATTGAAGTTGAAGACTTTAAAAGTTTACTAAAGGAGCCAAAATTGATGTTTTTGGGTGCTCTTTGTCAATACACTTTTATGCCTCTTTTAGCATTATTTTTGTCTATTTTGTTTAAACTTCCAAAGGATATAAGTTTAGGCTTGATATTAGTTGGTGCTTGCCCAGGGGGAACTGCGTCAAATGTTTTAAGTCATATTTCTGGTGGAGATGTGGCTTATTCAGTTCTTTTGACTATTGCGTCTACAATTCTTGCACCTATTGTCACGCCACTTATTGTTTATTTAATGGCAGGGTCAATTGTTGAAGTTTCTTTCTTTTCAATGTTTATGTCAATAGTTCAAGTTATTGTACTTCCCGTTGGCCTTGGAATTATAGCAAATACTATTTTTAAAAAGGAGATAAAGAAGATCAATTATATTTTTCCTCTTATTTCATCTATTGCAATAGCTCTTATTATTGCTGCAATTGTTGGATTAAATTCAGAGAAGATATTGACATCAGGTCTTTTAGTTTTTGGTGTAGTTATTATTCACAATATTTGTGGAATTCTTTTGGGGCTAGGTGTTGCAAATTTATTTAAGCTAGATTATGATAAAAGTTCAACTCTTTCTATAGAAGTTGGCACGCAAAACTCAGGACTTGCAGTGGTCTTGGCAAATACAAATTTTGCACTAAATCCATTGGCAGCTCTTCCTGGTGCAATTTTTTCTGTAATACAAAATTTAATTGGCTCAATTTTTGCACATATTAGGGCGAATAGGAGAGAGTTAATAGAAGATAATATAGAATACAATGCGTAGTTATATAATTTGAATAAATTTATTAGGAAGTTAAATATGAGGCTGGAGTTTTTCAGCCTTTTAAAATCCAAATTTTTTTAAATTATCTTGAATTAATTTTGTGTTGTCTTCTCCACTAAATTTTATTTTTTCTTTTTCACAATTTATTAGTGATACATTTCTAACTCCCATAAGTGAGTTTGATATAAAACATTCTTCAAAGTCTGATAGTTCTCCAAAATTAATAGCTTTTTCTTTTATTTCATAGTTTTCTAACAAAAAATCTCTCATTGTTCCCTTCAAAATGCCTGAAAAAATAGGTGGAGTATAGATTTTATTTTCTTTTACGAAAAATATATTTGCAAAAGAAGTTTCTGCAACTTCATTTTTTTCATTTAAAAATAAAGAAGAGTCATAGTCACTTTCATTTGCCAATTTGTGCTCTAATATATTTTCATAGTAGCAAAGGCTTTTGTGGTAAATTATTTTAGATGTGCTATTTCTTTTTGCGTCAGATATTTTAAGTTTAAATTTTTTATAGTTATTTTTGTAATGGTCTTCTCTTGATGTCAAAATAAAATTTTCATCTGAAACAATTATTTTAAGTGCAAAATTTTTTTCCTCTGATTTAGATAGATAATCGTAAATTTTATCGCACTCTATTTTTCTATTTATTCCAAAAAATTTTAAACTTTTTTCAAGTCTTTCTATATGTTCTTTTAAAAATAGAGGTCTTCCATCTACAACTTTTATTGTTTCGAAAGCACCTTTTCCAAAAGAATATCCATCGTCAAATTCTATTTTCATAAAAATCTCTCACATAATTTGAAATTTTTTCGTAAGTTTCATAGTCAATAGTTTGAGCTGCATCACTTTTTGAATCATCTGGGTTTGGATGAACTTCTATCATAACTCCATCAAAATCAAGAGCAAGACTTGCTTTAACCATTGGCTCTATTAATTCTCTTTTACCAGTTCCATGGCTTGGGTCAACAATCACAGGATAACTTGTTTTTTCTTTTAATATATATGCTCCAGCAAGGTCCAAAGTATTTCTTGTTTCTGTTTCAAAAGTTCTAATACCTCTTTCACAAAAAATTATATTTTCATTTCCCGCAAGTTCAATATATTTTGCAGCCATTTCCCATTCTCTTAGAGTTGCAGAAAAACCTCTTTTTAATATAACAGGTTTTTTAGTCTTTCCAACTTTTTTTAAAAGAGAGTAGTTGTACATATTTCGAGAACCTATTTGAAAAATATCTACATAATCTTTCATCATATCAACATGGTCTTCGCTTAGAACTTCTGTAACTATTGGAAGACTTGTCTTTTCTGATGCTTCTTTTAGGTATTCTACACCTTTAAAGCCAAGTCCTTGAAAGTCGTAGGGACTTGTTCTAGGTTTAAAGGCACCTCCTCTTAAAATATCTACGCCCATTTTTTTTAGTGATTTCGCTTCTTTTATTATATGATCGCGAGATTCTATGGAACAAGGACCAGCTATAAGTAGAGGCCTCCCATCGCCAATATTTAAATCTCTAACTTTTATAATTTTTCCTTTACTTAAATTATTTTTCATTTTACCTCTTGACTTCCCTCAATTTCTATTTCGTCAAAATTGTTGTAGTAAGACTGAAGTGCCAATAGCGCCCCCTTAGCTTTTAAAACAATTTCGTCAAATTCATCTTCAGCATCAGATAGGAGTATGATTGCACCTCCAACTCCAATTGTAGTCATATCTTTTTCAATTATAGCAGTTCTTATGACAATATTAAAATCCATTGTAGAATTATTTGAAATATATCCAATTGTACCAGAATAAACTCCGCGAGGGACATTTTCCAAATCATCTATAATTTCGAGAGTTCTTTTTTTGGGAGCACCTGTCATGGAACCGCCTGGGAAAGTTTTTTCTAGGACATCAATTACATCAACATTTTCTTTTATTTTTCCAGAAACTGTTGTAACTAATTGGTGAAGAGTTTTGTAGGTTTCTACGTCCATTAACTTTGGGACATTGACAGATCCAATTTCACAGAATTTACCCAAATCATTTCGGAGGAGATCCACTATCATAAGATTTTCAGATTTTGTCTTTTCTTCATTTCTAAGTTCATTTATTAATTTTTGATCTTCTTCTTTTGAATTCCCACGTTTAATTGTACCCTTAATTGGTTTAGTAGTCACAATTTTATTCTCATCTACTTTTAAGAATCTTTCCATAGAAGATGAGGCAATTTTAATTTCATCTAAGGGAAGAAAGGCACTGTATTGTCCAGGACTTTTTTCTCTTAAATTCATATAATATTTTTTCCCATCAATATTGTCTAAAATATCTAATCTATTAGTAAGGCAAACTTCATAGGTTTCTCCTTCGCAAATAAGTTCTTTAATTTTTTTTATGTCGTTTAGATAGGTTTCTTTGTCTTTTACAAATTTTAATTTTGGAAATTCTTTTTTTATTTTATTATCTTTTTCTGTTTCTGATTTTTTATTTAAAATATTTTTGACTTCACTTAACCATTTCTTGTCGCCTTTATAAGAAAGGATATAGAGTTTGCCATCTTTGTGATCGTAGACTAAAGCCCTGTCGCAGTATTTAAAATAGGCATCTGGATATTTATAAGAGTGTTTATTTTTAACTTTTTCTGTATCATTTTTTAGTTCATAACCCAAGTAGCCAATATACCCAAGTTGAAAGTCGAAGGGAAGTGACTTGTCATAATTCCATTTTTTTCTATTTTCTTTTAAAAATGTGAAAATATCCTCATTATATTTTTCTGCTTTTTTAGATCCTTCATAGATTTTTTCTACAATTTTGCTATGGGCATTGTATTTTAAACTGTGACCTCTTTTGGGACTGCAAATTCCAAAAATAGAAAATCTTGATAGACCTTCTTCAACTTTGCTGCTGTCGAGCCAAAGAGTCTTTTTGTCGTAATTATAAAGCTTTTCGTAAATCTCTTTTGTGTCAAAACTTTTATTGATTATTTCATAGTAAAGTTCTTCTTCATTATAAAAATCTTTACAAATATCTATAAAATTTTCTATTAATTTTTCTCCACATTCACTTGCTATGGATTCAGGGTGAAATTGCACTCCGTAAATTGGTTTATTTTTGTGAGAAATCCCCATTACTACGCCATCAGATGTCACTGCATCAATATTTATATTTTCAAGTTCTTTGTTTTCACAAGTTAGTGAATGATATCTTGTGACCTTAAAATTATTTTTTATTCCCTTGAATAAATTTTTTTCGTTGTGATTTACTTCACTTTGTCTTCCATGCATTGGTATTTCTGCTTTTAAAATTTTGCCACCATTGTAATAATAAATTCCTTGATGTCCTAAGCAAATACCTAAAATTGGTTTGTCCAAATTTTCTATAATTTCTTTGCACACGCCAAAATCTTTTTCTTTTTCTGGACTGCCAGGGCCAGGGGATATTATTACATTGTCAAATTCTAAATTTAAGATTTCGTCATAAGTCATTTCATCATTTTTAATTACAATAGGTTCTGTCCCACTGACTTTTCCAATTAATTGAAAAAGATTATAAGTGTATGAATCGTAATTATCTATTATAAGTGATTTCATTTTTGCTCCTTTAAATAATTCTTTAGATATATTATTGCTTTTTTGTATCCTAAAATTCCGCAACCTTCAAAAGATTTTATAGCAAAATTTCTTATAAAATTTATTTGCCTAAAATCTTCTCTTTCAGATACTTTTGATATGTGCACTTCAACAGTTGGAATGTCAACGGCTTTTAGTGCGTCAAGTATTGCCACACTTGTGTGAGTGTAAGCCGCAGGATTTATAACTATGCCATCAATTTTTTTGTAACTTTTTTGAATAACATCAACTATTTCACCTTCATGATTTGATTGAAAATGTTCAATGTCAATATTTTCAATTTCTGAAATTTCGTCAAAGGATTTTAGTAAGGTTTCATAATTTTCACTGCCATAGATGTCGACTTCTCTTATACCCAACATATTTATATTAGGGCCATCAATTACTAAAATTTTCATATTTTTCAAATTCCTCCAAAATTAATTCCAAAGTTTTTTCCTTGTCTTCGATTACATTTATTTTTATGTCAGAGAGATCACTGTATATTGGATTTCTTTTGTCATACATTTTTTCTAGAGTTTTTAAATTTTTAGATAGAGGTCTGCCAAAGGTTTCAAGTTTTTCAATATTTCTATTCAAATAAATTACTATGGAATTTTGCAAAATCATATCTCTATTTACTTCTTTAATAGGAGTTCCACCCCCAGTTGCAATTACTATGCCATTTTTTTTGCTGACTTCTTCTAAAATTTTTGTTTCTAGATCTCTAAAGTATTTTTCGCCTTTATTTTCAAATATTTCCGATACAGATAAATTTTCTTCCTCTTCAATTAAATTATCTGTGTCAAAAAATTCTCTATTTAATTTTTTTGAAAGAAGTTTTCCCATTGTAGTTTTGCCACTTGAAGGCATGCCAATTAATATAATATTTTCCATATTTCTTTTTATTTTAGAATACATTTCTTCTATTAAATTTTCATCTAATTTTTCATTTAGGAAAATTTCTGCTGCGTAAAAGGCTTGAGCTACTAACATTAATAGTCCAGACATTGTTTTTAGACCGAGCTTTTTTGCATCCAAAATTAATTTTGTGTTTAGAGGATTGTAAATTAAATCTACTACGCTCTCTAAACTTTTAAAAATATTTAAATCCAATTTGCATTCTAAGTTATCTGGATACATTCCAACAGGAGTTGCATTTATTATTACATTATAATCTTTAAACTTATTTAAATTTTCATAATTATTCTTAGAACTTCTGCTTATGACAGTGACATTTTTCGCAAGATTATTTTCTACAAATTTTTGGACCATTTTGCTTGCACCACCACTTCCTAAAATTAAAACTTTTTTATTTTTTAGATTTATGCCAAAGTGTTTAATGCTATAAGAAAATCCAAGATAATCTGTGTTGTATCCAATTAATTTGCCATTTCTATTGACAATTGTGTTTACAGCGCCAATTTCTTTTGCAAGGGGGTCTATTTTATCTAAATATTTTAAGGAAGTTTCCTTGTAAGGGATTGTAACATTTATTCCTGTGAAATTTCTTTTTTTAAAAAAATCTTTTAGTTCACTTTTTTCAATATTTTTTAAATTATAATTGTATTTTCTAAAGGACTCGTGAATCTCTTTTGATTTGCTATGAGATAAGTTTTCGCCGATTAGCCCATAATGAAAATTTTCCTCTTTAACTTTTGAGATAATTTTTTTGCTTTCACTAAAGATTTCTTTATAAATTGGCATTACAATATTTTTAAATTCTGGATTAATTTTACTTTCTAAACTTTCTATTATATCTTTTTCTCGGTTTTTATCAGTCGTGTTTAAATTGTGATTTAATTTGTAGATGCCAATGTCTTTTGCAACATTCATTCGCTCTTCTAAAAGTAAAATTATTTTTGAATCAATTTCATCCAAAGTTTTTCTCGATTCCTTTAAATTTTCCATTTCTCACCTTCTATAACTAGATCTAAAATTGCAATTGCAGTCATCGTTTCTAGTGCCACAACTGCTCTTGGGACAATTGATGGGTCATGTCTTCCATTTATTTTTAAATTTTCAACTTTTTTATTTTTAATAGAAATAGTTTCTTGAGCTTTTTCAATGGAGCTTGTTGGTTTTATTGCAGTTCTAAAAATTATTGGCATCGAAGTGGATAGACCTCCAATAATACCTCCATGGTTATTTGTTTTCGTTTTAACTTTTCCATTATCATAATAGTAGGAGTCATTGTGGTAACTTCCAAACATTTTTGCTGCTTCAAATCCACTTCCAAATTCGATGCCCTTAACTCCTGGCACAGAAAAGATAGCATGAGATATAACTGACTCCATAGAATCAAAAAATGGTTCTCCAATTCCAATAGGCATATTTAAAATAGCAGTTTCAATAATTCCACCAATGGAATCACTTTTTTCCTTTGCATCTAAAATTTCTTTTTGCATTTCTTCTTTTGAAAATTTGTCAAAGACAGGGAAATAAGAGTTTTTTAAATTATAGAATTCATCATTATTTAAATCTTCATAGTTTAAATCAACATCATTAACTTGTCCTATACTTTTAATTTTAGATATGATTTTAATATTTCTTTTCAAAAGTAAATCTTCTGCAATGGAACCGGCAATTACTATTGGAGCAGTCATTCTACCAGAAAATTGTCCACCACCTCTAATGTCATTGTAGCCATTGTATTTAACATAGGCAGGATAATCTGCGTGAGATGGGCGAGGATGATCTTTTAAATTTTCATAGTCCTCACTTTTTTGATCTTTATTTTTTATTATTATAGATAAAGGAGCACCACAAGTTATGCCATCCACTTCACCGCTTACAATTTTAAATTCATCTAATTCTTTTCTTGAAGTTGAAAATTTATTTTTACCAGGTCTTCTTCTATCTAAATTTTTTTCTATTAAATCATAATTTATTTTATAACCTGTTTTTACGCCATCAATGACAATTCCAATTTCTTTTGAATGGGACTGACCAAATAATGTAATTTTAAAATTGTTTCCAAAACTATATGACATGTGTTATTCCTCCCAAAGATTCAAAATCATGAAAAAAGTTTTTATAAGATTTTTCAACGCATTGGCTATTTATAATTGTAATAGGACCATCTGCAAAAGTTGCTGCAATACTCGCAGCCATAGCAATCCTGTGATCATTATAGGAATTGATTGTAGTGCTTTTAAAATTATCTAGTCCATTAAAAGAAAAAGAATTTTCAAATAAATTAACTGCTATTCCCAAATTATTTAGCATTTCAATTGTACTTTTTATTCTGTCACTTTCCTTTAATTTTAATCTTTTTATATTTATTACTTCTATTTTTTTGTTGGAAAGTGCAGATATTATAGAGAGAATGGGCACTACATCGGGCATATCCTTTGCATCCAAAATAATTCTTTCTTTTGCATCTTTTATTTTTGAAAGTTTAAAATTTCCCATAGAAATATTTTCGTAGCCCAAGGATTTTAAAAATTTTAAAGCATTTTTGTCACCCTGTTTGGAATTTTTGTTTAAGCCTTTTACTTCTATGCCAGTTACCAAGAAAAATAGTGCATTGCTCCAATCTCTTTCCACAATATAATTTGTTGCTTTAAAGTTATTTTTACAGATATATAAATTATTTTTTTCAATAACATTTGCACCAAATTTTTTCATCACATCAATAGTCATACAGATGTAGGGTTTTGATTCTATTTCAGTAGTAATTCTAATATTAAAATCTTTAGAAGAATAGCCTGATGCAATTAAAAGACCAGAGATAAATTGTGAACTAATATTTCCAGGGAGTTCAAAATTATAATTTGATAGTTTTCCTTCTAAGAAAATACACTCATTTTTTTCATAAATATTTACACCATGTTTTGGAAACAAATTGAAATAAACAGAGTTAGTTCTATTTATTAAAGTACCATGTCTAATTATTTTTGCACTTATTCCAAGAATTGCAATTATTGGGAGTAGAAGTCGTAAAGTAGTTCCACTTTCATAAACGTCTATTGTCACATTTTTCTTAAAAGATTTTGGAGGTTTTATATGAAATTTATTGTCTTTTTTAATTATTTCTACACCCAATGCCCTTATAGAATTTATAGAAGATTCAATATCTTTGGAAATATCTTCTATTTCAATTATAGATTCACCTTCTGCAAGTGCTGCACAAAAGAGGGCTCTGTGGGCATAGGATTTAGATGTTATAGCTTGGATTTCTCCACTTAATTTTTTATTTTCAATAACTCGATTCATTTTCTTTTCCCAGTTCAATTATTTCTCTAAGTTCATCAAAGCTAATTTTTTTATTTGTTACTTCACCGATTTTTATAGGAAGAATAATATTTATTAAGTTTTTATTTATCTTCTTGTCGTGTTTTAAAATTTTTAAAATTTCATCTGTATTAAACTCGTATTGAGTTGGAAGACCATATTTTTTAAAAGTGGAAATCAACTCTTTTGAAAAATCGTCTTCAGAAAGGCCCATTTTATAACTTGCTCTTGCCATATAAATTGTTCCTATTCCAATGCTTTCACCATGATTTAAATTGTAATTTGAAAGTGATTCTATTCCATGACCAATGGTGTGACCTAAATTTAATCTTTGTCTTTTACCTTTGTCCTTTTCGTCATCTCTTACAAAGTCCAATTTTATATTTAATGACCTATAAATAATTTTTTCATAATCCAGAGAACCACAATCTTTTAAGTAGTCAAATAGTTCTCTATCTTTTAATACAGAATATTTAAAGATTTCTGCGAGTCCATTGTTTATATTTTTATTATCTAAAGTTTCTAGAAAGCTGTAGTCAATGTGCACATACTGTGGAAAATAAAAACTTCCTATTTGATTTTTTAAATTTAAAAAATTAATTCCATTTTTGCCACCAACAGAAGAATCAATCATGGATAAAAGAGTTGTGGGTACGGAAATAAAATTTATTCCTCTAAGATAAGTTGATGCAACAAAACCGGATATGTCGCCAACTACACCGCCACCAAAAGCAATTATAATATCGCCTCTGTTAAAATTATTTTCCGACAAAAATTTATTTATCTTTATAAAGTTTTCCATAGATTTAGAATTTTCGCCAGGAGAAAATTTATAAATAAAAAAATTTAGGTCTTCCATTATATAATTTATTCTTTCACTGTAGATATCAAAAACAGTTTTATCTGTTATAACTAAATATTTAGCATCTCTATTTTTATTTAAATAGTTTTTTAATTTTAAATCACTTTTATAATCAATATCAATAGTATAATTATTTTCTTTTACTTCAATTTTCATAAAAATCTCCTTAAACACAAGTTGATTCTATCATAAAACAAATAAATCTATAAATAAAGGTAAGATTTTATTTATAAATTTATTTAAAAATAAAAGGACTATCGCTGGGGCAATAGTCCGAAAATTAAATTTTATTTTAAATTTTATCAAAAGCATTTTTTAAATCTTCTATTATATCATCTGCATTTTCAAGACCGACAGAAAGTCTTATTAAACCTTCAGATATTCCTGCCGCAGTTCTTTCCTCTGGTGTGTAAGGAGAGTGGGTCATGGAAGCAGGGTGTTGGATAAGTGTTTCTGCATCTCCAAGAGAAACTGCAAGTGTGCAAAGTTTTACACTGTTCATAAGTTTTACACCAGCTTCTTTTCCACCTTCAATTTCAAAAGCAATCATTGCACCAGGAAGATTCATTTGTTTTTTAGCAATTTCGTAATATTTAAAAGATTTAAGACCTGGATATTCAATATTTTTAACTTTTGGATGTTTTTCCAAAAATTCTGCAACTTTCATTGCATTTTGGCAGTGCTTTTCCATTCTAATTTGAAGAGTTTTCATTCCTCTTAAAACTAAATAGGCATTAAAAGGTGCAAGCACTGCTCCAGTACAATCTTTAACGCCAACGAGTCTAATCTGATCAATTAATTCTTTTCTGCCAACAGCAAATCCAGCAATAACATCACCGTGACCATTTAAGTATTTTGTTGCAGAGTGAACCACAATATCTGCACCGAGTGTTAGTGGTCTTTGAATATAAGGAGTGCAATAAGTGTTATCTACGATTACAAGACAGTCCTTGTTTATTTCGTGAACTTTTGTAGCGACAAGTTTTATGTCGCACATATCCATATTAGGGTTCGCTGGAGTTTCTAAGTAGACAATTTTTGTATTTTCTTTTATTGAATTTAAGATATTATCCACATTTGTAATATCTACAAAGTCAACCTCAACACCCATTTTTGATACGGAGTGTTCTAAAAATGCAAAAGTACAGCCGTAAAGAGTTTTTGCAGCTATAACGTGATCGCCACATTTGATGAAAGGCCAAAAGGTAGAAGTTATAGCACCCATACCAGAAGCAGTAGAAACACAAGCCTCACCTTCTTCAAGAAGTGCAACTTTTTCTTCAAGCTGAGTATTAGTTGGATTTCCAAGTCTTGAATATATGTAGCCATCTTCTTCAAGAGCAAATCTATTTCCACCTTGTTCTGCAGAATCGAAAATAAATGTAGAAGTTTGATAGATAGGAGTGGCTAAAGCACCATATTTGTTTTTTTCATATCCACCATGTATAGCTTTAGTTTCAAAGTGCATTTTTTTAATTTCATCTTTACTATTCATAAAATACCTCCTTAAAAAATAAAATAATTATTTTAAATTTTGATTGACTTCTTCTTGTGGAATATCTAGTTCAAAATTCCATTTGCCTTTTGGGTCTGCAAATCTTATAAATATGGAAAGAATTGCAAACAAGAAAAGAAAACCTTGATACCATAAAAATGGTATTATCTCAATAGGAGAAATAGCCTGAGTTCCTAGTTCTTTAGTTAGACCTGCTGCTATTAAAATTTGAGCACCATAAGGAATAATACCTTGCATCACACAGGAGAAAGTATCCAAGAAAGAAGCAGATCTTCTTGGGTCGACATTAAAATCATTTGATATTTCTTTTGCAACAGGGCCGCCAATTATTATTGCAACAGTGTTATTTGCAGTTGCAGCATCTGTTAAAAGTGTAAGTAGAGCAATTGAAATTTCTGCAGACTTAACATCTTTTGCAAAACCACTGATTTTTTGCACAAGCCATGCTATCCCGCCATTGCTAGAAACCATATAGGAAAGGCCGCCTGTTAATAGTGACAATAAGAAGATTTCAAACATTCCACTAAAACCTTCAAAAATATTTTGTGCAAAAGTCATCATAGTTAGACCGCCAGTTATTATTCCTATAATTCCAGATAGAACAATTCCACTAGTTAAAACTAAAAAGACATTCATACCTATAAGAGCTGTAATTAGAACAAAAAGATAAGGAATTATAAGAACAAAATTGTAATAAAGATCATCAAGTGCAACTTCGCCCTCTGGTTTTCCTACAATCAATAAGATAATAAAAGTGATGATAGCTGCAGGAAGTGCGATTTTTATATTTGCTCTGAATTTGTCTTTCATATCTACATTTTGAGTTCTAGTTGCAGCAATTGTAGTATCAGATATAACAGACAAGTTATCTCCAAACATAGCTCCCCCAACTAGAGATCCAATTACAAGTGTAAGCGGAAGATTTCCCTTAGTTGCTACACCAACTGCAATAGGTCCTACTGCAGAAATTGTTCCTACTGAAGTCCCTGTTGAAATAGAGATAAAACATCCAATCAAAAAAATTCCAGCTGTAATATATTGAACAGGAATTAAAGACAGAGCAAAGTTTACAACAGAGTCAACTCCTCCGGAAGCTTTGGACACTGTGGCAAAGGCTCCAGCCAATATGTATATAAGACACATTATAATTATGTTTTCATCTCCGCAGCCTCTTACAAAGTCATTAAATTTGTCATCCATAGATCCATCAAACATAATAAATGCTAAAATAATAGCTGGCAAAATACATACAGGAGCAGCGACTTGATAGAATGCCATCTCGATCCCCATATTATTTAAAATTAGTCCAGTTAAAAGATATACAAGGACAAAAGTTATAAAAGGAAGAAGTGCTGCACCATTTGCTTTAGGTTTTAAATTTTTGTTTTCCATAAAAAACCTCCTTGAATAAAACAAAAATCTTTATTTATTAATTGATAAATAATAAAATCATCACAACCTTTCTTAAATTTTTAATAAAGTAAAATACGCTCATAAAATTATAACTGAAAAAACTTATATAGTCTATGATATCGTTTGTCTATATAAAAAATAAATTTTATATTTATATCAATTATAATATTTAAAATTAAGTTTGTGAAGTAATTTTAATTTAAAATGGTATTTTGTTATTAAAGTAAAATACGTTTCATTTGTAGTTTCATATAGAAAGATAATCTTATATAATATTGTCATGAATAAAGAAATATTTAACATTTATAAAAATATAAAATTTTCAGAAGATAGAGAATTAGAAGAAATTATTTATGAAGATAGAGATATTAAAATTTTGAGAACAATGTCTTTAAATCAAGTTACACAAGTTTATGATCAAAAAGAGATAGAATTGGTTTTTCTAATAAGTGGTAGTGCAAAAATTAAATTTATAAAAGGAAAAATATTGGAATTAGAAGAAGGAGATTTTTTAGAAATAAAAGCCCATGAGAAACATCAAGTAGTGTTCCAAAATAAAGCAGTTTGGATTTGTCTTTTTAGAAAGAGGAGTATCATTGAAGAAAAATAAAAATACAAAAATTATACCAGCACTTATACTCACTATTATTGGAGTTTTGTTTGGAATAGATAACTTACAAGACTTTGATAAAAATTATAAAAATAAGAATTTTATAAATATAGCAGAAGAAATTTTAGGAATATTTCAAAATGAATATGAAGTAAAAGGAAAGAGCATCTACTATGAAATAGATAAAAATCCTCCACAATTTTCTAATGAAGATTTGCAAATGGCTCCAGATTATCAAGAATTTTCAGAGTTGGATAACTTAAATAGAGTAGGTCCTGCTAATGCATTAATTGGACCAGAAAGTTTACCTAAAAAGGCAAGAGGAGATATTTCGAAAGTCTATCCCAGCGGTTGGAACCAAAAATTTTATAAGTTTGTAGACGGAGGAGCAGTTTATAATAGGTGTCACTTAATTGCGTATCAATTAACTGGAGAAAATGACAATTGGAAAAATCTAATGACGGGGACAAGATCATTTAATACAAAAGGAATGCTTCCTTTCGAAAATGTAGTGGCAGAATATATAAAAAACACTGGCAAAAAGGTGAGATATAGAGTAACGCCAATTTTTGTAGGGGATGAATTAGTTGCAAGAGGAGTTATAATTGAAGCTTATAGTATTGAAGACAATGGAAAAAAAATAAAGTTTAGAGTTTTTGCAAAAAATATAGAAGAAGGCGTAGACATAGATTATAAAACTGGTAGAACGAAAAGAGCAAAAAATTAATATCAAAATAAAGTAGTATAAATTGTAACTATTATTTTCCCATTTATCTTATAATAAATAAAATTATAAAAATTAATTAGATTTGTTGACAGGGGAAAATCATGTGTTATAATACCATAAGCTAAAAAGGAGAATGCTTATGAGACTTAGGAAAAAACATTTTGCTATACCTGAAATGCGTAAAAACCCATACGTATTTTTTAACGGAGAAGAGAACAAAGGAAAGTGGAAAGAAATTTTTGGAAATGACAATCCGATTTATCTTGAAATAGGGGCAGGTAAAGGAAAATTTACAATAGAGTCAGCAAAAAGAAATAAAAATATTAATTATATAATGGTAGATATTGAAACAAATGCATTAATATATGCAACAAGAAAAATATTAGAAGAAGATTTAACTAATGTTAGGGCTATGCCAATAAATGCAGAGAACATATTGGACTATTTTGACAAAGACGAAATCAATAGAATATATATAAATTTTTGTAATCCATGGCCAAAATCGAAACACAAAAAAAGGAGACTAACTTATCCAAGGTTACTTGAAAAATATAAAGTGATTTTAAAACCAAAATCTCAAATATTTTTTAAAACAGATGACTTAGAACTGTTCGAAGAAAGTTTGGATTATTTTATAGATGAAGGATTTTCCATTTTAATATATGACTTTGATATGAAATTAGAAGATTATCCAGAAAATATTGTCACAGAATATGAAAATAAGTTTAGAAAATTAGGCGAAGAAATTAAATTTGGTGTATTTGAATATTACGTTAACTAAAATTATAAAATAATTGACAATAAAAGTTCAGAAATATATAATAACTTCTAGGAGTTGAAGAGATGGATATTTTTGAATTAAAAGAAGAAGTTAAAAATGGATATGAAGTGACAAGGGAAGAAGCCATAGAAATTTATAAAAGTGATTATGAAAAACTAACCTCAGCAGCAAATGAACTTCGAGAATATTTTTGTGGCAATGATTTTGACATTTGTACCATAATAAATGCAAAGAGTGGAAAGTGTTCTGAAAATTGTAAATTTTGTGCACAGTCTTCTCACTACAAAACAAGAGTAAAAGAATATGATCTTTTGGATAAAGAAACAATAGTCGAAGATGCAGTAGACAAATATAATAGAGGAGTTCCAAGATTTTCTATGGTAGCAAGTGGCAAATCTCTCACTGAAGATGACATAGAAAAGATTTGTGACATAACAAGAGAAATATATAAAAGAGCACCAGGGATAAGAGTATGCCTTTCAGGAGGATTAATATCTCAAGAAGGATTTAAAAAGTTAAAAGATGCTGGAATAAAAAGAGTGCACAACAACTTAGAAACATCTAGAAATTATTTTAAAGAAATATGCACAACGCATAGTTATGATCAAAAAATAAACACAATAAAAGCAGCACAAGCTTCAGGAATGGAAATTTGCTCAGGTGGACTAATAGGATTAGGGGAAAGTTTTATAGATAGAATAGATATGGCATTAGAGCTTAGAGATTTAAATATAAAATCAGTGCCTGTAAATTTACTTAACCCAGTAAAAAACACACCACTAGAAAATAATGAAAAATTATCTATGGAAGAAGTAAATAGGACATGTGCCACATACAGGTTTATATTAAAAGATGCCTTCATAAGATTAGCTGGAGGAAGAGCCCTAATGGATGGATTTGGAAAGTCTGCCTTTAGAAGCGGAGCAAATGCAACTATATCAGGAGTTCTTCTTACAACAGAAGGACCTTCAATAGAAGAGGATATAGAAACATTAGAAAAATTAAATTTTAATATAAAAGCCGTATAAAATACTTGACAAAGAAAAACAAAAATAGTAATATATAACAGCTACAACAAAAGTAGCTGTTATTTTTTAAATAAAAAACAAAAAAATACGGAAAAAAATAAAAAAACAGTTGACAGTAAAACAATAAAATGCTAAACTATAATAGTTGTCAACTAAGGCAACAAAACTTTTGTAAAAGTTAAGTAAAAATAAAACAAAAAAGTTGTAAAAAATACTTGACAAGAAAAAAATACAAGAGTATAATAAAAAAGCTACTTCAAGAGTAGCAAGAACAATGATAATTAAATAGTGTG
>OBDG01000046.1_pt1 | contig 62764 bp, 60 predicted proteins | sample 1481331 | NCBI WGS metagenome assembly OBDG01 (sample SAMN00990124, study PRJEB22392) | human gut metagenome
GTGACTATTAAGATAGGTCTTTTAAAAGTAAGTGAATAATGATGTATAATTAAGAAGAGATGCCAACTTTATAGGTTAGCATCCCCCAATGGATTCTTTAGAGCCAAAATTAACCCAGAGGGTCAGTTCAAAATCGTCTTTTTTATTTGCGAAAAATTTATTTAGTTCCTATAAAGAATTCCTAAAAAATTTTAAAAATAATCCGAAATTAGTTTACAAAATTTTTACTAAATATTTACTTTGACTTTAAAAAAAGAAAAATATATTGTAATATAAAATTGTAATACAATTTTGGAGGAGCTATGCAAATTAATTATTTTATCGAACTATTAGGAGGGCTCGCCTTATTTCTATATGGAATGGAAATGATGAGCAGTGGTTTGGAACTAGTCGCAGGAGATAAACTTAGAACAGTTATTGAAAAGATGACATCTAGTTTTTTCAAAGCAATACTTGTCGGGACTTTTGTAACTGCGATAATTCAGTCCTCTTCTGCTACGACTGTAATGGTGGTAGGTTTTGTAAATGCAGGACTTATGACAATTTATCAGGCGGTTGGTATTATAATGGGGGCAAATATTGGTACAACTATAACAGGTCAATTAGTTGCACTTAATATTTCAACTGTTGCACCTATTATTGCTTTTGTAGGATTTTTATTAAACACATTTTCAAAAAATAAGAAAAAAAGATATGTGGGTCAAGCTGTAATTGGTCTTGGATTTTTATTTATGGGAATGGAATTTATGAGTGAGTCCATGGAGCCTTTGAGAGATTATCCTGGATTTGTAACTATGATGACAAAATTTGAAAATCCGATCTTAGGAGTTTTGGCAGGAACTGCTATAACTGCAATAATTCAGTCTTCATCAGCATCTCTTGGTATTTTGCAGGCGATTGCTAATCAAGGTGTGATTCCACTTCACTCTGCTATGTATATAATTTTTGGTTTTAATATTGGTACTTGTATAACATCAGTTCTTTCATCTGTTGGTTCGTCTAAGAATGCAAAGAGAACTGCCCTTGTCCATGTTCTTTTTAATATAATTGGAACTATAATTTTTGTAATAATTTCTTTTATTATTCCAATTGATAAGGTAATAACAAATATTTCTAGAGATTTGCCAGCGGCACAAATTGCCAATTTGCATACATTATTTAATATGACAACTACACTTTTACTATTTCCTTTTTCTAGAAAACTTGCAGAACTTTCTTTTAAAATAATACCGGGAATTGATAGAGAACAAGAAGAAATGTCTTTACAATTTATAAACAAAAATGTAATAAAGGATGCGCCAGCAACATTTACAGATGTAAAGGCTGAAATTAGAAGACTGCTTGAAGTTGTAACTAAAAATTATGAAGATTCAGTAAGCCTTCTTAAAAATTTTGATGAAGAAAAGTACGATGAAATATTTAGAAGAGAAGAAGCTATAAATTATTTAAATAAAGAAATTTCTTCTTTTATAATTGATTCTCTAGGTCTTGCAATGAATGAAAAGACATCGGCAAATTTTGCGGCATATCTTAGAATTTCAAGAGATATGGAAAGAATTGGAGATCACTCAAAAAATATTGCAGAAGTTGCAAAGTTAAAAGATGATCAAAAGTTGGAATTTACAGACAAAACTTTTGAAGAATTGAGTGAATTAAATGCAATTATAGAAAAAATGTTCGAATCAGCAATGGGTGAGTTGGATAAAAGAGATAGAGTTATATTTATGCGTGAATCTAACGAAACGGTGCAAAAGGAGGCGTCTACTTTTAGAAATAATCATATGCTAAGAATGCGACAAAAGATTTGTAATCCAGAAAGTGGACTTTTGTACGAAAAAACTCTTGCTGCTTTAGAGAGAATTTCTTCATATATATCCAACGCAAGTAAGCTTGCAAATTAAATTTTAGAATTATCTGTTGGGAAACTGGCAGATTTTTTTATTGCAAATTTTATAAAAGAAAGATGTATATATTTAATTTTATAAAAAGCATAGAGATAGACATACATTTAAATATTTGTTTACAAACTAAAGTTTAGATGATAAGATTAGTTTGGTGATATTATGGAACTTAGTGAAAAAATAAGAATTCTTTCCGATGCTGCTAAGTATGATGTGAGTTGTTCTTCATCGGGTTCAAATAGAAAAAATAAAAAGAATGGAATGGGAAATGCGAGTATAAGTGGCATTTGTCATTCATGGAGCGAAGATGGAAGATGCATATCTCTTTTAAAAATGCTTTTTACAAATCACTGCATATACAATTGTAATTATTGCATAAATGCTAGAAGTGTAGATTCTAAGAGAGCGTCCTTTACTGTGGATGAAGTTGTGGATCTTACAATAAATTTTTACAAGAGAAATTATATTGAAGGTCTTTTTTTGTCTTCTGGAATTTTTAAATCTTGCGATTATACAATGGAAAAGTTGATAGAAGTTGCGAAAAAACTTCGCACTGAAAAAAATTTTAATGGATATATTCACATGAAGGCAATTCCAGGAGCAAGTGAAGATTTGATAAAAGAATTAGGAAGATATGTGGACAGAATGAGCATAAATATTGAGTTGCCAACTGAGGAGAGTCTTGCACTTTTAGCTCCAGAAAAGAGCATAGATGAAATTACAAAGCCAATGGATTTAGTTTCAAAAACTCTTTTTATGAATGGTTTGGAAAAGAAAAGTCGTAGTAGAAAAAATTTATTTTTGCCAGCTGGTCAGACGACTCAAATGATTGTTGGAGCAGGAAATATTCACGATATAGATGTTATAACTAGATCTCAAATGTTATATGATGATTATTCTCTTAAAAGAGTGTATTATTCTTCTTATGTTCCAGTTAGAGAAAATTCTAATTTGCCTAATATAAGCACTCCACTTATTCGTGAACATAGAATATATCAAGCTGACTTTTTGATGAGATTTTATGGATTTAATTCTCGTGATTTATTATCTCATGAGAAAAAAGATTTTGATCTAAATTTAGATCCTAAGATGGATTGGGCAATAGATAATTTTACAAATCCTGTTGAGATAAATAAGGCAAGTTTAGATGAACTTTTAAAGGTTCCAGGGTTTGGTCCAAAGGCTGCGAGAAAGATTGTAAAGGCGAGAAGAGCTTTTCCTCTTAAATTTGAAGATTTGAAAAAGCTTAGGATATCCACTAAAAGGGCAGTTAATTTTATAACAGTTTCTGGAAAATATTATGGAAGAAAATTTGACACAAGAGATACACTTAGGTCAATTATTTTGGATAGGGAAAGTAGCGAGCAACTATCCTTTTTGGAGTGAAAGATATTATGATTTATGTATACGATGGAAGTTTTGAAGGTCTTCTAACAGTTATTTTTGATTCTTACAAAGTTTTAGAAAGTGTGGAAAAAATAACTGTAAAAAATATGCAGATTGATTTTATTAGTGAGAAAATAAATACTAGAACAGATCTTGAAAAAGCAAATAGAGTGAAAAAATCCATTATAAAAAATTTCTCTTATTCTTTTTACAATAATATTTACATGGTTTTTTCATCTTCATCAGATAAAAAGGAAATGGCAATAGCGAAAACTTTGAAGAAGCTTTATACTAAGGGATTTTATTATATCGAGAGTGCAGATACTAATGTAGTAGATTTTAGAAATATTTTAAAAAGAGTTTCTGGGGAAATACATTCTTACAAGGGGCTTATTCGATTTAGTGAGTGTGATAATATTTTATTTGCTAGATTTAGTCCTGAGAATGATATTTTGTTTTATTTATATTTACATTTTAAAAATAGACTGGGAAATTGTAAATTTATAATCGCAGATACAAATAGAAAAAAAGCTGTACTTTACGATGGAAATAAAGGCGAATTTTTTGACTTTATTGATGATAAGAATTTAAAGATAGAAGATAAGTATGTGGATCTTTGGCTTAGGTTTTATGATTCTATTGCAATAGACGAACGCAAAAATGAAAAACTTAGAATTCAAAATATGCCAAAAAAATATTGGAAAAATCTTCCTGAAATGAATAGATTAAAATAAAAGGGTATAATAATAAGGGAGGAAAAAGTAGTAAATGAAAGGCAAAAGAATTTCAAACCTTGATAAATATATTGAAGAAAATTATGAAGACGCAGAATTTATCGAATCAAGTGAAATTGATGTTTCAAATTTTTTACAAAAAGATTTTGAAGTAGGAGCAAGTAATTGCACTATTGCAAGTCTTACTAGAATTATAAATTATTATTACAAAGACATGGATAAATTTTATATCTATGATGAAGTCTTTAAAATAGCTAGGAGAAGTGGTTATTTTAAGGATTTTGGCACAATTCCTTTTTTTATATCTCACATTTCAAATAAATTTTGCTACAATAATAATTTAAAATTAAGATGCAGAGGTGTTTACCTTGGTAATTTTTATTCAAATGTGAAGGAAGAAATAGATAGTTTTAGACCAGTGGTGATGAATCTTGGCAGTGGTTATTATAAAAGGCATACTCTTGTAGTCTTTGGTTATTCAATTTATGAATTTAAAGGCATGAAATTAAAAATTTTAAAAGTCTATGATGGTTGGAACAAAACTCCTTCCTATATAGATTACAATGCCTTAAAAGGTTTTATGAAAGCACCTATTTTTTCTTACAATATTTTTAACATTGACTTGTCTTAATGTTTATAATAAAATCCAGGTTTAAATGTAGGTGATATTATGGAAAAAGATTATTTAAAGTTTTTGGTATCTGAACTTATTTTTGTAAAAGAAGATACTATTACAAACTTAATTCCCCAAACTGAAGAAAAGTATAGGGAGATTTTTGGCGAACTTGAAAATTTTGTCGATGTTTTAAATTTAAATATAAGAAAAATTAGAAGAAACATAAAACTTTTAGATAAATTTCCTCCAGAAGATGCTAGAAAAAAAGCAGATGAAGAATTTAAAAATGATTTTAAAAAATTTAGCGAAGAAGTTTTTGAAAATGAGAATTTTTATATAGATGAAGAGAAGAGAAGGGAAGTTGAAGATATCTTTAGAGAAGTTATCTTTCATTACAGTCCAAAACTTTATGATTTTCCAAAGGAAGACTTCGATAGAGCAAAAATTCTTTTTAAAGAGTGTGACAAAGATGGACTTTTAAATTTTTTAGAGAGAAAAAGACCTAAAGAACTTGATGTAAGTGTAGAAGTATTGCAGCTTATGAGGGATGACTTGGAAATAGAAATTTCAAATTTATTTGAAAGGTTTCCCTTAAATCAATTGGATATGCTGGAAGACAAAGATGCCATAAATTTTAATTTGAAAAGACTTAAAAATGTATATGAAGAGTATCAAGAAATTTATGCAGGTCTTAGAGAGGAATTAAATATAAAAATTGCAGAAAAATATAGCACCCCGTAGTTAAAAACTGCGGGGTCTTTATATTTTTATTAATTTTTAATTATTTTTTGTGACAATATTTTTGTGAATTTAATTGCCATTGTTCCAGAAAATATTCCTATTAAAATTCCTGCAAGTACATCTGTTGGATAGTGTACAAAGTGATACATTCTAGAAAAAGCTATAAGTGATGCCAAAACAATTGCAAAAAATCCTGCTTTTTTGTTGTGAAAGTTAATCACAGTCGCAGCGGAAAATGAGGAGCCTGTGTGACCTGATGGGAAAGAAAAGCCAAAGGGTTCTCCTATCAAAAGATCCACATTAGAAAAATTAAAAGGTCTAGGTCTTCTTATAATTGGTTTTAAGATTAAAAGACCAATTATTGAGAAGATAATTAGTGCAATCGCTATTGTAAAGCCTTCTCTTTTAAATTTATTATTTTTTTGAAAAAGAAGAATAATTATAATAGCTATCCAAATAATTCCACCATTTCCAAGATTTGTTATAAAAGTCATCAAATTATCTAAAAAATTAAAGTGGATTTTTTGTAAAGATTCTAAAATTTGTAATTCCATTTTATGATTTAAACTTATTTTTTACAAAATATATAAAGTCTTTTAAATTATTTTTTAAGAAAGCATCGTTGTGATAAACGAGATAAAAAGTTCTAGTAATTTCCAAATCTTTTATTCTGTGCTTTTTAATAGATGGATCGCTAAAGGACGAACTAGATCCAATAGAGATTGCGTCAGAATTTTTTATAATATTTAATACCATGTCTTTATTTTGACAAATAAATTTAAGATCAATTGGAATGTTTTTTTCACGCAAATAATTTAAAAGTATTTTTTTGGAAGATTCATCTAAATCTCCAAAGACAAACTTTTTATTTTTTAAGTCTTTAGCATCTAGCACATCTTTGTCCTTTATATCAGAATCTCCTGATGAAATTATAAAAATTTCATCTTCCAAGAAAGGCTCACAAGAATTGTATTCTATTCCATTATCCCCGTCTATTATTGCCAAGTTGACAATACCAGAATCTAATTTTTCTAAAATTTTATCGCGAGAATCAACATAAACTCTTATGCTGACATCTTCGTTTTGAGCTTCGTATTCATCTATTATTTCTAAGAGAAATTGTGAGCTAAAGTTTGAACTGACGCCAAGGTTTATATTGTGTGCAGTTGATGATCCTTGCAAAAATATAACTGTATCTTCAAACTGTTCTAAAATGTTTAAAGCAAAGTCATATAATCTAAGTCCAACATCAGTTATGTATAATTTTTTTGAAACTCTGTCAAATAACTTGACATTGTATTCAGTTTCTATTTGAGAAATTGCATGAGAAACAGTTGGCTGAGAAATTTGCAAGTTTTTCGCAGCGTTTGACATATTTTTTGCTTTAACAACTTCTATAAATATTTCTAAATCTCTAATAGTCATAAGAACCCCCTTAAAGATATTCTATTATTATTTTTAAGAAAAATCAAGAAATATAGAAAAAAGGTTATAAATTTATTATAAAAAATTCATTTTTGTTTGTAAATACAAAATCTTTTATAAATAAAAAATAATGATAAAATGACAGGATAAATTCCTGCCATTAAAATTTATTTATATTATATTTTTTAAAATTTTCTTGCCAACTTTTATCAGATGCCAAATTTTCTTCAAAGATTTTGTTCTTTTCCATAAAATCTATGAAAAATAAATTAAATTTTTCTGCTCCAACTACATTTAAATGATGAGGATCATAAAAATCACTTTTACTTAAATTAATTTCTTTAGTAAATTTATTAAAATCTACAAATTCTGCATTTTTTTCTTTTAAATATTTTTCAAAATATTTTATATTTTTTGAATATAGATCGTAATCATAAATTGGAGTTTTTACGAAAATAACTCGAGTGCCATTTTTATTTGCTACTTCCATAATTTCATCAAAAGCTTCTAAATTTTCTTCTAAGTATTTTTTTTCATTAAAATTTCTTGCACCTTCTCTAAAATCGTCTATATCCCCATCCCCTTTAGAAAAACTTTGGCTCTTATTTTTTAATAATACATATCCCTTTAGGTAGTCTGAATAAGAACTTTTATTGAAGTTAAAATCTTCGTCCTTTAATTCATCCCAACGACTGTGATAGGTCACTAAGGGAAGTATTGCGGATGGCTTATTTTTATAGGGAACTTTTTTTGCAATCATTTTAATTTTATTTAGGGATAGTGGCATATAGTCGCAGTAAGAGTTGACGACACTTGTATCTTCGTCAATTTTATAAATTGCTGCATTTATGTCCACAAAAATTACGCGGGGATTTTTTCTTTTAAGAGCGTCCCTTATATAGTTTGCAGTAATTTTTAGAGGTTGACTTTGTGATGCAAGGACATAAGATTTTATGCCAGTTTTCTCATAAATAACAAGAGGTTCAAAGGAACAGTAGCTGTGACTTGTGCCAAAAAACATTACGTTGTAATCTTCTTTTTCGTTGTAGAATCCTCCAATTTTATTTCCCATATCCCAAGGTTTTGATAAAGATTTTCTTATAAAAATATTGTTTAGTTCTAAAGAGCCCCAAATTATTATTGAAATAAAAATTATTGATTTTAAAATTTTTAAGAATTTTTTCATTTAATCACCTAAAATTGAAAATAAATAAATTGTGACTCAGAAAACTGTGGCCCGTATACTCCAAAAATAATAATTCCAAATATAAAGGCTAGATAAATAATCCATCTGATTGGAAAAATTGTTTTTGAAATAATTTTTTCTACATTTATTTTATTATATTTTAAAATATCAAAAAGAATTAAAATTATTACCCCAATAAGTAATGGATAAATATTTGAAATTCCAAAGGATGTTTTTGCGATTTCTTCTGTCAAATTTGTGCTCTTTGGATTATTTATTATTGCACTAATATAATTATTTCCATGAGAAATATTTTCTGCTCTAAAATAAATAAAGGCAAAGACTACTGCTATAAAAGTTATAACTCGTCTTATAAAATTTATAAAAGCATTATTTATTTTTTTATTTAAATTAAAAATATTTTCAAATATATTTAAGATTCCATGTATAAGTCCCCAAAGAACGAAGGAAAGATCTGCACCATGCCACAATCCACTTACTAAAAAGACAATAATCAAATTAAAGTATTTTTTTATTTTACCCTTTCTATTTCCTCCAAGTGGTATGTAGAGATAGTCTTTAAACCAAGTAGAAAGAGAGATATGCCATCTCCTCCAGAACTCAGTAATTGATTTTGACAATAGAGGTTCTTTAAAATTGTCCATTAAATTTATGCCAAGGATTCTTGCAGATCCTTTTGCCATAATAGAATATGAGTAAAAATCACAGTAAATTTGAAGAGTAAATAAAATTGCTGAGATAATTAAAACTTCTCTTGAGAAATTTGTATAGTTTCTAAAAACTTCATTTACAAGAATTGCTGCCCTGTCTGCTATAATTAATTTTAAAAACATTCCATAGAAAAAGAGCACAAGACCACTAATTAAATTTTCGTAACTAAATTTTCTCGGATTTTTAATTTGTGGAAGTAAATTTCTACTTCTTTCAATGGGACCTGCGACAAGTTGTGGGAAAAAAGACACAAAAAGAGCGTAATCTATAAAATTTTTTTCTGCACAGAGATCTTTTCTATATACATCTATGGTGTAGCCGAGAGCCTGAAAAGTGTAGAAAGATATTCCCACAGGCAAAATTACATCTATTGAAATATTAAGATCTTTCCCAGAAAAATTATTTATTAAATCAGCAAAAAAATTAAAATATTTGAAGACAAAAAGTATTCCTAAATTTATTATAAAACACAAAAATACAGCAATTTTCATTTTTTTAGCTTTATTTCTATTATTCTCTATATAAATCCCAGTTAAGTATGTAATAAATATGGAGAAAATCATTAATAATGTGTATTTTACATTCCAAAAACTATAAAATATTAGACTTGCCAGTAGCAAAAATATATTTTTAAATTTTACACTAAACAAGTTATAAAAAATTACAACTAGAGGCAAAAAAATTAAATATTCAAATGAATTAAAAAGCATAAAATCCTCCAATCACTATATAATATAGCAAATTATGGAGGATTTCAATAATTAGATTTCTTCTGCTAAACTAAGTTTGTACTCTCTTGGAGTTTTTCCTGTGTACTTTTTAAAAGTCATTGTAAAATGCGGTTGTGAAGAAAATCCACATTCATAACTTATATATTCCAAAGTTTTTTTATCTTCTTTTAAAAGTTCCTTGGCTTTATTTGTCTTTAATGTGTTTAGATACTGACAAAAAGTAAATCCAGTTTCTTCTTTAAAAAGAGAGCACAAATAATTTTTTGAAAGGTGAAGTTTTTCTGCAAGCTCTTCTAAATGAAGACCGTCACTATACTCTTCATTAATTATTTTAATTGCACTGTCTATTATTTCATTTTCAGAAAAATTTAGAGCATCTAAAAGGGTGTTTGAATAAGCTTCAATCAAATCTCTTGCTATCAATTTAAGAGAAGAAGGATCTAATACTAGAGCGAGTTTTTGTGAAAATTCTGCATGAACTGGGGACAAATCTTTATTGTATGTAATTAAAAAATATGTATATAAAAAAGTGTTTAAGTCTTCGATTTGTGTTTTCATTTCATCTATATTTTTTAAATTAGTACTTTTTGAAAGATTTTCTAAAATCTCATGAGCACAGTTAATGCATTCAGGTTTTGTTTTTTCTGCAATTGGCAAATAATTTGTCATAATTCCTCCTTAAAAAATTTTATTTCATTTAAATTTTTATCTATTACTTTTTTACAAAATAATTATATTACAATTGATACCGAATATCAACTAACTACAATTAATAATTTTATCGGAATATATTTAAAGAATTATTTATGAATTTTTTAGAATTATAATGTACAATATAAAAAATTTAATAAACTTAAAAATAATTCTTAGAATGTGATGTTAATTTATTTTAAATATCATATAATAGAAACTGGAGGGATTACTATGACAATTTCAAAAAATAAAATGATTGAACTTGAGAAGAGAACAATGAGTGAGTACAATATTGATTCTCTTATTTTAATGGAAAACGCCGGCATGGGAATCTTTCGTGAAATAAAAGATTATAATTCTTTTACAATAATTTGTGGGAAGGGAAATAATGGCGGAGACGGACTTGTAATTGCAAGACATTTAATACTAACTGGAAAATCAGTTGAAGTTTTTATTATTTCAGATGAAGGAACAGAAGAATTTTCAAAAAATTTAGAAATTGTTAAAAAATTGACTGATGTAAAATATATTGATGATAAAAATTTTGACGAACTTATTGAGTCTTTGGAAGTAAATGAAGTGTGCCTAGATGCAATTTTTGGAATTGGTCTAAATAGAAAATTAGATAAATTTTATGTAGATCTAATTGATGTTATAAATTGTCATGGGAATTATATAGTTGCCGTTGATATACCTTCAGGCATTGATGCTGATACAGGCGAAGAATACGGCAATTGTGTTGTTGCCAATATTACTTATGCAATATCCGATGTAAAAGAAGGGGAACTTTTAAATAATAGTGTTGGAGAAATTAAAAAAATATATATTGGAATTGTGAGGTACAGGGATGAGTAAAAAAATTAGCAGAAATATCAATTTGACAGAAGGTTCCATTGCAGAGGGTATTATAAAATTTGCAATTCCACTTCTTCTGACAAATTTTTTGCAACAACTTTATAATACAGCCGACCTTATGATTGTAGGTAGATTTGCAGGAAAAAATCCCATGGCAGCAGTTGGAGCAACTGGCCCCGTTTCAAATTTACTTATAGGTCTTTTTTTGGGACTTACAACTGGTGCTTCTGTAATAATTTCTCTTTATTATGGTTCTAATGACAGGGATGCACTTAAAAGATCTGTTGGATGTTCTTATTTTCTAGGGATAACTTCAGGGCTTTTAATTACAATTTTTGGATATATAACCACTCCTTTTTTTCTAAGAATAATGGACACTCCTGCTGAAATTTTTAATGATGCAATAATTTATATGAGAGTTTTCTTCTTGGGAACAATTCCGATTTTAATTTACAATATGGGAGCGTCAATACTAAGAGCAATTGGAGATTCAAAAAGACCTTTTAACTTTTTATGTGTATCTGCAGTTGTAAATATTGTTCTAGATTTGATTTTAATTGGAATGCTTCACATGTCAGTTTTGGGAGCAGGACTTGCAACACTCGCATCACAAGTTACATCAGCAATACTTGTTACAATTTCACTTTTAAAGACAGATGGGTCTTATAAGCTTAGAAGAGAAGAAATTAAACTTCACAAATTTGAAGCAAAGAGAATTTTTGAAATTGGAATACCAACTGGAATTCAAACTGCACTTTTATCTTTTACAAATGTAGTTTTTCAAGCAAAAATAAATTCCTTTGGTTCAGATGCAATAGCAGGTATTGCGGCAGAGGGAAGAATTGATGGATTTTTATTTATGTCACTACAAGCAATTGCACTTGCAGCCACTACTTTTTCTGGGCAAAATTTTGGAGCAAAAAAATTTGAAAGACTTCGCGAAGGTATAAAAGTGTCTTTAATTATCGTAATTGTAATTTCTGGAATTTTATCTATAATAGCTTTTACACTTGCAGAACCGCTTATTGCAATTTTTAATACAGATCCCAATGTTATATCATATGGGGCAGACTTTTTAAAAATTTTAAGTCTTGGAATTTGGTCTTTTGGCCTTTCAGAAACTTTATCAGGTTTTATAAGGGGAAGCGGGCACGCCTTGGGGCCTATGATTATTTCCCTTTTAACAATTTGTATTTTTAGGCTTGTTGTAGTTTATTTTGCGATGCCGATATATCAATCCATAAGGGTAATAAGTATAATTTATCCAGTGTCATATTTTTTAAATTTTGTATTAGTGTCAATTTATTTCAAATTTGGAAGCTGGAGAAAAAATATAAATTAAAAAAATTTTGGGCATCGAAAGATGCCTTTTTAATTGCAATAATGGAGAATTTTATTGTAAACTATAATTAACATATTAAAAGTAGTGATTCTATGAAAAAGAAGAGTATTTTTTTAATAATAATTTTATTATTTTTAGGAATTTTTGCTGAATTTAGATTTAGACATTATCCAAAAAAAATTGTTGCTGAAGTTTTATATACAATTGATGATAGGATTTTTGACTTTGCAGATAATTATTTTGAGAAAGTCGGAGTAAGGGATATTTTTTATAAAGTTAAAAGTACAGGCGATTATGGAATAAGATTGAGTGCAAAAAAAACAAGTGGTGATAAATTAAACATAATAGATTTTGAAAGTGCTACTAATAAATCGAGGTATTTTCTAAAAAGAGTGGAAAGAGATAATAAGGTAAAGAAATCTGGAGAAAAAATTGTAAATAACAATGTTTATTTGTATTTGCCATATATTTCGGAAAAAACTTTATTTGTGGATAGGAATACAATGTTAAGCCTTTCTGAGGATTCAGACGCACTAAAAGATTTAGGGTATGATATAAATAACGAAAAATTATTTGCACCGCCAGTTTCTTTTTCTGAAAAAAATACAGAATTAAAAAAATATGTCAAAAAAGAATGGACAAAGATTATAAGAACTACTAGAGTTAAAAATATTTCAGAAAATAAATTTGAAGTGAAAGTTAAGTCAAAAGATCTTCAAAACTTAATGAAAAAAACAAAAGAATTTTACTCTCTAGAAGATAACTTTTTTTATAACTATTATTTGACTAGAATTTTGGAAAGAGAATTTGCAAATATTTCTCACGATTTGAAAAACAGAAAAAATATTATTTTTTACCTGGAAACAGATGAAGATTCTGATTTATTTAAAATGCACTCAGAAGACAATCGCTATACTTTAATAATTGGAGATACCCTTGAGCTTAGAGTTCCAAATAGGTATATTTATGTGGAAAGAGAAGAAAATGAAAAATTAAATACAATAAAAGGAAAAATTGACGACAGAAATTTCAGGATGAGCTATTACCCTGAGGAAAAGAAATTAATATATCACGATGAAAAGATGAAGTTTGAATCTAGAATTTTTGATTTGACAAGGGCAAAGAGTTTTAAAGTTATATCAGACATAGAAGGTTCAAAATTTAGAAAGCTAAATTTTAATTTTTATACAGTTCCCAAAAAGATTGAGAAGGAAAGTGATTATATTGAAATTTTAAAATTAGATAGAGATGATTGGCAAAATTTAATAAAAGGTGAAGAAAATGAAAAATGATTTTAATAAAAAAGAAAAATTAATATTTAGAATTTTAATTGATTCCATTATAGTGGGGACATTCGCAGGACTTTTCTCTGTGATGTACAGATTTGTAATTTCAAAAATGGATTATTGCAGAGGGCTTTTATATAGAGATTTTAATTTTAAATCATTATTTATTTTAATACTTTTAGCAATTATTATTTCATTTATTATTTATAAATTGCTTAAATGGGCGCCATTATCTGGTGGAAGCGGGATTCCACAAATACGAGGAGAAATTCTTGGGAAGTTTAATATGGACGAAGTGCCAACGCTTTTATCAAAAGTTTTAGGAGGAGGGCTTGGAAATCTAATGGGATTTTCTCTTGGAAGAGAGGGGCCATCAATCCAAATGGGTGGTGCATCTGCAAAATATATTGGCAAGATGTTAAAAAGACCTCCTGATGAAGTAAAATATATGATAACAGCAGGAGCAGCAGCAGGACTTGCAGCAGCATTTAATGCACCAATGGCAGGGTGCATATTTGCCATAGAAGAATTGCATAAAACTTATTCGAGATATGTACTATTGCCAGCACTTATTGCTTCAATTGTTGCAAATTATGTTTCCTTTGTCATAATGGGAGCAGAAACTTCTTTTTCTTTTTTTGTAACAAAGTCACTTCCCATGAAATTTATGTGGATTGCAATATTAATTGGGATTTTAACCGGATTAATTGGTGGAATTTACAATTTTTTTATTACAAAATTTCAGGACTTATTTAAAAAGATAGACTCAAGAGTTTTAAAATTCACACTTTTAATGGGAGTTACAATTGCAATTGGATTTATATTTATTGAAGGAACAGGCGGAGGACATAACCTTCTTGAAAAGATGGCAGAGGGAAGATTTTCTGTAAAATATATTTTAATTATTTTAATAGTAAAATTATTTTACACAACTTTTTGTTATGGTTCGGGAGTACAAGGGGGAATTTTTCTACCAGTTCTTGTAATAGGAGGATCTTGCGGTGCTATTATTTTTGCAATCTTAGATAAAACTTTTGGATTTGAAGATTACTACATCAATTTTATAATTCTGGGTATGAGCGGAATTTTGGCATCAGTTGTTAGAAGTCCAATTCTTTCAATAATTTTAGTATCGGAGATGACCTCTACATTTGAGCACTTAATTGCACTTTCTGTGGTTGTAATAGTTTCCTATTATGTAGCAGAATTTTTAAAAGTTGCTCCAATTTACGACACACTCTTTGAAAGGCAATTAGATGACAAAAATTTATTAAGTCCAAAGGAGAGAGAACTTGGCAATTATTCAATTTTTGAATATGCAATAACAGATGACCTAAATGTAATAGGTAAAAGTCTTCGAGAAATAAATTTTCCAAAACACTTAATAATTATTTCAATTGAAAGAGATGGAGTAGATATAGTTCCAACAGCAGATGATGTAATATTACTTGGCGATAAGATAACTATCCTTATAAATTCAGAAGATGCTCTTGAGATAGATGAATTTTTTAAAAAAGAATGAATTACTTATAAAAAAATTTGTATGGTTAAGAGAGATAGAAAAGAATAAAAATTTTTACTAGAGTTGAAATATCAATTCTAGTATTTTTTTGCAATAAAAAATCTCACCCTCAGATGAGATTAAAAATTATAAATTTTCTAAATATTTTTTTACTTGTGGGCCTATGAAAGCTTTTTTATCTGTTAAGAGAATAGGCCTTTTGACAAGCATACCATCAGTTGAAAGAAGTTCATAGATTTCGTCATCTGTCATGCTCTTCTTTTTATCTTTTAGTCCAAGTTCTCTGTATCTTACTCCACTTGAATTAAAGAGCTTATAAATATCAATGTCTGCTTTTTCTTTTATATTTTTTAGTTCAATTTTCGACAAAAGATCTTTGTCAATTTCTCTATAGTTATAAGAAATGTTTTTTTCTTCTAATAGCTTTTCTATATTTTTACAAGTACTGCACTTTTTGTATCCAATTAATGTGTTCATTTTGCCTCCTTTGACTTAAAATTATTATACTATAAAAATTAGTAAAATAATTTAAAAAATTTTTATAAAAAGTGTTTTAAAATTATTTTACAGGGTATTATATTAATACCAGATAAGATTAATTGATTAGTAAATAGAAATTTAGATTTACGATTCTTATTTGGAGAAGCTTGACAATTCCATCCAATTAAAAGTAAAAATGTTTTTGATTTTTTTAAATTTACAAATTTTGACTTAAAATGCCAAAGTTTTTATATAAATCGAATAGTTTTAACGAATGAATAGGAAGATTTTATTAATTTGCGAGTAAGTTTAGTAAGAAAAATTACTTTTAGTATTTTTATAATGAGCACAAAGTCTTAGAGTTTGGGACTTTGGACAATGTAAATTTATAAGATGCTTTAGTAAAATAAGATATAGGTGATAGACGTGATTGAACCAAAAAGTAATCATTGGATGGAATTGGGTTTCTAAAAAAGAATGTCTTACGATGAAAAGTGGAGGCATTCTTTTTTTGTGCAATTTTACCTTTTTATAGAGTTTACTGCAATTAATTTTTAAGAATTTAAGTATTATTTAACATTTTTAAGAAAAAAATCGCCACGAGATAAAACCGTGACGATTAAAATTATTAAAATTTATTTTTCTAAAATTTTTGCAGCCATTTCTTCACCAAATTCAATTAGTTTTTTAATTTCTTCATCAGTTGCTGCACCTTGAATTTCAAGTTGAGTGTCTAGCACATCATACTTTCCTTCTTCCATATATTTTTTTAGATTTTTAAGAGCACCGCCGCTCCATGAATAAGATCCAAAGATTCCCCAATAATTATTTTTCATTCTTTGGTGAGAAACTTCTGTCAAAAAATAATCCATTGGTGGGAATAAGTTGTTGTCATAAGAGCATGAACCAAGTATTACTCCCTTGTATCTCCAAATATCTGATAGAAGGTAAGAGAAAGGAGTTTTTGTTATATCTCTCACTTTTATATTTTTAAGACCGCCTTGTGAAAGTCCTCTTGCAACAGCTTCTGCCATTGTTTCTGTATTACCATACATTGATCCATATATTACAACACAGCCATCAATTGTTTCTTGATTTGCAAGAGATGTGTAAATGTCAATTATTTTTTTGGGGTTATCTCTCCAAATTGGACCATGAACTGGACAAATTAATTCAATATCAAGTCCGCCCAAATTATTTAATGCTTTAAGTGCTTGGGAAGAATATTTCCCAACAATATTTATAAAGTATCTAGTGGTTTCTTCGAGATAGTATGCGTCGTATTCAATTTGATCATCAAAAATACCACCGTCAAGTGTTCCAAATCCACCAAATATATCTTGTGAGAAAAGTGTCTTTGTTGCTTCTTCATAAGTTACCATGGATTCGGGCCAGTGAACCATTGGTGTCATGTGGAAAGTAAATTTTCTATTTCCTAGTTCAAGAGTTTCTCCATTTTTTACTTCTAGTATGTTGTCCTTAATTTCGTAGAAATTATTTAACATTGCAACAGCTTTTTTATTTGTTACAAGTTTTGCATCAGGATAAATTTCTAAGATTGATTTTATTGAAGATGAATGATCAGGTTCCATATGGTTTATTACGATGTAATCAATTTTTTCATCTTCTCCAATAATTTCATTTATCTTTTCAACATAAGCTTCAGTAGTATTTGCTCTTACAAGATCTACGATAATATTTTTTTCGCCTTTAACTAAATAAGAATTGTAAGCAACTCCCTTTGGGAGTGGCCACATCCCTTCAAATAGTTCAGTTTTTCTATCATTTGTCCCTATAAAATAAATATCATCTTTAATAGGTACTGACAATAAGTTTTCCATTAAATCCTCCTTATATTTTTATAATTTTATTTTTAATTCAACAGGGCAGTGGTCAGATCCCATAACTTCCTGATGAATTTTTGCATCAACTAAATGTTTTTCTAGACCTTCTGAAACTACAAAGTAATCAATTCTCCAGCCTACATTTCTTTCTCTTGATTTTGCAAAGTAGCTCCACCAAGAATATTCATCTTTTAAATCTGGATAGAAATATCTAAAAGTATCTATATATCCATTTTTCAAAAGTTCTGTAAATTTTTCTCTTTCCTCATCAGTAAATCCAGCTGATTTTCTATTAGTAGAAGGATTTGCAAGGTCGATCTCCTTGTGAGCAACATTTAAGTCGCCACAAAGAATTACTTCTTTATTTTTTCTAAGTTCATTTAAATAATTTCTAAAATCATCTTCCCAAACTTGTCGGTAATCTAGTCTTTCGAGTTTTCTCTTTGAGTTAGGAGTATAACAAGTTACAAAATAAAAATTTTCAAACTCCAGAGTAATAACTCGTCCTTCCTTGTCGTGTTCATCTATTCCAATTCCATAATTGACAGAGATAGGTTCTTTTTTTGAGAAAATTGCTGTACCAGAATAGCCTTTTTTTTCTGCATAATTGTAAAATTCATAGTAATGGGGAAGGTCAATTTCAATTTGTCCCTCTTGAAGTTTTATCTCTTGGAGTGCAAATAAATCTGCGTCAAGTTTTTTAAATTCATCCATAAAACCTTTTTTGACAACAGCACGAAGTCCGTTTACATTCCAAGAAATCATCTTAATCTCTTCCATATCTCCTCCTAATAAAATTCTAAAAAGTCGTGTCTTTCGCCCTTTTCCTTATACCCTAAGATTTGTTCCATATTTACATTTTCAGTAGCACGAAGAATATTTATGTCAACATTTTTATTTTCCTTTTTTAACTCTTCAATTAAATCTTTTATAAAAAATCTTTTGTTACCTGACTTTTTCTTTGTGACAGTACAGGCACAGTCAAGAGCAGATAGTCCAGTTGATTTCATAAATCTAATTATAGCTTCTTCTCTAACTAGATACATTGGTCTTATTAACTCAAGGCCCTCAAAATTTTTTGATTTTAATTTTGGCATCATAGTTTTAAAATCGCCAGCATAAATAATATTTAACATCACAGTTTCTATTACATCGTCAAAGTGATGACCAAGGGCAAGTTTGTTGCAGCCAAGTTCTTGAGCTCTATTGTATAGATTGCCACGACGCATTCTCGCACACATATAACAAGGAGATCCGCCATCTGACATTTTTTCTGCAACAGAAAAGACATCTGAATTGTGAATTTTTACTGGGATCCCAAGTTTTTCGCAGTTAAATTCCAATCTTTCTCTATTTTCAGGAAGATAACCTGGGTCCATTGTAATAAATTCAAGCTCAAAGGGAACCTTGTTGTGCTTTTTTAATTCTTGCAAAAGTTTTGCAAGAGTAAGAGAATCTTTTCCGCCAGAAATTGCAACTGCAATTTTATCTCCTGGACTTATTAGTTCGTATTTATTAACTCCTTGCACAAATTTTTTATAAACATCTCTTCTATAAGTTTTTATAAGGGACCTTTCAATGTCCACAGTACTCTTAATTGTATTCAAAAATTATTTCACCTTTACCAATCTAATTTTATTATAACACAGTTATTTACTATTTTTTAGACTAAATCGATTTTATAAGTTTAACGTAAAAATTTTAAAAATAAAGACTATTTAAAAACTTTTCGTTTAAAAATTATAACACAAGAAATGTTTTCTAAAAATAATATTAAAAGTAGAAAACTCTGCTATAAAGGGATTAAATTATAAAAAAGTTACTCTTTGTGTTATAATTTATTTAATTAATTAAGAACTTAGCAAGTCGAAGAAAAAAAGAAGGAAGTAAAGTAAAAATGGTAAATTATAATGTAAAGAAAAATTTCACACTTCTTGTAGATTTTTATGAACTAACAATGGCAAATGGATTTTTTCAAGAAGAAATGAGAAATAAGATTGTAATATTTGATATGTTTTTTAGAGAGGTGCCTGATAACGGACAGTACACGATTGTTGCAGGACTTGAACAATTAATTGAATACATGGAAAATCTTCATTTTTCAGAAGAAGATATTGAATTTTTGAGAGAAAAAAATATTTTTGTTGAAGAATTTTTGGATTATTTGAGAGATTTTAAATTTGAATGCGACGTGTGGGCAATGCCAGAGGGAACTCTTGCTTTTCCTGAAGAACCACTACTCACAGTTAAAGGTCCTGCCATCCAAGCACAAATGCTTGAAACTATGGTGCTTTTGACAATAAATCATCAGTCAATGATTGCGACAAAGGCAAGTAGGATTGTAAGACAAGCAAAAGGAAGACCAGTTGTGGAATTTGGTTCGAGGAGGGCACAAGGTTATTCTGCTGCAAATTTAGGCGCAAGAGCTGCATACATTGGAGGATGTGCTGGCACTGCAAATACTCTTTCAGACAAAATGTTTGGAGTTCCAGCTCTTGGAACAATGGCACATTCTTGGGTTCAAATGTTTGACACAGAATTAGAAGCTTTTAGAGCCTTTGCAAGAGTCTATCCAGACAATTGTCTTCTTTTGGTAGACACTTATGACACTTTAAAAGAAGGTGTGCCAAATGCAATAAAGATTTTTGATGAAGAAGTTGTTCCAAGAGGATTTAGACCTAAGGGAATTAGAATTGATTCTGGAGATATAACCTATATATCTAATAAGGCGAGAAAAATGTTAGATGATGCAGGTTATCCAGATGCACAAATTATGGCTTCAAATTCTCTTGATGAATTTACAATAAGAAATATTTTACATCAAGGGGCTAAGATAGATTCCTTTGGAGTTGGAGAAAGACTTATAACTTCAAAGTCATCGCCAGTTTTTGGAGGAGTATATAAACTTGCTGCCACAGTAAATGATGATGGAGAAATCATTCCAAAAATAAAGATCTCTGAAAATGTTACAAAAATAACTACTCCTGGATTTAAAGAACTTTATAGATTTTATGACAAAGAAAGTAAAAAGGCAATGGCAGATGTTATTGCATTAAGAGAAGAAGAAATCCCAGAAAATAATTATGAAATTTTCCATCCAGTTTATACATGGAAGAGAAAAACTTTGGAAAATTATGATGTTAAAAAAGTTTTAGTTCAAATTTACGAAAAGGGAGAACTAGTATATAATCTTCCAAGTCTTGAAGAAATAAAACAAAAAGCAGAAATGGAACTTGACACTCTTTGGAGTGAAACAAAAAGACTTGACAATCCAAATGAATATATTGTGGACTTGTCAGAAAAACTTTGGGAAGTTAAGAGTACATTGTTAAAGAAACATGGGAAGAACTAATTTATAAATTAAAAATAGAAGGGAAGAAATATGCAGTACTACGGAAATGTTTTTAGACCACCAAGTGAAGCAAGATCTCTTATAGTTCAAGCTACAGTTGGTTGTTCGCACAACAATTGCACATTTTGTTACATGTATAAAGATGATGATTTTAGAGTAAGACCACTAGAAGAAATAAAAAAAGATTTAGTGGAGATGAGTGTTTATAAAGATTATTTTGAGAGAATTTTTTTGGCAGATGGAGATGCTTTAGTATTAAAGACAGAGGATTTGTTAGAAATTTTAAAGACTATTAAAGAATATTTTCCAGATGTGAATAGAGTTTCATCCTATGCTACAGCTAAGGATATAAATAGAAAATCTCTTGAAGATTTGAAAAAGTTAAGAGATGCAGGACTTGAAATGCTCTATATTGGTTTTGAAACTGGAGATGAAGATCTTTTAAAAAAAATTCAAAAAGGTATAACCTATGAGGAATATGTATCTGCAATGAAAAAGGCAAAAGAAGCAGGTTTTAAAACTTCTGTTACAATTATTGCAGGACTTGGTGGAGTAGATGGCATAGAAAAAAATGCAATAGGAACTGCAAAACTTGTTTCAGAAACTAAGCCAGATTTCTTAGGTTATCTGACAATGAGGGTTTATAAAAATACACCTCTTTATAAAGATTATATTTCTGGGGATTTCAAAATGCCAGATGCAGGAGAAATTTTGGAAGAAATGAAAATATTTTTGGAACATGTTGATTCTGAGGGAACAGTTTTTAGGTCCAATCACGCTTCAAATTATGTACTCCTTGCAGGAAATTTAAATGAGGACAGAAAAGCTCTTATAGGTGCAATAGAAAAAACTTTGAAAAAGAAAAATTTTAGACCTGATGTTTTGAGAGGGTTCTAAATAATTTTAAGGAGGGCAAAGTGGGAGTTAAGGCTTATAGAATTTCAATTAATGATGAAAAAGTATTTAATGATTTTGTAAAAAACAATGAAATTTGTTTCAATAGTGAAGAAGATATTTCAAGTAGAGAAAACTTGAAAGAATATTTGGACATAAAAAACATGAGTCCGAGGGTTGCAACTTCACTTGTCAATTTGCTTGATAAGTTAAATAAAGATGATTTTCTTTGGCTTAAAAATAAAGATAATTTTGCCCTAGGAAAAGTTTTGGAAAAGTTTCAATATGGAAAGAATAAATCTAAAGTAGATATTGAATTTATAGAAATAAGAGAGATAGATGATAAAATAAAATCCACATTTAGAGGGGCAAAATATGCGACTATAAAAGATGAGGATTTTATAAAATTAAGTGAAGAGTATTTTTACAAGGCTCTAAAAGAAAGAGAAAGTTCAAACTTAGAAGAAATTTCAAAGCATGAAAATAGTGGGAAAATTTCCTTTACTAAAAAAGATTCAGATGAAGAAAAATCTCTCGTTGTAAATCCTATAAGATTTTTGCTTCCACTTGATGATACAGATTTTTCGGAAAAAGAAAAATTAGAAATAGACTACAAAGAAAAGAGAGATTTAGATAATAAAGATTTTGAAATAATTATGGAAATAAATCCAAGTATTAAAGAAAAAAATAAAGATACATCCGTGGAAGTTAGGAAAAACAATTTACCAATGATTTACGAAATCAAAGATCTAAAAGAAGTAGAGGAAAAAACCTATTCATTAATTAATGATTATAATGATATCTTCCTAAGACAGGTTAAGTTGGCATTTGAAATTTATGAGATGAATGTAAAAAATGTAGAAAAGATTCAAAAAAATTTTTTTGAAGAGTATTTCAAATTTTGGAATAATATTTTGGGAAATTCAAAATAGAAAGGGAGATTCATGGAAGAAAAAAATGAGAAAAGGGAAATAGAAAAGAGTGTTGTAAGAAAATTGTCCTTTAAAAAAGAGGTTTATAAGAAGGTTTTCTTGACAGGACTTGCACTTTTATTTGTAGCTTATTTATTTGCAAAAAGTAATTACATATTTTCTGGAATTGGAGTATTTTTTGGTATAATTTCACCCTTTATTCTCGGTGCAGTTTTTGCTTTTATAATGAAAATACCTCTAAACTTCTTTGAAAATAAAGTTTTTAATAAAATAGAAAATAAAAATTTTCAAAAACACAAGAGATCTATTTCCATTACTATTTCTTTTATCCTATTAATACTTATAATTTATATAATAAGTGTTATCATTGCACCTCAAATTGCAAATTCTTTTAATGGACTTAAAAAATCGCTGCCCAGTTTTTTGCAAATGGCAATAGATAAAACTAGAGAAATACCATTTTTAAATGAATATTCTAACAGATTGCAACAAGAATATGACAATTTAAGCTGGAATGAAATATTTAATAGAGTAAAAAGTTTTATGACATCGGATGAAAAATCGACAGCTATTTTAAACAATGCACTTTCTACCGCTTCAAGCATAATAGGAGGACTTTTTTCTTTTTTTCTTGCCGTAATTACTTCAATCTATATATTGGCAGATAAAGAAAGCCTTGGATACCAATCCACAAGAATTTGCTACTCAATGTTTGACGACAAAGTTGCAGACAAGATTCTTCATGTTGCACACCTTTTACATGAAAATTTTTTTGGATTTATAAAAGGGCAATTGGCAGTTTCAACTCTTATAGGAATTGCAACATTTATATCCAGTTTTATTTTAAGAATTCCCAATGCAGCGACTCTTGGCATTATAGTTGGAGTTACTGATCTAGTGCCGATTATTGGACCTTTTTTAGGTGGGGCAATGGGATTTATTATGATTGCAATAGAAGATTTAACAAAAGCTTTTGCTTTTTTAATTTTAATAGTTATTTTACAACAAGTCGAATCAAATTTAGTTTATCCAAAACTTGTTGGAGGAAAAGTTGGTCTTCCATCTCTTTGGACTCTTATTGCAATAACAGTTGGCGGTTCACTCTTTGGTGTTGTGGGAATGTGGATTTTTGTGCCACTTGCATCTACAATTTATGAACTTATAAAAGAGTATACTGAGAGAAAAATAAATGAAAAAAATTTAGAGCTCAGAATTAAAAAAATTTAAAACAAAAAATAAAAACTGACTAGAATTTTAAAACTCCAGTCAGTTTTTTGTAGAAAAATTTTTAAGAATTATTTGCTTTTCTTTTTACTAGTATTTTTTTCTTTTTTATCGTCTTTTTTACTATTTTCTTCTGCTTCTAAAATATTACCTTCGCAGAATAAGTAAGTTCGCATTTGTTCGTCCCATCCATCTTGATTGCGTCTTAGCCATTCAAGAGTCATCATTGCGTGTTCGATTTCTTCTTCAGCGTTGTGCCACATAATTTCTTTTAAATCTTTGTCATTTGTTACAGCAACTCTTTGGTAATACCAGTCAACTGCTGCAATTTCTTCTTTAAAAGAGTTAATTGCTCGAATAATTTCTCTTTCCTTTTTAGTCATTTCACTAGCGGGTTCATGATAATCGTTAGCCATAATATCCTCCTTAAAAAAATAAAAAATACAATCTTATACCTAGATTATAGCACTAATAAGATATCAGTCAATCGTTTCATTTTTTGAAAAATTTTAACTGTGATATAATATTAATAAGATAGGTTTGGAATAAAGGGGGAGTATAATGATAGAATTTAAAAACGTAAGTAAAATTTATCCTGGAAATCAAGTTGCAGCGGAAAATATAAATTTAAAATTTAATGATGGACAATTTATATGTTTCATTGGAGCTAGTGGTTCAGGGAAAACTACTTGCATGAGAATGATCAATAGAATGAACGATATTACTAGTGGCGAGATTTTAATAAATGGTGTAAATATAAATGAAATGGATGCAGTTGATCTTAGAAGACAGATAGGATATGTAATACAACAAATAGGACTTCTGCCACATATGACAGTTTATGATAATATTGTTTTAGTGCCAAGGCTTTTAAAGTGGGAAGAAGATAAGTTAAGACCAATTGCAGAAAATTTAATCGAAAAAGTTGATCTTCCTCTTTCTTATTTAGATAAATATCCATCAGAACTATCTGGAGGACAACAACAGAGAATTGGAGTTATAAGAGCTCTTGCAGCAGATCAAGATATTATTTTAATGGATGAACCCTTTGGGGCACTTGACCCTATAACTAGAGATGCACTTCAAAAACTTGTTAAAAGACTTCAAAAAGAAATGGGAAAGACAATCGTCTTTGTTTCTCACGATATGGACGAGGCGCTTACTTTAGCAGATAAAATTGTAATTATGAAAAAAGGGCATGTTGAGCAATTTGATACGCCAGAGAACATTTTGAAAAATCCTGCCAGCAAATATGTAGAAGAAATGCTTGGAGAAGAGAAACTAAATGAAGCAAAAACTTCTTATAGAACAGTAGAAACAATAATGTTAAAAAATCCTGTTTCACTGACAAAGGATAGATCCACTTATGATGCTCTAGCTCTTATGAGAAATAAAAGGGTAGATACAATTTTTGTGACAGACGAAGATAATCATCTTCTTGGTGCAGTAGGGATGTTTGACATTGGAAGATTTGGGAAAAACATTAAATCTTTAGAAGAAGTCATGGAAAAAGTTTATGCAATCAAAGAAGATACTGTTATCATGAATGCCATTCGTGATATTTATAATTTAGATATTAAAAATCTTCCTGTTGTTGATTATGAAAATAAATTGGTGGGGCTTGTAACTAGAGCATCTGTCGTGGATACAATTTATACAAATCTTTGGGAAAATGAGGACGAAGTAGAAGAAGGAGAAATCTTTGAAGAAGATAATTTATCAGAACTTATAAAAGATGCATCAGGGGATTCATCTAAAAAGATAGGTGAGAATGATGATTGATTATCTACTTTCAAATAGTGCAGAAATTTTTGCAAAATCAATGGAGCATCTATTTATTGCTTCCGTTTCATTATTTTTTGGGATACTAGTTGCTGTTCCTATTGGGATTTTGCTAACTAGATCTAAAACTGCAGCTAAAATTGTGATGGCAATTGCATCAGTCTTACAAACTGTTCCTTCCTTTGCACTTCTTGCTCTTATGATTCCAATTTTTGGAGTTGGGAAAAAACCAGCCATAGTTTCGCTTTTCATTTATTCACTTCTTCCAATCTTGAGAAATACTTATCTTGGGATAGCGGGAGTAAATGAAAATTTAATTGATGCAGCTAGAGGAATGGGAATGACAAAATCACAAATTTTATTTAAAGTACAAATTCCAATGGCAATGCCTGTAATGATGAGCGGGATTAGACTTTCTGCAGTATATGTTCTTGCATGGACAACTCTTGCATCTTATGTAGGAGCAGGTGGACTCGGCGATTTTATTTTTAATGGCCTTACAAATGCAATAATGCCAATGGTAGTATGGGGGACTATTCCTGTTACGCTAATGGCAATTATAGTTGATTTTTTATTTGGAATTTTGGAAGAAAAACTTTCACCTAATAAAACTAGTGAGGTGGCATGATGAAAAAATTAAAAAAATTAATTTTTATAATTTTAATTGCGTCACTTTTAACATCTTGTACACTTCCGGGTATTGGCGGAAACACAAAGACAAATGTAGTTGTTGCCACAGGTTCTAATACAGAAAGACAAATTTTGGGAGAAATAGTAAAACAGATGATAGAGCATCATACTGATCTTGATGTTTCACTTATAACAAATTTATCTTCATCTGTTTTAAATCACATAGCAATGTTAAAAGGAGATGTAAATGTAGTTGGTGCGATGTACACAGGCACAGCACTTAGTGGCGAACTTGGTATGGATCCTATAAGAGATCCAGATGAAGCACAAAAAGTTGTAATGAAAGAATATTACAAAAGATGGAATAGATATTGGTATCCTTCTTTTGGATTTGATAACACATATGCCTTTATGGTTACAAGAAAATTTGCAGAAGAAAATAATCTTAAAAAAGTTTCAGATTTAGAAAAATTATCTGATAAGATAAGTGTTGGAGTTGACACTGCTTGGATAACAAGAGAAGGAGATGGCTATAAAGCTTTCGAAGATATATATGGATATAAATTTAAAACCATTTATCCAATGGACATTGGACTTGTCTATACAGCACTTGCAAGTGGAGAAATGGATGCAGTACTTGGATATTCAACTGATGGAAAAATTTCATCTTATGATTTGGTTGTACTTGAAGATGATAAAAGACTGTTTCCACCTTATGACTGTTCGCCAGTTGCATCAAGTGAAATAATTGAAAAGTATCCAGAAGTTGAAGAAGCTATATTGAAACTTATGGGAAAAATTTCTTCGGAAACTATGCAGGAATTAAATAGACAAGCTGATGAAGATTTAGTAGAACCACAAAAAGTTGCAGAAAACTTTTTAAAGAAAAATAATTATTTTGAAGATGTAGAAGTTGATAAGAAAGAATTGCAAAAGTATAAAGAATTTGTGAAGGGAGGAAAGGATGTCTGAAGTATTTTATTATTATGGGAAAAATTCAAGTTATGTATTTGAACAATTTATTAGACACTTTTTAATATCGATATATGGAGTTTTATTTGCGGCATTAATTGCAATTCCTCTAGGATTTTTTGTTGCAAGAAGAAAAAAACTTTCTAGAATAACAATTAGTATAGCAAATGTGATGCAAACTATTCCTTCTCTTGCTATGCTTGCTATTTTGATGTTTGCAATAGGAACTGGTCCAAACACAGTTGTATTTGCAGTTTTTCTTTACGCAATACTTCCAATTTTAAAAAACACAGTTTCTGGTATAAACTCAGTAACACCAGAACTTATTGATGCAGCAACAGGAATGGGAATGACGAAAAAACAACTTATGACTAAAGTAGAACTCCCCCTTGCCATTTCGATTATAATGGGTGGCATAAGAAATGCACTAGTACTTGCGATAGGAGTTACAGCAGTAGGTACTTTCATAGGAGCAGGAGGACTAGGAGATATTATAACTAGAGGAATAACAGTAGCAAATGGCAGTCCAATAATAATTGCTGGCGCTATACCAACAGCTCTTATGGCAGTTTTAGCAGATTTAGTTCTTGGAACAATAGAAAATAAACTTACACCTAGAACTTTTACAAAAATATAGAATATATAAAACTCAGAGCCTTGCCCTGAGTTTTTTTGCTAAAAATTTTTAATTATTATTTCTCTTAAAATCAAGTATGGAAATTATTATATTTACAAGAATAATGTAGTGATGGTAAAAAGAAAATAATATTGCAGCTATTGGACCACCAACCATTTCCATGGGAGTTCTGCCAGTTATATTCCATGGAATATATAATGGAGTCATTATTGCAGAATTTTCTAAGTCCAAAGCAAGTTTGTAATTATCTTCATAATTGTCCCTTGCCATTTCATAAGTCATCATTGATGTCAAAGTTTGGTTTGCACTAAATCCTGCTATGACAAAGGAGATAAAAGACATAACTACCATGTTTGGAAGTTTTATAAACATTTTTCTCACATATTTTTTTACAGAAACTAAAAGTTTTGTTTCTTTAAAAAATCCAAAGTAACCAGAAGATATGCTCACGATTAAAATCATTTTTTTCATAGAAAGTAATCCGCCCCCGTTAATTAATTTTCCTGCACTGGATTCTATGTGAAAGCCAAATATAAGCGAATTTATAATGTCTATTATGTCTTTATTTTGGAAGAGAGCAGCGGAAATTATGGATAATATAATAGAGATTGTCATGTTAATTCTAATGTCTACTTTTAAAATAGCAAGTAGGATTATTGATAGCGTTGGAATTATTAACAAAGGATTGAAGTTAAAAATTTCTGCAATGGAGTTTACACTATCTGAATTAATTTTTGCATCTATATTAAAGTTAAAAATTTGAAAAGTTATTAGAGTTAGGACTAATGGTATTACACAAGTTTTAAACATATTTTTTAAATTTACATATAGATCTGTCTTCGTTAGAGTTGCTACAAGAAGTGCTGATGTTGACATTGGAGAAGATCTGTCGCCAAAATAACATCCTGACAAGATTGCACCACCAGTTACTAATGGACTAAAGTTCATTGCATTAGATATGGACATAGATATTATTCCTGCAGTAGATGCGGTACCAAGACTTGTTCCAGTTAAAATAGAAATTGCTGAATTAAATATAAATACGCCCACGTAGAAAAAATTTGGTGAAATTAAATTTGTGCCAATATAAATTATGTATGCAATGGTTCCAGATAGTCTCCAGATTCCAGTAATCATTCCAATTAAAAGAAAGACTGCCAAGACAATTTTTGTTTCATTAAGTCCTGCAATAATCATTTTTTTAATTTCTTTTATCTTATAGTCTTTTAGAAGGGCGTAAATTATTAAAAGTATTAAATTAAAAAATAGTGCAATCACAATTGATATATTAAAAATTATTGCCACAAACAAATTTATCATAAAAAGTATTAAAGTCACTAACTCTAACATTAAATCACCCATATTTATTATAGAGTATTTATAAAATTTTAGTAACATTGAAATAATTTATTATTTTTTTTATAAAAAATTTAATTTGATATTGCATGAGAGAAGAAGAAATAATATAATGGTTATTGTATTAAGCAACTGATACATAAATACAAAATAAAAAGGGGTTGACTTAACATAATAATAGACTTTTTCATATATAAGTATTTTGAAATATTTAAGAAGTTATTTGAAGTTTTTTAAGAAAAATGAAGATTTTTGTTATGTAAAATTTATAAAGTTTACTATATAATTGTATGAGGAGGTTGATATGAAAAATTTTTTTAACAAAATAAAGTCGTGGATTACAAGAAGTAAAAAGAATAAAATAATTTCTATATTAATTTTGATTTTAATTTTATTCGGAATTTTTAAACTGATTTCATCTTTATCTCATAAAAATGATTCAAATTTAGTATCTAATAATCAAATTGTGGAATTAAAAAAGGGAGATGTCACAAATTCTGTAACAGAAAAAGGTGAAGTTGTTCCTTCAAATTCTGTTGAGGTTTTTGCGGAAAAATCTCTTCCAGTTACTAATGTAAATGTAAAGGTTGGAGATAAAGTGAAAAAAGGAGATGTGCTTTGCGAGCTTGATTCATCTTCTTTGGAACAACAAATAAAATCAAGAAAAGCGCAAAAGGCTGCCACAGATAAAAATGTTTCTGCACAAATTTCTGCTGCCAAAAAAAGGCTTTCTGAAGCTATTAGTGGAAGAGATTCTGGTAAAAATTCTGCAATAGTTGCAGCGGAAACTTCCCTTACTCAAGCTATGGATCAATATCTTGCTGCGCAAAAAGCTTATGATGATTTCAAAAGAAGTATTGATGAGAGGTATAATGAAGGGATTGTCGCAGAGAGAAATACTAGAGAAAATTTGGCATATCAAGAAAAGACAAATGATTTAAAATACAAACAACTGAAGGAAGACATGAATAGAAATATAGAAAAGATTTCTGAGAATAGATCTCTTGCTAGTGAAAGTGCAAGAGATAAAAATTACTTACAAGATAAATTAGATGATTTAAAAAGAGAACTTACTGAAATTGGACTTGAAATTGGTAAGGAGCAAAATGAGATAGCAGATTTGCAAAGCTCTTTAGTTTCTACTTCTGAAACTGAACATAGAATTAATAGTGATAGTGGCGTTGATACTGAGGATAAAAAGAATGAAACATCAGATAATAAGGAAAAAAGAGATAAGGTTAATGAAAAAATAAAAAAATCTAGGAAAAGGATAGATGATTTAACCAGAAATCAAAATGAGATAGAATTGGAAATTTCCAATGTTACAGAAGAACTTGGAAATGCAAGATCAGATGAAGAAAAGTATAAGTCAGAAGCTGATGCAATTGAAAAGGAACTCGAAGAACAAAATAAACAAGTTGAAGGTACAAAACTTGAAGTTGAAAAAACTAAAGATGATATTTATCAAGACGCAGACAAAGTTTTAAAAGCACAAAAGGCACGAGATGATCAGTTGAAGACTCTTGCACAAAATGTGGAAACTGCAAAAAATAATTATGATGATGCAAAGAAAAATCTAGAGTCTACAAAGGTTCAAGTTGAAAATGAAATTTCGAGTCTTTCAGACAACTTAAAAACTGCTAAGGCAAGTGCAAATAATGTGGATAATGTGGAAATAGAAAATTTGACAGAAGAACTTGAAAAGGTTTTAATAAAAGCACCAGCAGATGGGACAGTTACTAAAGTTGAAGCAAAAGAAGGTCAAGTTCCTACGGCTTCAGTTGCAAAAATTGAAACTATTGATACTTTGAGAATTGAATCACAGGTAAAAGAATATGACAAAAATAACATTAAAGTTGGCACAGAGGTTGAAATAACTTCTGATTCTGCAATGGGAGAAACTTTTAAAGGAAAAGTAATTTCTATTGACCCTGTTCCAAAAGAGGAATCGCCTGAAAGCAAGTCCACAGAAGTGTATTATAAAACTGTGATAGAAATAGATGAAAATAGTTCAGAAAAATTTTCGCCAGGTATGACACTTAGAGTAAAATATATTTTAAGTCAAAAGAAAGACACTTTTAAAGTTCCAACTGATGCAATTTTTGAAAGAGATGGAAAAGATTATATTCTTGTACTAAAAGATGCAGGAAAAGATAATTACGAAATTCAAAAAATTCAGGTAAAAAAAGGTATTGCTAATGATGTTGAAACTGCAATTACTTCTGATAAATTAAAAGATGGAATTAAAGTATTGTCAAATGCTGGAGGTTATGGAGAAGGAAGTATTATAAAGATAGATGACACTCCACAAGAAGAGGCTTCAGATGAAAAGTAATCTTATAAAAATGGAAGGGATAAAAAAGTCTTTTAATATTGGGAAAGAAAATGAACTTGAGATTTTACATGGAATAGATTTTGATGTAAGGGAGGGGGAATTTGTTTCAGTAGTTGGTCAGTCCGGTTCGGGCAAATCAACTCTTATGAATATAATTGGACTTTTGGACAGACAGACTTCTGGTTTTTATGAATTAAATGGTGTGGATATTTCAAAATTAAAAGATAGTGAGCTTTCCACTTATAGATCTAAAAAAATTGGTTTTGTATTTCAAAATTTTAATTTAATACCTAGATCTAATGCCCTAAAAAATGTTGAACTTCCAATGACCTATGCAGGAGTAGAAAAGAAGGAAAGAACGGAGCGTGCTGAGAAACTTCTTGAAATTGTGGAAATGAAAGATAGAATGAATCACCTTCCAAATGAACTTTCTGGTGGACAAAAACAGAGGGTTGCGATAGCAAGGAGCATGGCAAATAATCCTGATATTATTTTGGCTGATGAACCAACGGGAGCTCTCGATTCAAAGACTGGCAGAAATGTAATGGATCTTTTTCACAAGTTAAATGAAGTTGAAAAAAGGACTATTGTAATTATTACACACAATCTTGAACTTGCAGAAGAAGCCACAAGAATTTACAAAATGACTGATGGAAGAGTGGAGGAGATTTAATGGATTTGTCTGAAACAATAAAACTTTCTTTAGAAGGATTGAAAGCAAATAAACTTAGATCTTTTCTTACAATGCTTGGGATAATTATCGGAATAGGTTCTGTAATTGGAATAACGACTATTGGGGATTCTCTTACAAAATCTGTAAATAAAGCTTTTGACATGATAGCAAATACTGCTGTTCAATTGTATGTGACGCCAAGGGATTCTGATTATGACACAGGGGAATTAAGTGAGCGTGATTATTTTACAGAAAATATTATAAATTATTGTGAATCGCAAAAGGGAAATAGAATTGAAAAACTTTTGTATCATGGTGCAAGTGGTCAAGGATATGTTAAAGAAGGTAGAGAAAAGGAAAGAGTTGAAGTAAACTCAACTTCGGAAGATGAAAAATCTATTTTTAAAATTAATATGATTGCAGGTAGATTTTTAAATGATGAAGATGTGGCAAGAGGTAAATCTGTTGCAGTAATATCTGATAAAGTTTTGGAAAAAATCTATAAAGTTCCTGCACCACAGGTCTTAGGTCGAGAGGTTAACATTGAGATGGGCGATAAGCTCATGGTTGCTACAATAATTGGAGTGTATGAGTACGAAGAAATGCAAGTTATGGGTAAGTCTTTAAATGGAAGCACAACTTCTTTATATATTCCAAGGACAACTGGGGACAGAGAACTTCTAAGTGAACCAAGAGTTTGCTATTATGATATGGCAATAACACTTAAAAATCCAGATACAATAGAAGAAGATGCACAAGCCTTATGTGACGAGTTAAATCAAAAGTTTTATTCAGATAATCCTCGTGCAGAAGTAAAATATTATTCAGCAAAGAGCGAAATTAGTAGTATGAATAATGCAATGAGTTCAATTCAAGTTGCAATTGGAGCAATTGCTGCAATTTCACTATTAGTTGGTGGAATTGGTGTAATGAATATTCTCCTTGTATCTGTAACTGAAAGGACGAAGGAAATAGGAATAAGAAAGGCACTTGGGGCAACGAGAAGTGATATACGAAAGCAATTTATAATTGAATCTATTATAATTTGTATAATCGGAGGATTTTTTGGAATAGTTTTGGGAACAGTTATAGGTTTAATTGGTTCAAATCTTTTGAATGCTATGACGCTACCTTCTGTAAAATCAATAATTATTGCAGTAGGATTTTCTATGCTAATAGGAATTTTCTTTGGATATTATCCTGCAAATAAAGCTGCAAAAATGAATCCAATAGATGCCCTTAGGTATGAATAAAATAAAAATTAAAAAATGTAGATAAGAGATGCAAGATTAGTGTAAGGATAACTTGCATCTTTTTTTTATAAAAGTGATTGGATAATAAATCTTACTTTACATTAAATATATATAAAATTTACTTTTGAATGCAATAATTTTGCAGAAGGAGTGAAAGGATGAGTAAAAAAATAAAATATATTTGTAACGGGGCGTTAATTTTAATTTTAATTTTTATTTTTATTTTTTGGAAAGATGTAGACTTTGGAGATACAGTTATAGTTCAAAACGCAGTTTCTTATGAGAAGGGTAAGGTTATAAAAGTTTTAGATGAAGATACAGTTGAGAGTTATCCAAATTTAAAGACTGGATCCCAAAAAGTTTTGGTTGAAATGAAAAATAAAAGGTTTGATAAACCAATAACTATAGAAAATAATTTATTTTCGGAACATTCTGTGTACTTAAAGGAAGGTTCTAAGGTAATAGTTTATGTGGACGAACCAAAGGGGATTGAGCCATATTATACAATTTATAATTACGACAGGTCTGTCCCAATAGCTATTATGTTAATTTTATTTTTAATAATGTTATATGCAATTGGAAAGTCAAAGGGGATAAAATCTGCGGCATCACTTTTTATAAGTTTATATTTAATGTTTTGTTTTATGATCCCTCTAATATATTTGGGACATTCGCCAGTATGGGTTACAATATTAACCTGTGTCTTGGGAAGTATTTATTCGGTTGTAATACTTCAAGGTTACACATTAATTGGACTTGTAAACTTAATAAGTGTGTCAGTTGGATTTATATCTGCTGCAATATGTTTTTATATTTCATCTTATTTCACGCATTTAAGTGGATATAATTTAGCTGATGTAGAAGGACTTTTACTTATAAATTCAAAAACAGGATTACAAATATATCCTCTTATGTTTGCAGGTGTTGCCATAGCAGCCTATGGAGCTTGTAAGGACGTTTCCGTTTCAATATCTTCCGCACTTCATGAGATATATGTAAAAAATCCTAAAATAACAAAAATAGAACTTTTTAAATCTGGGATGGTAATAGGAAAGGATATTATAGGTACTATGGTCGATACTTTGGTATTTGCATTTTTGGGAAGCTCCATAGCTACAGTTTTAGTTTTAATATCCTATGGAGTTGATTTTAATCAATTAGTTAGTTCAGATTTTTTTGCTGTTGAACTTGTCAATTCGCTCATAGGTACAGCAGTAGTAATTATAATGGTTCCAGTTAGTGCTTATCTATCAGGAGTAATCTATAAAAAAGAAAAAATCAAATTAAAAAGAAGATAAATTTACAAAATCTTTAAGAATACATTACAGATTATATTCTTTGACTTTACAATATTGTGAAATAATAATTCTAACTGAAGAGGAGGTATATAATGAAAAGGAGATTCAGTTTATTTTTAGCTATACTAATGTTAGTTTCAGTATTTTCACCATTAGGATTGGGATTTGAAGGTAATGAAATTAGATTTAGTACAAATGTCGTAGAAGCGGCAGAAGATGATGCTCAATCAAATGAAGCAACACCAAAAGAAGAAGTTAATAATGCATCAGAGGAAGTGACACCAGATGTGGACAATGGAACACCTTATACAGATGATAAAGATGTACAACCAGAAGTAGATCTAAAAGATCAAAATATTATTTTAACAAATGATATATTGACTATAGGAAAAGATGTCACAGAAAGAAACTTCACATGGTATGCAAATACAAAAGAAAAAGGAAAGTTTGAGTTTGCAAAACTAAATGCAGAAAAAGATTTTAAAGATGCAACAGTTCTTGATGCAACAGTTATTGAAGAAACAAATAAGGACGGTTTTTCAAGTAATTCAGTTACACTTGAAGGATTAGAACCAGACACTGAATATATGTATAGATTCTCTAATGGAGATACAGTTTCTGAAGTTAAAACTTTTAAAACTGGTAAAACAGGAGATTTTAGTTTCTTTGCAGCAGGAGACCCTCAAATAGGGGCTGGTTTTGAAGACGAAGATGAAAAAGGTTGGGACAAAACACTAAAGCTTTTACCAGAATTAGATCCTAGTGCATCATTCTTACTCTCACTTGGAGATCAAGTAAATATTTCAGACAATGAAAGACAATATGATGCTTACATTAATAGAGATGGATTCAATGGATTAACTCTTGCACCAATAATAGGAAACCATGATTCAGGAAATCATGCTTACACAGAACATTTTAAAGTTCCAAACGTGCAAGATGAAGGGACAACAAAGGCGGGAAGCAATTATTATTATGTATATAACAATACACTTTTTATTTGCTTAAATACAAACAAAGCTGATTTTGCTGAACACAAGGCTACAATTGAAAAAGCAATTGCAGAAAATCCAAATGTAAAATGGAGAGTAGTGACATTCCACCAACCACCATATACAGTGGCAACACATGCTTTAGATAAAGATGTTTTAAACATTAGAGCAAATTTGGTTCCAATCTTAAAAGAAAATAAAATTGACCTTGTATTAAATGGACATGACCACGTTTATACAAGAACTCATGTAATGGATGGAACAAAATCCATAATTGAATGGAAAGATGGAGAAAATAAAGAAGCACCAAGTGAATATGTAAATCCAAAGGGAATTATATATGTTACAACAAACTCTGCATCAGGTTCTAAATTTTATGACATAATGCAAGATAAAAAGTTTGAATATTCAGCAGTAAAGAACCAAGAAAAAATTCCAAACATTTCAAATGTAAAAGTTACAGATAATTCAATTGAAGTTACAACTTATAGAACTAGCGACAAATCTATTGTAGATAGTTTTAAAATTGTAAAAAATGAAACAACAGATGAAGAAGTTAAATTAACAAATGATATATTGACTATAGGAAAAGATGGCACAGAAAGAAACTTCACATGGTATGCAAATACAAAAGAAAAAGGAAAATTTGAGTTTGCAAAACTAAATGCAGAAAAAGATTTTAAAGATGCAAAAGTTCTTGATGCAACAGTTATCGAAAAAACAAATCTTTCAGGATATTCAAGTAATCAAGTAACTTTAGATGGATTAGAACCAGACACTGAATATATGTATAGATTCTCTAATGGAGATGCAGTTTCTGAAGTTAAAACTTTTAAAACTGGTGGAACAGGAGATTTTAGTTTCTTCGCAGCAGGAGACCCTCAAATAGGATCACATGGATATTTAAATGGTAAAGACGGCTGGGATAAAACACTAAAGCTTTTACCAGAATTAGATTCTAGTGCATCATTCTTACTTTCACTTGGAGATCAAGTGGATACTGGAAAGGACGAAGAACAATACGATGCATATATTAATAGAAAAGGTTTCAATGGATTAACTCTTGCACCAATAATAGGAAATCATGATGAAAGAGGAAATGCTCACGAAGAACACTTCAAAGTTTCAAATGTACAAGATGAAGGAAAATCAAATGCAGGAAGCAATTACTATTATGTTTACAACAACACATTATTTATCTGTTTAAATTCAAATAACAAAGATTATGCAGAACACAAAGTTACAATTGAAAAAGCAATTGCAGAAAATCCAAATGTAAAATGGAGAGTAGTAACATTTCACCATCCTCCATACACAGTAGCATCTCATGCATTAGATGATTATATTACAGATATGAGATCAACACTTGTTCCAATATTAAAAGAAAATAAAATTGATCTTGTACTAAATGGACACGACCACGTTTATACAAGAACTCATGTAATGGATGGAACAAAACCAATAATTGAATGGGAAAATGGAGAAGAAGGAAAAGCACCGAGTGAATATGTAAATCCAAAGGGAATTATATATGTTACAACAAACTCTGCATCAGGTTCTAAATTTTATGACATAATGCAAGATAAAAAGTTTGAATATTCAGCAGTAAAGAACCAAGAAAAAATTCCAAACATTTCAAATGTAAAAGTTACAGATAATTCAATTGAAGTTACAACTTATAGAACTAGCGACAAATCTGTTGTAGATAGTTTTAAAATTGTAAAAGAAGATAAAAAAGAAAATCAAGACAAACCAGTTATTCCAACACCAGTTGAACCTGAAAAAGACAATAAAGATGACAAAGAAGAATCATCTTCAAATGTAAGAAGACACAGAAGCCACAGCCATACAAAAACATACCCTGTATATACGTCAAAGTCTAGTAATTTTACAAAGGAAGATGCCTTGAAGAAGGGTGAAGAAATTGCAAATAAAAATTTAGCAAAAAATTCCGGAAAAGCTACTGATATTGATGGACATTGGGCTAAAGATTCAATAAATTACGCACTTGAAAATAATTTAATTGACTTAATAGGAAATGAATTTAAACCAAATAAAAATGCTACAAGATATAATGTAGTAAAGGCATTGGGAAGATTCAAAAAAATTGATGTGGAAAAATATAAAGGCAAGTCTTTGAAAGATGTTGATGCAAATTCAGAAGAATCTGCTTATGTAAATTGGGCAATCGAAAATGGTATTATAGTAGGCTATGAAGATAATACTTTTGGAGGAGATAGAGAGATAACTCGTGAAGAAATTGCGAGAATACTAAATTTATTTGCTGAAAAATTTGATATAAAAGTAAAGAATCTAGAAGCTCCTAAATTTAAGGATCAAAATAAGATTTCTGACTGGGCATCAAAAGATGTAAAAGAAGCAACAGAAAAGGGTCTATTAGTTGGACGTGATGATGGAACTTTTGGACCTAAAGATAATTTAACTAGGGCAGAAGTCGCTCAAATGATTGTAAACATGATTAAGTAAAATCATAAGTTAAAGTAAATCTCAGTGTAAGAGCTGAGGTTTATTTTTATTTAATTTTTTATTGAAAAACAATAAAAAATTATTGAAAATCATTAAATGAAGTTTTATAATTAAGGCAAAAGGAGGTTCTTATGAAAAATTTTAGAGTAAAATTTATTGGTACGCTTTTAATTGTTGCTGTGCTTGTTTTATCCTTTGCATCTTATGGAATTTTTAAATTTTCAAATATAATGACTAAAATGTATCCTATGTTTTTAAATATGAAATATCCAATGTTATTTTTGTGTGAAAGTATTGTTGTAGTTTTAATTTTTGCAATTTTATTTGGAATTTTTGCACTTAAAAAATATGGCGATGGAAAAGTCTTTGGAAGAGAAATGTTATTTGATCTTCAAGTTATCGCTCTTTCCTTTATAGGGATTTGTTTAATTTCTATTTTGTGCATAATTTATACTGATTTTAATTTAGATGGATCTATCACAAACTTGATTTTTATTGGAATTTCTATTTTGTCTATGTTAATTGCACAAATTTTTCTTCTACTTTCAGATCTTATTAAAGAAGGCATTGATTTGAAAGTAGAAAATGACCTTACGATTTGAGGTAGAGTATGGGAAAAATAATTGTGGATTTAGACATTGAACTTGCAAAAAATAAGATGACTCTCACAGAACTTTCTGAAAAAGTTGGAATAACTATTGCCAACCTTTCTATTTTAAAGACTAATAAGGCAAAGGCTATAAGATTTTCAACTCTTTCAGAAATTTGTAGGGTGCTAAATTGTGATGTTGGAGATATTTTGAGATATGTAGGTGATGAAGATGAGCGATAAAAAATTTAAAAAAGTGTTAACCTTTATGTTTGGAATTTTTATAATAGCTATTTTGATTTTATTTTTTGTATCTGACAGGCGAGATCAATCTGTAAAAGAAGTGGAAAATGAATTTGGAATAGAAATTCCAAAGGGTGTTAAAAGAGAAAGAGAACTTTATAAAGAACTGGATTTTCACGGAGATGGAGAAGCTGCGATTTTATTTAGCGCAGGAGAAAGTGATATTAAAGCTGTAGAAAAGGAGTTAAAGGATTATAGAGTCATAAATGATAAAGATAAAGAGGCTGCCATAGAAACTTGTTACAAAAAAGTTTGTAAAAGAGGCTTTGATCCTTTGGTGAGTTTGGATAATAAAAAATATTTTAAAGAAACTTCTAATTATAAATTTGAAAATGTATATGGAAATTTTATCGCCATTATAATTGATGAAGAAAAAAATGAAATTTTATTTTTAAAATGGGATACATGACTTTAGTAAAAGACTTTGCAAAAAAGCGAAGTCTTTTGTTTTTTAGATTTTACTTTAGATGAAAGTCTTTGTTAAAAAATAAATCTATGTTTTAAAAAGTTTACTAGGGGTAGCTTTTATATAAGTGGAAATTTTACTAATTAAATAGAATTTAAAGGAGAATATTATGGCTAAACCAAAAATTAATCTTGATAAAAAATATGGGCTTTTTATTGGCGGAGAATTTGTTGAAGGAGAAACTGAAGAAACTCTAGATGTATATTGTCCTGCTGATGGAAAACTTCTTTCTAGTATAACACAAGCTAGTGAAAAAGATGTTGATAAAGCCGTTGAAGCTGCATGGGAAGGTTTCAAAGAATATAAAAAAACAAATAAATATGAGAGGGCAGAAATTTTAAATAAAATTGCAGACATCATTGACGAAAACGCAGATCACCTTGCAATGGTAGAAACTTTAGATAATGGTAAACCAATTAGGGAAACTAAAAATATAGATATACCACTTGCATCTGAACATTTTAGATATTTTGCTGGAGCAATTTTGGCAGAAGAGGGAAGTGCCAACGCTATTGATGAAAATACTCTTTCAATAGTTCTTCGTGAACCACTTGGTGTTGTTGGACAAATTATTCCATGGAACTTTCCATTTTTAATGGCAGCTTGGAAACTTTCACCAGCACTTGCAGCAGGGGATGCTGTTGTGATTAAACCATCTTCTACAACTTCTCTTTCTCTTCAAGAACTTATGAAACTTATTAAAGATGTTGTGCCAAAGGGAGTTATAAATGTAGTAACTGGTTCAGGCTCTAAGTCTGGTGAATATTTACAACACCATGAAGGACTTTCAAAACTTGCTTTTACTGGGTCAACAGAAGTTGGATATAAAATAGCAGGAGCTGCGGCAGAAAAATTAATTCCAGCTACTTTAGAACTTGGTGGCAAGTCAGCAAATATTTTCTTTGACGATTGTGATATGGATCTTGCCATAGAAGGTCTTGCAATGGGAATCTTATTTAATCAAGGGCAAGTATGTTGTGCAGGTTCAAGAGTTTTTGTTCACGAAAATATTTACGATGAATTTGTAGAAAAGGCAATTGCAAAGTTTGAAGAAGTTAAAGTTGGACTTCCTTGGGAAGAAGACACTCAAATTGGTGCACAAGTAAATAAATCTCAAATTGAAAAAGTCTTGGGCTATGTTGAAATTGCAAAAAAAGAAGGTGCAACAATTGCTGTTGGTGGAGAAAAAGCTACGAAGAATGGAACAGAAAATGGATATTTCACAATGCCAACTCTTATAACAAATGTTAGAAATGACATGAAAGTTGCAACGGACGAAATCTTTGGACCAGTTGCAGTTGTAATTAAATTTAAAGATGAAGATGAAGTAATAAAACTTGCTAACGATTCTCAATATGGTCTTGCAGGTGCAGTTTGGACAAAGGACATAAATAAAGCACTTAGAGTTGCAAGAGGAATTGAAACAGGAAGAGTTTGGGTTAACACTTATAATCAACTTCCGGCAGGTGCACCTTTTGGTGGATATAAGAAATCTGGTATAGGAAGAGAAAATCACAAGATGATGCTAGATGCTTATTCACAAGTTAAAAATATTTTTATAGATACTTCTGAAAAATCTTCAGGCTTGTATTGATTAAAATTTAAAATAAGATTTTTAGGAGGCTTCACATTTAAGTGAAGTCTTTTTTTTGAGAAAAATACTTTTATTTAATAATGTAGAGAAGTACAAAAAGAAAAGCAAGTGTGATAAAATTAATATAATAAATAAAATAATTATAGGAGTGATGTCATGAGTATAGTGAAACCTTCAACGCTTCCAGGATTTATGGAACTTCTTCCAAAGGATCAAATTCTTTTTAATGAGATGAAAGACATTATAAGAAAGAATTTTGAAAAGCACGGTTTCTTACCAATAGATACGCCAGTTATAGAAAAATCTGAAGTTCTTCTTGCAAAGGGCGGCGGCGAAACTGAAAAGCAAATTTATAGATTTAATAAGGGCGACACAGACATGAGTCTTAGATTTGATCTTACAGTTCCTCTAGCGAGATACACTGTGGAACACATGAATGACCTTTCCTTTCCTTTTAAGAGATACCAAATAGGAAAAGTATATAGAGGGGAAAAAGCTCAAAAAGGACGCTTTAGAGAGTTTTATCAATGTGATATTGACACAATTGGAATGGGGGAACTATCTCTTGTAAATGATGCTGAGTTTCCTGTAGTAATTTATCATACTTTTAAGGAACTTGGCTTTGCAGATTTTACAATTCACTTAAATAACAGAAAAATTTTAAAGGGATTTTTTGCATCTCTTGGAATTGAAGATTCTATGAATGTTTTGAGAATTGTGGATAAGATTGATAAAATTGGTGAAGGAAATGTACTATCAGAACTTTCTGAACTTGGATTGGAAAAAGATTTTGGAGAAAAAATTTTAGATTTTATAAAAATCAAAGGCAGTACAGATGAAATAATTGAGCAATTAAATGATTTAAATATTGAAAATGAAATATTTCAAGAGGGTCTTAATGAAATAACACAGGTTATAGGATACATGAGAGATTTTGGGATTGATGAAAATTGTTTTGATATAGATCTTAAGATTGCAAGAGGACTTGACTATTACACAGGCACAGTTTATGAAACAACTCTAGACAATTATCCAAAAATTGGATCAGTTTGTTCTGGTGGAAGATATGAAGATCTTGCAAGTTATTACACAGACAAAGCTCTTCCAGGTGTGGGGATTTCCATTGGGCTTTCAAGATTATTTTATCAATTAAATGAGGCAAATATTATTTCTAGTGAAGAAAAGTCTTTAATAGATCTTTTGATTATTCCTATGGATGATTGCGTATCTGAAGGAATAAAATTATTGAGTGAGCTTAGAGAAAAGGGACTCAAAGTTTCTGTTTATACTGAGTTTGCAAAATTAAAGAAGAAATTTAAATATGCTGATCAAACTAAGGTTGATTATGTAATTGTCCTTGGCGAAGAAGAAGTGAAAAATAGAAGATATAGTTTAAAAAATATGAAAACAGGAGAACAAGTAGAAGTATCCTTTGAAGAGTTAGTAGAAAAATTTAATGGGTGAGTGCGACTCCTTTGAAAAAGCTTCCTATTCGGTCGCTTTTTCTGCAGTCGCATGCATAAGGTTCTTCAACAGTTCAGCCATCGCTATGCTTGGCTTCACTGTGAAGACCACTCCAATCGCGACTTGTCACGATTGTCGTTACCATTAAAAATATGAAAACAGGAGAACAAGTAGAAGTATCCTTTGAGAAGTTGGTAGAAAAGTTTAGATAATAAATATTAAATGACTTATAAATACTTTGTTTAGTTGTTTATAAGTCATTTTTTGTTGCACTTTTTTTTATTTAAGATTAAAATAGGATAGAAGTTTGAAGAAATGAGATGAGATTTTGAAAAGAGAAGATATAAGAAATATAGCAATTATTGCACACGTTGACCATGGGAAGACTACACTTGTGGATGCACTTTTAAGACAATCTGGGATTTTTAGAGATAACCAACAAGTAAGTGATAGAGTAATGGACTCTAATGATATTGAAAGAGAAAGAGGAATTACAATTTTATCAAAAAATACTGCTGTAAATCACAATGGAGTAAAAATAAACATTATTGACACTCCAGGGCACGCAGATTTTGGTGGAGAAGTAGAACGTGTTTTAAAGATGGTAAATGGAGTTGTACTTTTAGTTGACGCTTTTGAAGGACCAATGCCACAAACAAAATTTGTTCTTAAAAAAAGTTTTGAACTTAATTTGCCTGTAATTGTATGTATAAATAAAGTGGACAGACCTGAAGCTAGACCACTTGAAGTTGTAGATGAAGTTTTGGATTTATTTATTGAACTTGGAGCTGATGACGATATTCTTGAATGTCCTTTTGTATTTGCATCAGCAAAACAAGGAATTGCATCATTAGATTTAGATGATGAAATGACTTCAATGGATCCACTTTTTGAAACAATTATAAAATACATTCCTGCACCAGAAAATAAGGACGACCTGCCTTTTAAACTTTTAATTTCTACAATTGATTACAATGAATATGTTGGTAGAATTGGAATTGGAAAAATTGAACAGGGAATAATTGAACAAAACGATAAGCTTGTTAGAGTTAACAAACAAAAACCTGACTTTCAAGAAAATATAAAAATTGCACAAGTTTATGAATTTGAGGGATTAAATAGAGTAGAAGTTGATTCGTCAAGATCTGGTTCAATTGTAGCCGTAACAGGAATTGAAGATATAAATATTGGAGATACAATTACGTCTACTGAAGATACAGAAGCTCTTGAGTTTGTAAAGATTTCTGAGCCTACAATTTCAATGAATTTTTCTGTAAATGATTCACCTTTTGCTGGAAGAGTTGGAAAGTTTTTAACTTCTAGACAGATAAAGGCTAGGTTGAATAGAGAACTTCAAACTGATGTTGGACTTAGAGTTGAAGAAACTGATACAACAGATTCCTTTAAGGTCAGTGGAAGAGGGGAACTTCACCTTTCCGTTTTAATAGAAAATATGAGACGTGAGGGATATGAGTTTCAAGTTTCAAAGCCACAAGTTTTGTATAAATATGACGAAAATGGAAAAAAATTAGAGCCAACTGAAAGGGTAACTATTGATGTGGATAGTGTCTATGCAGGGTCTGTAATTGAAAAACTTGGCAGAAGAAAGGGAGAACTTGTAAATATTATTGAACCTAATGGTGGATATCAAAGACTTGAATTTATAATTCCTTCAAGAGGTCTTATTGGTTATAGAACAGAATTTATGACTGATACTAAGGGAAGTGGAATTTTAAATTCTATTTTTGAAAGCTATGTACCATATAAAGGAGAAATACCTAGAAGAGTAAATGCTTCGATTGTTTCCTTTGACAAAGGTGTTGCGTCAACTTATGGTCTAAATAATGCACAAGAGCGTGGCACACTTTTTGTTGAGCCAGGCGAAGATGTCTATGAAGGACAAGTTGTTGGAGAATCTCCAAAGGGAATTGAAATTGAAGTTTCTGTTACAAAATCAAAGAAACAAACAAATGTAAGAGCATCAGGATCAGATGAAGCACTTAGACTTTCTCCTGTAAAGAAGATGAGCCTTGAAGAAGCTCTTGAATTTATTGAAGATGATGAACTAATAGAAATAACTCCTAATGAATTTAGACTTAGAAAGAAAATTTTAGATTCTCAACAAAGATACAAATCAAAGAAAAATAAATAAAATTAATAGAGGTGCTCTATGATCAATACCTATTTGGGAATGTTTAAAGACTTTGCACAAATTTATTCATTTTTATTTATAGCAAATGTCTTAATTTCTGCTTTTATAATTTTATATGACAACAAAAAACCGACGTCCACACTTTTATGGGTGATGGCAATAAATTTTCTTCCCATAATTGGTTTTGTCCTCTATCTATTTTTGGGACAAGATATTTCTAAATCAAAAATATTTGAAGGAAAGACTAGAGCTGATAAAATTTTAGAGAAAGAATCTACAAGTCAGCTTAGAGAAATGGAAAATGATGAGTTTGTGTATTCCAACAAAAGAACAGAAGAGTATGTGGACATGATTGAAATGTTCAATAGGGCTGAAGAGGAGATACTTTATACAGACAATAAAGTAAAAGTTTTTAACAATGGAAAAGATAAGTTTGAAGAACTTTTTAGCGATTTAAAAAAAGCTAAGCATACAATTTATGTTCAATATTATATTTATAAGTCCGACAAACTTTCAACAGAGTTTACAAATATTTTGATTGAAAAAGCAAAAGAGGGCCTTGATGTCTATTTGTTAATAGATGGTATGGGCATTAGGAAGATGAAGCTAAGTGATAAAAACAGAATTATCAAAGCAGGAATAAAATTTGGTATATTTTTTCCAGGTTATATCGACAAAATAAACACTCACATGAATTATAGAAATCACAGAAAAATTGTTGTAATAGACAAAAGGATTGGGTATGTAGGTGGTTTTAATGTTGGTGATGAATATGTGTCAAAGGGCAAGATGGGATTTTGGAGAGATACTCATTTAAAAATAGAAGGGCCAGCTGTAAACGGTTTGGCATGGAGGTTCTTTTTAGATTTTAAATTTGCATCAGAGGATTATACTAAGGGATTTACAACTGAGTTATTTCCTGAAATAGAAGATGGAGTGGACATAAATATTGTAACTAGTGGTCCAGATACAAAGGCAGATTCTATTAGAAATGGTTACGAAAAATTAATTACATCTGCAAAAAAGGAAATTTATATTCAGACACCTTATTTCGTGCCAGATGAGGGACTTTTAAAAGCATTAAAAGTTGCAGCATTAAGTGGAGTAAAGGTTAATATAATGTTTCCCAAAAAGAGGGATCACCCCTTTGTGCATTGGGCATCTCTTTCATTTTTAGGAGAACTTATAAAATGGGGAGTAAATGTATATACTTATGAAGGTGGATTTCTTCACACAAAAATAGTTATATCAGATGATTATCTTTCAAGTGTTGGAACTGCAAATTTTGACATAAGAAGTTTTGAACTAAATTTTGAAGTAAATGCTTTTTTATATGACGAAGAGTTAAATAAAAAGTTGAAAGACGATTTTATAGAAGATTTGAAAAGCTGTACAAAAATTACTCCAGAGCTTTATGAAAAAAGATCCAAATTTGTGAGATTTAGAGAATCTATGTCAAGGCTTTTGTCGCCAATCTTGTAAAATGAATTTAGAAATAAATAGAAAAAATATAAAGAATGTAATAATAAAAGTAGAAGATGGTATAATAAAAGTATCTGCTCCATATAAAATAAGCGACAGAGAGATAAAGAGAATTGTTGAAAAAAATAGAGATAAAGTTGAGAGATTGAAAATAAAAGATAAACACAAAAATAGATACAAAAATCTTTTATTTGGCGAAAAAATAGAAGCAAGTTCAGAAATAGAACTTGAAAAAGTTTATAGAAGAAATCTTGAAAAAGTTTTAGATGATATTTTTTATAAATATGAAAAAATTACTGGACTTTCTCCAACTTCAGTAGAAATAAGGAAAATGAAAATAAGATGGGGCACTTGTTATCCAGATAAAAAAGCTATAAAAATAAATTTAAAATTGGCAGAAAGACCAATAGAACAAATAGAAGCAGTAGTTCTTCATGAACTTATACATTTAAAATATTTTTACCACGACGAAAATTTTATGAAAGAGTGTGAAAAATATTTGCCAAATTATAAAGAGTTGGAAAGAGAATTAAAATCATAGGTGAGATAATGAAAAAATTTCTAAAAATAATAGGTATTGTAGTATTAATACTTGTATTAATGAATCTATTTAATATTTCTATATTTATAGGAAATCAAAAAGTAGATAGACATCTCATACTACAAGGTATAAGAAATTTCAGTTTGGGAGATTTCTTTGACAAAATTTCAAAATTTATAAAAGAAATATCAAATGGAATAAGAAAAGCTGTAAATAGCTTGTAGAGTTTTAATTCTATTTTTGAAGTAAATAAGAGGAATTTTAGCACGCTTTGGCGTGTTTTTTTAAATTTATTATTCGGAATTATTTTATAACAGATAGTGTGATATAATTATTTTAGGGTGAGAAAATGGATTTAAAATTTATTATTCTTGGATGTGTTATTCCAGGACTTATGACAGGGGTTGGAGCAATCCCTATATTTTTTGCAAAAGATATAAGTCAAAAGGCTTTAGATGTGCTTCTTGCTGCTGCAGCTGGAGTAATGCTTGCAGCAACTTGTTTCTCTCTTGTACTTCCAAGTCTTGAAGTAGGAGAGGGAAGAGTGGGAGTCCTTGTTACAGGACTTGGGCTTTTTTGCGGAGCATTAATGCTCGATTTGATTGACAGATATGCACCACATGAGCATTTAATAGATAAAAGACAAGAAGGAAAGAATACAAAAAATATTTCAAAGATTTGGCTTTTTGTAATTGCAATTGCCATTCACAATTTTCCAGAGGGACTTGCAACAGGAGTTGGATTTGGAGGAGATAATGCGTCTAATGGTCTTTCTGTTGCTTTTGGTATTGCTCTTCAAAATATGCCAGAGGGACTTGCAGTTGCACTTGCTCTTGTGAGAGAAGGATATTCTCGCAAGAAAGGTTTTTGGATAGCCACACTTACAGGACTAGTTGAACCAATAGGAGCTTTTTTTGGGGTTTGGCTTGTTTCAATTTTTTCTTCGACTCTCGGATTTATACTTGCACTTGCCGCAGGAGCGATGCTTTTTGTAATAAGTGATGAAATAATTCCAGAAACACATTCAAATGGATATGAAAGACCTGCAACTTATGGAATAGTTTTAGGTTTTATCTTGATGATGTTTTTAGATTCTTTAATTTAATATTTATAATTAACTTGTTGCATTGCAGCAAGTTTTTTGTATTGCAATAAAAAATGCACTGCAAAAACAGTGCAAATTAATTATTTTTTATTGCAATATTTATTTCGAAGGAATTTTCATCTAAAAATTCTTCACGCATATCAACATATTCTGAAAAATAAATTTCTGTATTTTCGTCAAAATTATAAATTGGATGAACTCCGTCTGCAAATTTTAAGTTGCTATTCTTTCTCACATTGTCATAGGAAAATAATTCGCCAACTGCGTGATACTTCAAAATAATTATATTATTAAGCTTTTTTATGTAGCTTGGCTTTTTGTAATCAATTGACATTTCAGAAAGCATGGAAGTCAAGCTTTCTGTTAATTCAATTTCTATTTCTTTTAAATTTTCCATAAATTTTTCTGTCTTGTAATTATTTACATTTACAATATAAGAGTCAAAATTAAAAATCATTTTGCACCTCACTTGTGATAAGGGTGGTTATTTATTATTCTAAAGGCTCTGTAAATTTGTTCCATTAAAATTACACGCATAAGTTTGTGAGGAAAAGTCATCTTTGAAAAGCTAAGTTTATAGTCAGATTTTTCTAAAACTTCATCTGAAAGGCCAAGGCTTCCTCCAATTATAAAGGTAATATTTGAATAGCCATCTATCATTAAACTATTTATTTTATCGGCAAATTCAACTGAGTCAATACTCTTTCCCTTTATATCAAGGGCAATGACATAGGCATCATCTTTTATTTTTGATAAAATTTTTTCGCCTTCAATATTTTTTACTTTTTCTATGTCCTTTTTGGATAAATTTTCAGGACATGGCTCGTCATTAATTTCAAAAATGCTTAAATCAGCATAGGATTTAAGCATTTTCTTGTATTCATTTATTGAATCTTTAAAATAATTCTCCTTGATTTTGCCAAGCACAATTAAATTGACATTAATCATTTTAATTTTTTAACTTCTTCAAGAGCTTTGTCAAAGTTTACTTCGTCTGTAACTTCAGGAACATATTCAACATATTGAACTTTTCCTTCTCTATCGACTATTACAACGCCACGAGCAAGAAGTTGCAATTCATCAATTAAGAAACCATATTTTTTTCCAAATTCTTTATATCTGTAGTCAGAAATAATATCTGCATTGTCAATTCCCTTTACTGAGCAAAATCTTTCTTGTGCGAAAGGAAGGTCCACAGTTACAGTTACAATTTTAATATCATCAGATAATTTTGTGGCTTCTTCGTTAAAAGTAGTGGCTTGAATTGCACATACAGGTGTATCAATAGATGGTGCAACAGAATAAACTACAATTTTGCCTTTAAGATCAGCTGAATTAAAATCAGAAAGGTCTTTATTGACAGCTTTAAATTCAGGAGCAACATCTCCAACTTTAATTTCTTTACCAGCTAAATTTACTTTATTTCCGCCAAATGTTATATTCATTTTAATTCCTCCTAAAATTATTTTTGTTTTAATTTACACTATATTTATATCCAATTATTTATAATCTTAACAAGTGATTGCAATAAAATGCCATCTTAATTAAAATATAAGTAAGAAAACTTTTGTTAGTTAAAGGGATAAAAGAAGGAGGGAAATATGAAAAAGTATTTAAAAGCCTTGTTATTAATTTTTATGGCAGGAATAATTTTTACAGCCTGCACAGGTAAGGATGAAGGTCTTCCAGACAAAAAAATTTATAATGTAAAGTGGACTTTGGAAAGTATGATAAATACAGATGATGGAGTAGAATTAAGCAATGACATGGCTCTTAAATTTGACAAGAAAAATTTTGTCATGACTGATATAAACAGTGCCTATGACTATACTGGCACTTATAAATTAAAAAAGGTTGGCGCAGGCTATGAAGTTATTATGAAGTTTGATGACTTTGAAGAACCTGCCATTGGTGCCTATGATATGAAAACTCAGATGGACAAAGACCCTGTACCAAACCTGGTTTTTGATTTTATGGAAAGGACCTATTCCTTTATTGGTGAAGAAAAAAATTAAATGAGTCAGGAGTTTATTTTGAAAAAATATATATCTTTTATAATATCATTATTTTATTTTCCAACTTTAAACCTAATTTGTATAAAAATTTTTGAACACATAAATGAGAGACTTCAAGCGACTTTTGATATAAAATATATGATCATTTTAGATGGTGTGAAAATTTTAATGATTTTGTTTTTGGGTTTTATGCTCGCCTATTATACTAATTTCTCATCCAAACTATCTAAAAAGACTCTTGGAATATTTTTATTAATTGAAATTTTTATACTTGTAATCTATGTATTCATAAAAAAATATTGTTTGCAAGAAAATTTTGTTTACCTTTATGATTTTAATGCCTTGTATTTTTTCTTGCTTATAGGAGAAAATATTTTTTTACTTTTACATCAAAATCATGAATCAAAATCATGAATTATAGTAAAAATTTATACTTTATTATTTAAGGAGGGACAATAATGTGTAGAACACTAAAAAAATCTATATTAATTCTAATGTTTTGTTTTTTGTTACTAGGAAGAACTTTTGCGGCTTCTGGTTATGAGACACAACAAAACTCTTATTTTAAAACTGTGACTGGAGAAGTCATTCCGTTGAATGTAAAAGTTAAAGAGGTCAAATTACCTGTTCTCAATTCAGTCTCAAACAACTCAATTGACGATAGTGCATTTGTTGAATACGAAGTTTATTTACCATCTAAAGTAATAATGGAGGGGTATAGTGGAAGCCTATCAGATGATACAACTAATGGGTATGTTAAAGCGTGGGCTCGATTAAATTATAAACATAGAAATGGAAAATATTTACTTACATCAGTAGAAGGAAACTGGAGAATTATTGATAGATTAAACAATATTTCTATTAAGAATACAGAACTTCTTATTGCATGTAATTCATACCCACCTGATAATCAACGATCTCGCTTTGGGGTTTCAGTGCCTTTTAATGTAAATACAGGATTTTCTGAGTATGCAGATTCCAATTCCCCATTTGTTGCAATTGGAGCGAATACATTTGTAGATGTATATTCTAATGAATATATTTTTAAGGGAAACTTAATGCTGCATATTCCAATAGCTATTAAGTCAGCGATTGATCCGAGTTCATTTGCTAGAGCATATTAATTTATAAACTATTATATAAAATTAAAAAAACGCATTAAAACATGTAAATATGGTGGTTTTGTTATTAGTTTTACTTTTTGTTAGAAATCACTAGTTAAGAAATAGACTATGTTAATAAAAGGTAGGCAGAAAAAATGTACTTTAGGAAAATCAGAACAAGAATTAGGCACTTTTGAAAAAATATTGAAAAATATATTTTAATAAAAAAGTTGATGTGTAGAATAGATTTACCTATCTTGCACATCAGCTTTTTTTAAAATTAAAATTTACGATAAAAAGGCTCTTCTCAGAATGAAAAGAGCCTTAATTTGTCTTAAATTCTTAATTATTTGTATAAAATCTTTTTTACATTAACTTTGAAACATTTCTTGCATAAGCAATTGGGTCTTCTATGTCTAGACCTGCAACAAGTCTTGCTCCGTCGTATAAGAGTTTTGTGTAAGTCTTGAATTCTTCTGAAGCTTGGTCCATTTCCTTTAGCTTCTTAAGGGCAGGGTGGTTTGGATTTACTTCTAGAACCTTGTCTGCCTTGAAGCCCTGGTTGTTTGGCATGTTTTTAAGAGTTTTTTCCATTTCAATGGAGATTTCCCCCTTGCTTGAAAGGTAGGCTGCATCATCTTTTAGATTTGGATTTTCTCTAATTGATGAGACTTCTCCTTCCAAGATTTCCTTCATCTTCTTCACATAGTCTTTAAGAGTTTTTTCGTCTTCTTCTTTTACATCTTCTGTTTCAGAAATTGACTTAAACTTCTTGTCGTCATATTCTTCTAACATCTTAATGACAAATTCGTCAATTGGGTCTGTTAGGGCAAGAACTTCTATGTCCTTATCAATAAAGTGCTTGATTTGTGGTAGGTCCTTAATAGCTTCGATTGAGGATCCATTTGCATAGTAGATAAAGTCTTGGTCTGGCTTCATTTCTTTTCTGTATTCATTGAAAGTTGCATCTTCTCTTTTTGTTGTAGCAAAAATAAATAGGTCTTTTAATTTATCTTTGTCAGCACCATAATTTTCATAAGCGCCTGACTTTAGGCTAACTCCAAAGTTTTTAAAGAATTCTCTGTATTTTTCCCTGTCATTTTTAAGGATTTTTGCAAGTTCATCAAGGATTTTCTTTTCTATATTTTTCTTAATTAATTGCAATTCACGAGTTTTTTGTAGCATTTCACGAGAAATATTTAGAGAAATATCTTCAGAGTCAACTACACCTTTTACGAAGTTCAAATAGTTCGGCAAGAGTTCTTCGCACTTATCCATAATCAAAACTCCATTGGAATAAAGTTCAAGTCCGCCCTTTCTATCTGGATTAAAGAAGTCAAAAGGTCTTCTTGATGGAATGTATAAAATTGATTTAAAGGAAATTGCGCCTTCAACGCTCACATGGATGTGTGCAAGAGGATCTTCAAACCCAAAATGTCTTTGTCTAAAGAAGTTGTTGTAGTCTTCTTCTGTGAGTTCGTTTTTATTTTTTCTCCACATTGGGACAGAAGAATTTAGCACATCGTCTTCTCTATAAGATTCAAATTTTGGATCTTCTTCAGTGGAATCATCGCTTGGTTTTTTCTTTTCAACTTCCATTTTAATTGGGTAGCTGATGTAGTTGGAGTAGTGGCTCACAAGATCTCTTATTTCATATTCATCAAGGTATTTATCATAGTTTTCATCTTCGCTATTTTCTTTTAAGTGAAGAGTTATAATTGTTCCATGAGAATCTTTTTTTGCATCTTCTATTGAATAACCTTCTGCACCCTGGGACTTAAATAGATGAGCTATATCATCTTTGTAAGATTTAGATAAAACAGAAATTTCATCGGCAACCATAAATGCAGAGTAGAAGCCTACCCCAAATTGTCCAATGATTTCGTGATTATCTTCTTTTTCGTTTAATTTTTTAAAATCTAAAGAACCGGATTTTGCAATTGTACCCAAATTTTCTACGAGTTCGTCTTCGCTCATTCCAATACCATTATCTTCAATTGTTAAAGTTCTATTTTCTTTATCAGGAGTGATTCTTATAAAATAGTCTTCGTGATTAAATTTTACATTTTTGTCATTAAGTGCAATGTAATACATTTTGTCCATTGCATCACTCGCATTTGAAATTAACTCTCTCAAAAATATTTCTTTATTTGTGTAAATGGAATTTATCATTAAATCCATTAATCTTTCTGTTTGTGCATTGTATTTTTTATTTTTCATAGTATTATCACCTTTCTAATTAGCACTCGAAGCACTCTACTGCTAATAATATATCTTTTTGTTTCATTAGTCAAATTTTATTTTTAAAATATTTTAAGTTAGTTTTGAAAAATAAAATTCTCTAATAAAGAGCCTTAGAAAGTCTAAGTTTAGACAAAAAATTAAATAAATTTCCATAATAAATAAAAATATAAGTTGCAATTGTTTTCAAATGTTTTTAGTTGATGTATAATATATTTGATATTTTTGATTGGAGGGGAAGATGTATAAAGAAGTAGAAAATGGAAATAGAATAAAAATAATTACAGGACATTTTGGAAGCGGAAAGACAGAATTTGCGATTAATTACTGCCTCTATTTGAAAAAATATTTTGAAAAAGTTGCAGCAGTTGACTTGGATATTATAAATACATATTTCAGGATTAGAGAAAAAATGGATTTTTTAGCTGAAAGAGGTGTGGAATCATTTTCATCTAATATGAGAGAAAAGAATTCTCTAGATATCCCAGCAGTTGATGCTGCAATTTTAAAACCTTTAGAAAATAAAGATTATAGAGCCGTTTTAGATGTTGGAGGAAATCCTAAGGGTTCGCTTTCTCTTGGAAGGTATAGAGATATTTTGAAAAGAGAAGGGTATGATCATTATTTTGTAATAAATAGAAATAGACCTGAAACAAAAGATTTTGAGTCTGTAAGAGATTTTATTGGACAAGTAGAAGGTCATTCACAGACAAAAGTCACTGGAATAATTAATACCACACATTTTTTAAAGGAAACTACAGTAGATGACATTTTATATGGCGATGAACTTGCAAGAGAAGTTTCAAAAAAATTAAATCTTCCTTATGTATATGCAGTATGCCTTAAAAGTATAGAAAAGGAAGTTAGAGATTTAAATTTAGAAGCAGAAGTTTTTCCAATAGATTTATTTTTTAGAGAAGATTGGATGTTATAGGAGGTAAATTATGGCTAATGGCAGAGTTGAATTTGAAAAAGACAGATGTAAAGGTTGTGGACTATGCGTAACAGTGTGTCCAAAGGATGTTATTGAACTTGATAGAGAAACTATTAATGCAAAGGGATATGCACCAGCAATGGCAAAAAGACCAGAAGATTGTATAGCTTGTCAAAATTGTGCAATAACTTGTCCAGATTCAATAATAACAGTTTATAAAATTTCTTAAGGGGTGTTTACATGACAAAAGTACTTATGAAGGGAAACGAAGCAGTTGGTGCAGCAGCAATAGAAGCTGGATGTAAATATTTTTTCGGATATCCTATTACTCCGCAATCTGAAATTCCTGAATATTTATCAAGGGAACTTCCAAAGGTTGATGGATGTTTTTTGCAAGCTGAATCAGAAGTTGCAGCTATAAATATGCTTTACGGAGCAGCCGGAGCAGGAGCAAGAGTTATGACTTCTTCTTCATCTCCAGGAGTTTCACTTATGCAAGAAGGTATTTCTTACATGGCAGGAGCTGAACTTCCTTGTGTAATTGTAAATATGATGAGAGGAGGTCCAGGACTTGGATCAATTCAGCCTTCTCAAACAGATTATTTCCAATCAACAAGGGGTGGAGGTAATGGAGATTATAGAACTATAACTTTGGCACCTTCTTCAGTTCAAGAACTTGTAAATTTAATAGAACTTGGTTTTGATTTGGCGGACAAGTATAGAAATCCTGTCGTAATAATGAGTGATGGTGTTCTAGGACAAATGATGGAGCCAGTTGAATTTGGAATGCAAGAAAAAATGATTCTCCCAGAAAAAACTTGGGCAACAAGAGGGAAGGGCAAAAATAATGGAGAAAGAAATATTATAAATTCAATTTATCTTTCTGCCGATGAACTTGAAGAACACAACGAACATTTAATAGAAAAATATAGAGAAATTACAGAAAATGAAATTAGAGTAGAAGCTTATGGTATAGAAGATGCAGATCTTGTTATAAGTGCCTATGGAACTACTGCTAGAATTGCAAAGAGTGCAATAGAACATTTGAGAGAAGAAGGGTATAAAGTTGGTCTTATTCGTCCAATAACTTGTTGGCCATATCCTTATGATGCTTTTAAAGATATTAATCCAAATTGTAAAGACATATTAGTTTGTGAAATGAATCAAGGACAAATGACTGATGATGTTAAAATTGCAGTTGAAGGAAGACAAAATGTTCACTTCTTTGGAAGACAAGGTGGAGTTATTCCAAATGTAGAAGAAATAAAAGAAGCTGCTCTTAATGTTTTAGGAGGTCTTAAATAATGGAAAAAACTAATGAAAAAGTTTTATATAAATATTCAGAAGGTTTGACTAGAAATGAAACACATTACTGTCCAGGATGTACCCATGGAGTAATTCATAAACTTGTGGCAGAATCACTAGTTGAACTTGGAGTTTTAGATGATGCAATTGGAGTTGCACCAGTAGGATGTGCAGTTCTTGCATATAAATATTTTAATTGTGACATGCATGAAGCAGCACATGGAAGAGCACCAGCAGTTGCAACTGGAATAAAAAGAGTGCATCCAAATAATCTTGTGTTTACTTATCAAGGGGATGGTGATTTGGCATCAATTGGTACCGCAGAAATTGTACAAGCAGCACATAGAGGAGAAAATATTTCAACAATTTTTGTAAACAATGCAATTTATGGAATGACTGGTGGACAAATGGCGCCAACAACATTAGTTGGGCAAGTTACAACTACTTCTCCTTATGGTAGAGATGAAAATTGGTGCGGAAAGCCACTAAAAGTTTCTGAAATGCTTGCTACAATTGACGGAGCAAAATTTGTTGAAAGAGTTTCAGTTGACACTCCAGCAAATATTAGAAAAGCAAAAAAAGCAATAAAAGAATGTTTCAAGCATCAACTTGAAGGTAAAGGCTTTGGAATAGTAGAAGTATTGTCATCTTGTCCAACGAACTGGGGACTACCTCCAGCAGATGCGCTTGCATGGTTAAGAGATAATATGATTCCATACTATCCACTAGGAAATTTTAGGAGGGAAGACTAATGGCTACAAGAGATATTATTGCCGCTGGATTTGGTGGACAAGGTATTATGGCAATGGGGCAACTTATAACTTATTCAGGGATGCTTGAAAACAAATTTGTATCATGGCTTCCAAGTTATGGACCAGAAATGCGTGGAGGATCAGCAAATTGTTCTGTTGTAGTTTCAGATGAACCAGTTGGATCTCCCGTTATTTCACAAGCAACAGATGTAATCGTAATGAACGAACCATCACTAGAAAAATTTGAAGAGTTTGTTGCACCAGGAGGAAATTTATTTTTAAATTCATCACTTATAAAATCTTTTCCAAAAAGAGATGACATAAATGTATTTTCTATACCAGTAAATGACCTTGCAATAGAACTTGGAAATGCAAAAGTTGCAAATATGGTAATGCTTGGAGCATTTTTACAAGTTACAAACACTGTAAAAACAGAATCGGTAATAAAAGCTTTTACCAAAGTTTATGGAGATGCAAAGAAAAAACTTCTTCCTATAAATGAAAGAGCAATTGCAACTGGACAAGATGCAATAAAAGAAGCAGGTTGTGTAGGTGGAATTTGTCAAATAATGCCAGAAAAAACTAATGCCGAAGTCACAAGTAATTATTCAAGACAAAGTGCTGCAAATATTGAACTTAGTGGAACTGATTTAGAAAATATTGAATACTTAAAGACAATTAAAAAATATTCTGAAGAAGATGATGAAAAAATCTTTGAAAATGAAGTGACAATTGTAGATGAAGCTCTTTTTGTAGAAGAAGAATCAATTAAATTCTGTGATAAAGCTGCTGAAATGTTAAATGGCGACGATGCAGGAGAAATTTTTGCATCACTTTCACAACAATCAGAAGAGCACATATCTTATCTAAAGGGTCTAAAGGAAAATATAAAATCAAAGGACAATACATCTTTTGCAGATAAAGTCAAAGCAAAGTTCACAAAAAGAGAAGATTACGATTGGGGCAAAGTTGATCCAGAAAAGGCAAGATTAGCACTAAATGTATTTGCAATTGCAAAGGACATAAAAAATCAATCGATAGCTTTTTATAATAAAGCAAAAGAAAATACAAAAGATGAAAATGCAAGAAAACTATATGATGAACTTGAATATTGGGAAAATTTTCAATTAGAACAAGTAACAGGTCAGTATGAAATTTATAAAGATGAATGGTGGTCTGACCAAATGTTTTCAAAAATGTAAGATTTGTAAAAGTAAAAAATTAAGAAGCATCAAAGTAGGTGCTTCTTTTTTACTTTATAAAACATCCACAAAGATTTTATTCTCTTAAGATCTTTATAATGTTTAAAATTTACTTGTAGAAATTTATTGAGGGATATATTTTTTGTTTTCATCGCCAAGTGTATATTGGGCTAGAGTAGATATAACTGTATAAACCAAAATAGATGCTAGATTTGCAGTTACAGAATCGTGGTCAAACCTTGGAGAAACTTCTGCAATGTCAAAACTCATTGGCTTTCCTGTTGAAAAAATGTGTTTTAAAAGCAAAATTACTTTTTCTGGATCGACACCAAGTGGTTGTGGTGCAGAAACTCCTGGCGCAAAACTAGATGTAAAACAGTCCATGCAGATTGTAATATAAAGGTAGTCTTCCTTTTTTATATACTCATCGAGATTATTTACAATGTCAAAAAAGTTTTCGCTAATCATATCTTTGCCAAGAACATAGTTTACGCCAAGTTCATCGGCAGTTCTAAAAAGTGCAAGTGTGTTAGAGTGTTTTTGAATCCCCATTACATAGTAGGCATATTCCGTTCCCTTTTCACGAGTATAGTCTGAAATTTGTCTAAACATTGTTCCACTTGTTCCAGTTCCCTTTTCATAAGGTCTTAAATCAAAGTGCGCATCAAAGTTTAATATTCCAAGATTGTTATCTTCTTTATCGTCTAGAAAGGTTGAAAGTCCTTTGTAGTGACCAAAGGCAGTTTCGTGACCTCCTCCAAGAACAATTGGAAATAAATTTAAATCTAAAATTTTTTTTACAGCTTTTGCAAGCTCGTCTTGACTTGCCTCAAGAGTTGTATATTTACTTGTGACATTTCCACAGTCAAAGATTTTTACTTCTTTTGAGAATTGACATGGAAGTTTTGAAAGTTCTTTTCTTATAGCAGAAGGACCCGCAGCTGCACCAAATCTACCTTTATTAAGTTCAATTCCTTGGTCTGATTCAAACCCTAAGATGCCAAAGGCAAGTTTTCCATCAAAAGGAGTTAGATCTTCATCGTTTAAATCAAGACCTTTAACCCATTGATGCCATCTAAAACTTTCATAGTCATTTTCATCATCAATTCTACCTGACCATATTCCCATTTCTTGTGGGCTGTAATAATTTATCATTTTACACCTCAATTTACTTTGTTCTTTGGAGTTTTTCCATTTTTAAAATCAATCAAATTGTCCTTTGCATTTTTGCCCATCTCAAGCCTTGCTTCAAAAGTTGCATTGCCCAGATGGGGTGCAAGAATTACATTGTCGAGGGCCAAGAGTTTTTCATTAACTTTTGGTTCTTTTTCATATACATCAAGAGCGGCACCTGCGATTTTATTTTCTATTAGTGCATTAGCAAGGGCATCTTCGTCAACAATTGGACCTCTGGACGCATTTATTAATATAGCACTTTTTTTCATCATTTCAAGTTCTTTTTTGGAAATCATGTGGCGAAGTTCAGGCACAAAAGCAGTGTGTAAACTTAAGAAGTCAGAATTTTTTATTACATCATCTTTTTCCATGTATTTAAGAACAAATTCTTTTTCAAAATCTTCTTTTCTAGTGCGAGAATAATAAATTACATTCATTTCAAAAGCCTTTGCTCTTTTTGCAAGATTTTTTCCAATATTTCCAAGACCAATTATGCCAAGAGTTTTATCTTTAAGTTCACTTCCAAGATAAAAAGTTGGACGCCAGCCGTAAAACTTTCCTTCTCTTGTAACCTTATCGCCAGATACAATACGTCTTGCAGAAGCAAGCATTAGTCCAAAAGTAAGCTCTGCAGTAGAAATAGCAGATGCAGGAGCAGGTGCATTTGTAACAACAATTCCTTTTTCTCTTGCATAATTTATGTCAATATTATCAAAACCAGCTCCGTAGTTTGCAATTATTTTCAAATTATCTGATGCATCAATTACATCTTTATCGATTTTATCAGATAGAGGACATAGGAGGGCATCATGACCCTTAATCTTTTCAATAATTTCTTCTTTTTTTAATGGTACATTGGAGTCGTGGTAAGTTATTTCAAAATTTTCCTTTAGTTCGTCGTAAATTTTTTCTGGAATATTACTTGTAATCAATAATTTCATAAAATCACCTCATTACTTTCATTTTAACATATTTAAGAAATATATTAAAAGATGATAAAAATTTTATAAAGGGGAAAAGTCTAAGATCATCAAACATTCGTGACAAAAAATAGTATAAAAGAAAAGAAAAGAAAAAAGCAACAGGAAAACGTATTGACAAAAAACAAGCATATGTTATATTAAACTAAAAGAGAGGAGATGTTTCCAATGTTTTATATATAATGCAAGTTATATTATATTGGATATTAGGAGGTAAAAATGAAAAAATATACAGCTTTATTACTTGCTTTGTTGCTTCTATTTTTTTCTGCTTTTAATGGTGTGTGGGCATATGATAAAGAGGCAAATTTATTAATGGTAGATATAATATCAAACAATGAAATAAAGACGGTTGAAAATGGAATTGAAAATAGAATTTTATTGACAGAAGATAATGATTTTAGAAAAGTTCAAGTTTTAGATGAAAATGGATGTTTAGAAACACAATTTATATATGATAAAAATAATAAAACCATGTATTCCTCTATAACAAATGATTTTATAAATTTAGATTCTGACGTTACTTTGAATGTTATGGGTCAATGCACTCCAGGGAGCAGTGTTACTTCTTTAGCAAGTATTTCCTATAGTGAGATAATTTCAATAGCAGGACAATATTTGAGCTATGCTACTTTATCAGCATTGATAATAGCTAAAGTTGGAGCGATTTCGATTGAAATTTCACCTAAAGTTTATGAGGCAACTAAAGCCTTGTTAGGGATATATGGAGCTCAATCTACAAGCTATCTACAGTCTCATGGAATTAATTACAAAGCAATAGGAAATTGTCGATATAATCATAGAACACAAATGTATGTATATGCATATTCTGTAGAGGATTACTCCACATACTAGTATTTTAAAATTAAGGCGAGATTTATGAAAGAAAAAGTTAAAAATCTGATGTTAAATCCTGCTATGCAGATGAAAATAATAGCATCTTTTTTCATATTTATGTTATTTATAAAATCCTATATCGATACTAGCTTTATATTATCTTTGATTGATGAGGTTATATTGACGTATTTTATAATTAATTTTGTATTTCTTTTTGTAAATAAAAATAAATTAGGAAAACAATTAAAAAAAAGATTGACAGATGTTGTTATTTCGGCCTTACCCTTTGTAATTGGACGTTTAATCTCAATAGTAATAATTATTATTATAAAAGTTTTATAATTTAAAAGTTAAAAACATAAAAATATGGTTTAGGAATAATTCTTTAACCATATTTTTATAGCGATAGGTTGTAATACTAAACACTAATTAAAAATAAGTGTATTTTTAATTAGCTCAAGAGTTATGATACTCTTTAGAAGAAAGGGGTTAGCTTTTAACTCTATAATTTATTTTATAAATTATATTAAATCGAAAATTACAGGAGATATGGGTAAAACATAAATTACCTAGTTTTTTTCAAATTGTTGAAAATATAATAAGTCTTATTGGTTTAACCTTATTTATCTATACTATTACGAACATATTTTTATTGTTAAAAGAAAAAAATGATATTTAAGAAGTTGGGAATTTTCCTAACTTCTTTTTTATACTTCAAAAATCTTTTAATCTCTTATATAATATATAAAGTTAAGGAGTGATTAGGTGCAAAATAGTGAAAATAAATTGGGGACTATGTCAATCCCAAAACTTTTATTTCAAGTATCTTTTCCTATTGTAATTTCTATGTTTATACAGTCAATGTATAACTTGGTGGACTCATACTACATAGGAAAAATTAATGAGGAGGCATTTACGGCGATTTCAATTGCCTTTCCAATTCAAAATATAATGATAGGAATTGGAGTTGGGACGGGAGTTGGCATGAATTCTCTTTTATCTAGATATTTAGGTGAAAAAAATTATGAAAAGTCTAATAACACAGCGGAAGTAGGTTTTTTTCTTGCTATAATGTATGGAATTATTTTACTTATACTCTCGAGATTTTTGCCACGACCTTTTTTATCTGCACAGACGGATAACGTAGAAATAATTAGTTATGGAATAGAATATTTGCAGATTGTAATGGGACTTTCTATGGGAGTATTTATACAGATTTTTCTTGAAAGAGCTCTTCAATCTACTGGAAGAACTATTTTTACAATGTTGACGCAACTTATTGGAGCTATACTAAATATAATTTTAGATCCTATTTTTATTTTTGGGTATTTTGGACTTCCTGCCATGGGTGTTAAGGGTGCCGCGATTGCAACTGTAATTGGACAAATAATTGGTGCAATTTGTGGATCTATTTTTGAATATAAATTTAATAAAGAAATTGAAATTAAAAAACCTGTATATGATCCCAAAATTATAAAGGAAATTTATAGAGTCGGAGTTCCTTCTATGATAACTATAATCATTCAATCTTTTACTATTTATATATTAAATAAGATGCTATCAGGAATCTCTACATCGGCTATTGCTGCTCTAGGTGCGTATTTTAAAATTCAGTCTTTTGTATTTATGCCAATATTTGGGCTAAATAATGGAGTTGTTCCTATAATTGCATATAATTATGGGGCAAAGAAAAAAGATAGAATTTTAAAAACGATAAAGCTTGCCTTTATAAGTGTGACTGTGATGATGTTGGTTGTTTCGGGAATTGTAATGTTTTTTCCAGAAGAACTTCTATCAATATTTTCCGCATCAGATAAGATGTTAGAAATTGGAGTACCAATGCTTAAAATTTGTGCTCTTTCATACATCTTTGCAGGAATATCAATAGTAGGTACAAGCGTGTTTCAAGCTTTAGGAAATGGAATTTTGGCACTTTTTGATTCAATTCTAAGGCAAATTATAGTTTTACTTCCAGTAGCTTATATTGCAATAAAATATTTTACTGTAAATGAAATTTGGTGGGGATATGTAATTGCAGAGTTTGCATCAGTGCTTTTTGTAATTTATTTTATGAACACCTTTGTGAAGAAAAAGTTGGAATTTATTTGAGCCTTAGATGGCTTAAATGTTGAAAATTTTTTGATTTTGATGTATTATGAATTTAATTTAAATAATCCTAGGAGGAAATATAATGGCTAAAGCAAAATTTGAAAGAAATAAACCACATGTAAA
>OBDG01000048.1_pt1 | contig 59853 bp, 51 predicted proteins | sample 1481331 | NCBI WGS metagenome assembly OBDG01 (sample SAMN00990124, study PRJEB22392) | human gut metagenome
TGTTTGATTAGCTCATAAATACTAAATAATGTTTGTAACTTATAGTTACGTTTTTTGGAATTAACGTTGACATATTGTCATTCAGTTTTCAATGTTCATTTTTCTTACCGACAAGAATTAATTATACATTTTATTAACATTTAAGTCAACAACTTTTTAAAATTAATTTTCGTTAGTAATTCAAGTTATTTCTTAAGTTGAGTTGTTTTGTTTGCCTCAACAAATAAATACTATACAGGCTTTCAAACTGCTTAACAACAGTAAAAATTACACCTTTGCCATCTGTACTGAACGCCCTTATCCTAAAAATCGAACTTAAAAAATCCCCACTTATAAATAGTACGTTTTTTAGAACAAGAAACAGATTTTTCTCTAACCATATCAATCAAAAAAACCGCAAAACAGAACTTTATTTTTTTACCAGAAATTAAAAATAAATTTACAAGTTTTAAATAACCTCTCAAAACACCGCTATACAGGCTGATTTAATAAACTTTAGACCAAAGAAGTACAACTACTAAGCCAGCATCTATCATTTCAATTACAAAAGAATTTCATTTGCATAGTCATTAACCATTAACCGCATTTATCAAATTAATAGCACCAACACACCATAACCATAGATCTAATTCGATAATCCAATTCACATCATTACTATTAGAAGTAACAAATCACAACCAACGGCTTGCTTCCTAAAGATTACCCATCCCTCAGTAAAACTAGGTAAACCATACCACCGCCACACCGCAAATAAAGTAGTACATCACACCACACCATAAAAAAAGCCACAATGATTACACTGTGACTTTTCTTACTATAGTATTAAAATCAAAAATGTTTAATAGAAGACATTACATTTCTGTTCTACCTGCGATTGCTTTAGATAATGTTACTTCGTCAGCATACTCTAAATCGCCACCTACCGATAACCCTTGTGCTAATCTCGTCACTTTGATACCTATAGGCTTAACTAATCTAGAAATATACATGGCTGTAGATTCCCCCTCTAAGTTCGGGTTCATAGCTAAGATTAATTCGCTAACTTCATCGTTTTTCAAGCGTTCAATCAATGAAGGAATATTAATATCTTCTGGTCCAATGCCATCCATAGGCGAAATAGACCCATGTAAAACGTGATATAAACCTTTGTATTCTCTCATTTTTTCCATAGCTATGACATCTTTGTCATCTTCCACAACACAAATAACTGAACGATCTCTTTGCTTATCTTCACAAATATAACATGGATCATTTTCAGTAATGTGACCACATACGCTACAATATGTTAATTCTCTCTTAACATCTACTAATGCTTTGGCAAACTGAACAACATCGTCTTCTTTCATATCTAAGGTATGAAAAGCCAGACGTTGGGCTGTCTTTGGACCAATGCCTGGCAATTTCATAAAGCTATCAATAAGTTTTGATATAGGTTCTGGATAATGCATCTATGATCACATTCCAGGGATGTTTAAGCCTTGAGTATGTTTACCTAAACGTTCTTGAGTAAGCTCATCAGCTTTATTCATCGCTTCATTAGTAGCTGCTAACACTAAGTCTTGTAGCATTTCAATATCATCTGGGTCTACAGCTTCTTCTTTGATTTCAACGTCGACAACTTCTTTATGACCAGTTACAGTAACTGCAACCATGCCACCGCCAGCTGTTCCTACAATACGCTCTTCTTTAAGTTTTTCTTGTTCTTGAGCCATTTTCTTTTGCATTTTTTGCATTTGTTTCATCATTTGTTGCATGTTTCCGCCACCGCGCATATTCCATTTCCTCCTTGAAAATCAATAAATATTTATCAATAAAATGATGTTTCTTTCATTATACATACGATTATATCGCTTGTCATGTATCACTCTTCATCTATCACATGTACAGTTTCTTCACCGAAAAGATCTTTTGCTTTTTGAGCAATATCTGTTTGTTGTGCTTGTTGCTTTGGCATATCATCGCCTTCGTTTTTACGATTTTGTAAATACTCCGTTCGAACTCTTTGCCATTGATCTGATGGTACACCAACAACTTTAACGTTTTTATTAACGATATTACATACAACACTTTCTATACTACTACGTTTCTCGTCGTCTTTATTGACGATTTCACAATGGATCTCTTCCTCAAATTTCACAAGTACGTGATCTTCACTTGCCGCCACAGGTTCCGAATTTTGCAATAAACTAACGAGTGATTTTTTATCATTGTTTTTGGCATGATCAATCACTTCTTGCCAATGATCTTTCAACAATTTGATATCTGCCTTATTCGCTTTATCTAGCACTTTTGCAATTTGTTGCATTGAAAATGCATTTTTAGATTTTTGTATGCCTCTCGCAGGCTTTTTCGAAGATTTTTGAGCAGGAGCGACACTCACTCCTTGTGCTTTTAGTGTTTTTAGTTCTTGCTCTAACTGTTCCATACGTTGCAACAATACATCTGTGTTTGGCGATGAAGCAATTTGTGCTGGTTCAGCTACATTCGCAATCACTTGTGGTTGACCCTTAATCTGCTCAGCTAATTTTACTAACAACACTTCAAAATGAACGTTTTGATTCACACTAAAACGAATCGACACTAATGTATCATTAATAAGATCAATCATTTGATATAACATATCTAATTCTAAGTTCATCAGTGCTCGATACTCAGTATCTTTCTCAGATGTTTTATTCATAATCGTATCTCTGACAAAATAAATCATATCATTTATTAGGCGATTCACTTCTTTACCCTCTGTTATAAACTGATGGTATTTTTTAAAAGATGCTTGTACGTCACCTTGTACAATATCATCAAACAAGTGATCCAACGCTTCATCATGTACGCTACCTGTGACATTCAACGCATCTTGCAATGTTAACGTACCATCACCAAATGCAATAGCCTGATCCATAATACTTAATGCATCACGCATACCCCCTTCAGACGCTTTAGCGATAAATGCCAAGGCTTCATCTTCACATTCAATTTGTTGTGCATCTGCTACAAATTTTAAACGTTCAACAATTTGATCTAGGCTAATTGCTTTAAAATCAAAACGTTGTGCCCTAGAAATGATTGTTGGAGGGATTTTATGTGGTTCTGTCGTTGCCAATATAAAAATAGCGTGTGCTGGAGGTTCTTCTAACGTCTTTAAAAGGGCATTAAAAGCACCTGTTGTTAGCATGTGCACCTCATCTATAATATAAACTTTATATTTCGATTCACTTGGTGCATATTTAACTTTGTCTCTAATATTTCTTATTTCATCAACGCCATTATTACTAGCAGCATCAATTTCTATCACATCTGAATTAGTCCCCTGCGTAATGCCTTTACAAATATGACATTCATTACAAGGTTCTCCATCAGTGCTATTTAGACAGTTGATTGCTTTAGCAAACACTTTGGCAATACTCGTTTTCCCCGTACCTCTCGGACCACTAAAAATATAAGCATGCGACTGTTTTTCTTTCGAAATCGCATTGCGCAATGTCTTCGTGACATGTTCTTGTCCGACGACATCCTCGAAACTTTGGGGTCTGTACATACGATATAAGGCTTGATAATTCAAGTTAGCACCTCCATAAACAATTACCTCTCATTATAGCATGATAATACCTTTACTTCTTAATTGAACAATTAATAAAAATGTTCTGGAAATTTTACGATTCCGTGTGGTGCATCCGTCAAATTATCCCATAAATATTTTACAAGTAACGGTGCATCACCAGATTCTAATTTAATGTCATACTCAGCAGCATTTTGATAACCCAACTTTTCAAAGTAGTCAAAACAATGGTCTACAACAACCGTACTATACTCTTGTGCTTTGGCACGCTCTTCTACTGCTTGAACCAAGCCACGACCTAATTTTTGTCCACGTAATTCAGGATGAACTGATAAAGAGGCAATCGCCAAACCATAATACGTCTTATCATCACTATTAATTTCTACTTCAATTAATAAAACGTGTCCAACGACATCGTTATTTTCATTTTTCGCTATTACTTCTAATTCAAAATTATAGCAAGGAGATTTTCTTAAATGTTTTACTTTCGCACGTGCTTGCCAACTCGTTTCAGGATTATCATCAAAACTTTCTTCAATACTATTTAAAGATTTATCATAATCTAACTCTGTTAAAGTACTTAAATATATTTGCATATGTCCTCCGTAGGCATTTGATTGTCAATAATCATAACGTATCTCATTAATAATTCTATTGTAAGATACTCCCCCTCATTTCACCATCATTTCTTTATCATCAAATAATAACTTCTTACTTTTCATTGACACAAAAATCATTCAAACTGCGCATCGAGTTCACTTGAATCAAACTTCACATATAAAAAAGCTACTTCCCACAAACATGTTCCACGTATAATACGCTGAATTGTCTTCAAGAAAGTAGCTTCTATAAATATATATTTTCAACTCTTAATAATCGGTTTAATATTTAAAAAATAAAAAACCGTGCACCTAAGCATCGAACGTAATTCACGAACGTAACCAAAGTCGTTAGCTAAATCTCGGCTACCCTACGGCACATATGATGATCCACTTAATGCTGCTTCCGTCAGGACCTGACATGGTTCATGGGTTCATATTGCATAGGACCGAAATCTTCAAACACTACGTGCTTCGGGCAGACTTCACAAAAATACGTCCTCAACAAAGGAATTAAGTCTCGCATAAAGCGGATTTCGAGTACAGGGAACCGCTACCTCCCCACCTAGCACGGCAAGATATATATTACTATATTTTAATAGTTAATTGCAAGTATAAATCATTTATATCATTGTTTACTTTATACGACGTCTTGAGAAGTCGTTAAATTTAAATTCATTTGCAAGATGTTTTGAAATATTATATTGAAACGGCATTGTATTTTCTAAATACACAATACTTCGAACTGTTGCTGAATAAGCCACCGATACATCACCAAACAATTGATATGCTTGTTCATCAAACGGTTCAAAAGTAATAGACTTACTTGAATAACTAATATTAAGATTTAATACCTTTTCCAAATAATCATAAATAGAATCACTCGCAACATCATTACCTATATCTGAAACAATCGACTTTAGAAAATAATCTTCATCAACAATCTTCACATGTTGGTTAAGCCGACGAGTTCTAACAATATGAATGAGTGATTCACTAGAATTGATGTTTAAAGCATGTTGAACTTCTGGAACTTCATGCGCTTCAACAACCTCATTCACAACAACTTCAGTTAAATATGCGACGCCCATTTCTTCTTGCATTTCTTTAAAACTAACAAGTTCAGAAAATGGAAACTCTGTAACCTCCTGATAAATGACAAGTGACCCTTTACCATGAATCTTTTGAATCATGCCGTCTAATGCCAACAAATCTAATGCCTTACGCACGGTCTCTCGAGATGACTGGTACAATTGCACCAAATCATGTTCAGACGGAATTTGTTCACCATATTGAATCTGCCCGTTTAATATATCTTCTTTCAACGCCTCATAAATCTTCATAAACTTTTTTTGTTTCGCCATATAAACGCATCCACTCAATTTATTTTACGCGTTTGTTTCGATTACAATTGCACCAAACCCGCTTATCGTATTATTTTCCACTGTGCCTGTTTGAATCACAACACAACCTTCTCTAGCCAATCCTTCTGGCAAATCAACAGCCGATGCTGAGAAATTCGCAATTACTAGCCATTGTTGATTCTTATAATGACGTTCATAAACAAATAAATGATCATGATCCATAAAACGTGGCACAATGTCTCCATACGTAATAATATCATGCGTATGTCTTAATTGTATTAATTTTTGATACGTATAGAAAATAGACTCTTTATTCTGAAGTGCTTGTCTAACGTTGACCTGATGATAATTTTCCGAAATATCAATCCAAGGCTTACCAGCTGTAAATCCAGCATTAACATCATCACTCCATTGCATAGGCGTTCTCGAATTGTCTCGTGACTTCTGTCCTAAAATCGCTAACACATCCGCTTCAGCATGCCCTTCACTTAACAACTGATGGTAGGCATTAATCGATTCAACATCACGATATTGTGCTATTGATGTAAAATGTGGGTCCGTCATACCAATTTCTTCACCTTGGTAAATATATGGCGTCCCTTGCAACATATGCAGTGCGATAGCTAACATTTTAGCACTTTGTATCCTCATCTCTTCCGACGTATCATCACCAAATCTAGACACTACCCGTGGCTGATCATGATTACACCAGAAAATCGCGTTCCATCCGCCACCGTCATAAATACCTCGTTGCCATTGCATCAGAATTTTCTTTAACTTATGAAAATCAAGCTTCGCATTTGTCCACTTTTCACCATCAACATAATCAACCTTTAGATGATGAAAATTAAAAACACTATTCAATTCTTGGCGTTCTGGCTGTGTATACTTAATACAATTTTCAATCGTCGTCGAAGACATTTCTCCTACAGTCATCATGTCAGTGTTACCAAACGTTTGACGATTTAATTCATGCAGAAACTCATGCACTCTAGGACCATCCGTATAAAATTCTTTACCTATTTTGTCAGAGTCCTTAAATTCACCTTTAGAAATTAAGTTAATGACATCAAATCGAAAACCATCAACGCCGAAGTCTATCCAATGATTGACTATGCGATATAACGATTGACGTACTTCCGGATTATCCCAATTTAAATCAGCTTGACTGACATCAAATAAATGTAAATAATATTCATCTGTCTCAGAATCAAACTTCCATGCATTACCACCGAATTTAGAATGCCAATTTGTTGGCGGCCCGTCTTCAGATGATCTGAAAAAGTAATAATCTCTATAAGGGTTGTCTTTAGATTTACGGGCTTCTTTAAACCATTCATGCTCCGTCGACGTATGATTAATGACAATATCTAACATCACTTTCAAGTCTTTTTGATGAGCAACTTTGATTAACTTTTCAAAATCATCCATCGTTCCAAAGTCTTCATTGATTTCTAAATAATTGCTGATATCATAGCCATTATCATTCATCGGTGATTCATACACTGGTGTTAACCAAATATAATCAACACCCAATAACTTGATATAATCCAATTTTTCTATAATTCCATTGATATCTCCTATACCATTCCCCGTCGTATCATTAAACGACTTAGGATAAATTTGATATACAACGGATTTTCTCCAATCTATTTCTTTCGACACACAATTACCACCTTATAACGTAATAAAGGACGTCCAAATAACGAACGACCCTTTTTTATTTTATTAATCTTCAACAATTTCTTTCGCTTTTTGTTTACTAAAATGAGACATCACAATTGTTAGTATACATGGTACAACAATAGCAATAGCTGTCACAATGAGATATACTGGCCAAAATTCTTTTTGAATTGAAATGAATGCTGGCACGCCACCAACACCAACTTTTCCAAGTACGTTATTCATACCAACGATTGCCCCCAATACACAAGATGTTGATATCGCAGCGATAAATGGATATTTCAGAGGTAAGTTCACACCAAACATGGCTGGTTCAGTAACACCTAACATACCAGAAATACAAGATGTTAATGCCAAGCCTTCTTCTTTAACCATTTTACGACGTTTATAGACAAACCATGCTCCAAATGCTGCAGAGCCCTGACAAATATTGGAAATCGCAACGATTGGCCATAAGTACGTACCACCTAAGCTGCTACCCATCAATTGGAAATCTACTGCTAAAAACATATGGTGTAGTCCTGTAATTACAAGTGGTGCATATAACAATCCATATATTGCTCCGCCAAGCCATCCTGCATGTTGGAATATAAATGTAACACCAGATGTAATACCTGTACCAATCAATAATGCAACTGGTCCAATGATAATAAATGCTAAAAATCCAGTAACTAAAAGCGCTACGGGTCCAACGACCAACATTTTTATCGAATCGTGAACGACTTTATTTAATCCTTTTTCAATTTTAGCTAGAACATAAGCTGCAATTAAAACAGGCAACACTTGACCTTGGTAATTCAACTGCTTAATCTCTAAGCCAAATAAGTTCCACGTCGGAATATTCCCTTTTGCCAAATCATACTGAGATACTAATTGCGGATGCATTAAAATCAAACCTAAGACTATGCCTAGAATCGGACTACCACCAAATACACGCATACTACTCCAACCAATTAATGCTGGTAAGAAAATAAATGCCGTACTCGCAATCACATTAATGATGTTTGAAATATCAGCAATTTGTGGATACATCTCAATAAGTGCTTTTGGACCAAATAAACCTTTCATTGTAAGTAAATTATTGATCCCCATTAACAAACCAGCTGTCACAATCGCAGGTAATATTGGTATAAAAATATCTCCCAACAATTTGATCAAACGTTGTACTGGATTCCCTTTTTGTGCAGCTGCTTGTTTCGCTTCATCTTTCGAAGCTTCTTGAGCACCTGTTTCATCAATAAACTGCTTATACACTTCATCGACTGTTCCTGGACCAATGACAATTTGATATTGATGGTCTGCTTTAAACTGCCCCTTGACCAACGCGTTATTACTTAATGCGTCTTTATCAACTTTACTTTCATCCTTCAGCACTAAACGTAATCGTGTTACACAATGCGTTGCAGCTTCAAGATTTTCTTTTCCCCCAATAGCGGTTACGATGGCTTTTACATCTTCTCTTTTTACAGCCATATATTTCACTCCCTTAATGTCTTAAAACGAGTATAACTTGTCTAGACAAGTTATGTAAAGGCTTTCAACAAAATATTTTTATTTTGTCACAATTATCTGGGATAGCCATTTCAGAAAATCAATGAGCCATAACGACATATGTAGCAATAACTCCTCGCTACAATTGCGTTATTAACAATACCTCACCACGCTCTCACCATTATAAAGTGTAGATGCATGGCCAACTCCTAAATTGAAAAATGCATATCTATAAATAGCAAACTTGTCCACACAAGCCATCCATCATATTTCACAAAACAAAAAAGACATTTAGCTATGTATATTCCACAAGCCAAATGCCCTTCCAATCTCAATGCCTTATCATTTCTATTATCAAAAATTACGAGTCATTCAAAGACAAATAAAAAAGGTAAATACTCAAAATTTGAGCACTTACCTTCATTATATATAGTATTTAATATAAATATTGATGGCGGAGGAAGAGGGATTCGAACCCCCGCGAGCCGTTAAGCCCCTGTCGGTTTTCAAGACCGATCCCTTCAGCCGGACTTGGGTATTCCTCCTAAACACAATATTTATCATATATGAACGTTCTGTAAAAGTCAATATTGTTTTTAAGCATTACATGATTACCACAAATCATTGTCTTCCACTACAGTTGACCTATAAAACGAATGTAAAAAATCACTACTTATAATTAATCTATTTGTTGTCTTACAAACCTTTGTTTTTAGGTTACAAAGATGGCATGTGACGTTGATAGATACTAGATTATTTCAAACTCGATTCAGCATGACACAACGTCAACGTAACCACCATTTCCATACAAAGATTATACACAAACTTTACTAGCTAAATACTGATCTACTGCTTTCGCTACGCCTCTACCTTCTTTAATTGCCCATACAACTAAACTTTGACCACGTCTAGCATCTCCAGCAGCAAATACCTTTTCATTATTAGTTTGATAGTTTGTATCATCCGCCACGATTCGATTTCTATCCGTTTTAATGTTAAAAGCATTCGGTACTGTTGGTTCTGTACCTTCGAAGCCGATTGATAATAATACAAGGTCAGCAGGCCAAAATCTTTCAGGTCCTTCTTTCATGACCATACCATTTTCGCCTTGCTCTAAAATTTGAGTATACAAACCACGTATGTGTCCTTTATCGTCAACATCGTAACGCATTGTTTGAACACCATATGCACGTGGTTCCTTACCAAACTTAGCTTCGTACTCTTGGTGCGCATAGTCCATTTTAAACACCGGCATTGCTAAAGGCCATGATGCATTTTCTGTAAATGTAATTGCTTCTGGCAATTTCGTATATTTATTAAATTGAACAATCGATTTACAATTTTCTCTTAATGCTGTCGCTACACAGTCTGCCCCTGTATCACCAGCACCAATGATAATGACATTCTTATCTTTTGCAGTTATTGTAATATCATCAATTTCTCCATTTAACAGCTGCGTTTGTTCAGTTAAATAATCCATAGCGAAATGTATACCATCACCCATGCGTCCTTCTAAAGGTAAATCTCTACCTTTTTGTGCACCAGTACATAATATAATGGCATCATACTCAGATTCTAACGTTGCTTTATCAATATCAACGCCTACTTCAACACCATTAATGAAAGTAATGCCCGCTTCTTCCATTAACTTAATACGACGTCGAACCACATCTTTATCAAGTTTCATATTCGGAATACCATACATTAATAAACCGCCTGATTCTCTAGCACGTTCATAAATAGTTACTTGATATCCTAGTAGATTAAGTTCTTCAGCAGCAGCTAATCCTGCTGGACCGCTTCCAACGATTGCCACTTTTTCATCTCTACGGCGACTCGGAACTTTCGGCGCTACCCAACCATTTTCAAAAGCTTCATCAATAATTGTGCGTTCAATACCTTTAATCGCAATCGATTCTCTATTAATCTTCATCACACAAGCACTTTCGCATGGTGCAGGACATACACGCCCTGTAAAGTCAGGAAAGTTATTTGTTTCGCTTAAGCGTTCATAAGCAGTTTTAAAATCTTGATGATACACTAAGTCGTTCCATTCAGGAATGTAGTTTCCAATTGGACAACCTATTGTTTCCCTACCATACTGTTGTCCGGTTTGACAAAACGGCGTTCCACAATCCATACATCGTGCACCTTGGATAGAGGCATCTTCTTTAGTAAATCGTTGTTGATATGCTTTATGATGCTTCAAACGGTCTACCAGTGATAATTCACCTAAGTACTGTTTGTCATACTTCATAAATCCTTTAAATTCACCCATCGTATCTCCCCCTTTCCTTAATACACAACGGCTGGTTTATGTTTAGCGTCGATTGTTTTACTGTCATCGTAAAATGCAGCTAACATCGCTTCATCTTCATTGTCATGTAATGATTTGTGCAAATGAATTTTTTGCATCATTAATTGATAATCTTTAGGAATAACTTTAACGACGACATCTTCAATGCGATCAAAATGTTTTAACACATGAATCGCTCTCGTACTATTCGTGTGTGACACATGTTCTTCCAGCATTTGCTTAATGAATGCTTTTTCTTCTTGGTGTTTAATCTTTGTAAACGAAAGCGTATCTAGTTGATTATTTTCAACAAAAGCTTCTACATCAGACGGGATAACGTAAGCAATACCACCACTCATACCTTGACCGAAGTTCTTACCTACATCACCTAAATTAATGACATGTCCACCAGTCATGTACTCTAATCCATGGTCACCGATACCTTCAACGACAACATCTACACCACTATTTCTAATACAGAATCTTTCTCCTGCACTACCGTTAATAAATGCCTTACCACCTGTCGCACCATAGAATGAGACGTTACCAGCAATAATTTCATTTTGTCGTTCTTCAAAAGGTGCTTTGACAATGACCGTACCACCAGATAATCCTTTACCAACATAGTCATTCGCATCTCCAGTATGATGAATCATTAAGCCTTTCGGTGCATATGCTGCAAGACTTTGACCAGCATGACCATTCGTATAAACATTAATTGTATTTTCAGGAAGTCCTGCTTCTCCATATTGTTTCGAAATCTCACTACCTGTAATAACTCCTACATCACGTTGTTCATTATTTACTGTAAAGCTACCTGTATAGCGACGCCCTTCAGCAATATACGGCTTCGTTACTTCATATAAATTTGTTAAATCAAATCCATGCTCAAGATTATGATTTTGTTGAATTTCTTTTGTGTTTGGCCCATCGAAAGGACATAACAGTTTTTCAACATCAATACTAGCCGCTTTGCTATTCACTTTTAATGTTGATGATCGTTGTAATAAATCAGTTCTTCCAACTAAGTCTTCTACACGTTTCAAACCTAAAGATGCTAAAATTTCTCTTAATTCTTGTGCAATAAAATGCATAAAATTAACAACATGATGTGCTTTACCTCTATATAAAGCACGTAAATCTTTGTTTTGAGTTGCAACTCCTACTGGACATGTATCTTTATGGCATACACGCATCATAATACAGCCCAACACCACTAATGGTGCAGTTGCAAATCCAAATTCTTCCGCTCCAAGCGCACATGCGTACGCTACATCTTTACCAGTTAATAACTTACCGTCTGTTTCTAACTTAACACGACTTCTTAAGTCGTTTAGTTTTAATGTTTGATGTGTTTCTGCTAAACCAATCTCCCAAGGAACACCGGCATGCTGAATACTCGTTTTAGGTGAAGCCCCTGTACCACCATCGTAACCACTGATGACAATTTTATCTGCAAATGCTTTTGCCACCCCAGATGCAATGGTACCAACACCTGTTTTCGAAACTAATTTTACCGCGATATCTGCATCTTTATTCGCATTTTTTAAATCATGTATCAGTTGCGCTAAATCTTCTATTGAATAAATATCATGATGTGGCGGTGGTGAAATCAGACCGATACCTGGCGTTGACCCTCTTGTCTTCGCAATCCACGGATATACCTTAGTACCAGGTAATTGACCACCTTCACCAGGCTTTGCACCTTGCGCAACTTTAATTTGAATTTCTTTGGCATGTTGTAAATAATCACTAGTTACACCAAAACGCCCAGAAGCAACTTGTTTAATCGCACTTACTTTGTTGCTTCCATCAACTTGTACTTCATAACGTTTTGCATCTTCGCCACCTTCACCACTATTACTCTTTCCACCTAATTGGTTCATGGCTTGTGCTAACGTTTCATGTGCTTCCGCTGAAATCGATCCATAACTCATCGCCCCTGTATTAAAGCGTTTGACAATGTCACTTACCGGTTCAACTTGGTCGATGTCAATCGGTGTACATGCTTTAAATTCAAGTAAATGTCTAATGTGATCTGTTCTATTTTTGTTCACCGCTTCAGAGTATGCTTTAAATTGCGCATAGTCATTTTCTTTACATGCGTGCTGCAATAAGAAAATAGATTCCGGATTAAAAGCATGATGTTGACCTTGTTGTCTCCATTGGAATGTACTACCTGATGCAAGATAATTATCATCACTTTGTTGACGTGCTTTATTTTCAGCATCAATTTGATCAATCGAAATACCCGATAACTTAGACTGTGTCCCAGTAAAATAACGATCAATCACATCATGAGACAAGCCAATCGCTTCAAATATTTGTGCACCTTGATAACTTTGCACTGTCGAAATTCCCATCTTAGCCATTACTTTAATGACACCTTCGGACAATACATCCGTATATGTCTTAACATTATCGACAACGGTGCCTTGTAACCCTTCTGTCAATGTCAGTTGTTCAACTGTACGTTGCGCTAGGTATGGCACAATTGCATTCGCGCCATATGCGAGTAAACAAGCAACATGATGCACTTCTCGTGTCTCACCAGATTTAGCGACTAAACTTGTAGACATACGTAAATCTGCTTTAATAAGTAATTGATGCACATGACTTATTGCGAGTAACATCGGCATTGCAAAGCCATTGCTATCAACTAATCCACTATCATCTAACACTAGAATTTGAGCGCCTTGCTTTACAGCATTCACTGCTTCTCGGCCTAATGCTTCTAACGCATCTTCCAAATCCCCTTCATATACCGTTGATAAATAAGTTAATTTAAAATGTTCCTGATCAATCGCTGCTATGTGTGATTCATTCAATACCGGCCTTTTCAATTGAATACGATCTAAAACCGTTTCGTCAGGTGCTAGTAAGTTACCTTCGCCACCTAAATAAGAAAGTTCACTCGTTACGATTTTTTCACGATACGCATCAATTGGTGGATTCGTAACTTGTGCAAACAGCTGTTTAAAGTAATTAAATAGTGATTCTGGTCGCTCGTTCAACACTGCAATTGGCGCATCATATCCCATTGCACCGATAGGATCCTTCTTACCTTCTACAAGTTCCTGAATATACTTATGAATCTCTTCTTTCGTGTATGCAAACTGACGTTGTAATTTAAATAACGTCTCATCTTTCCATTGCGAATCTTGATATTGTATATTTTCAAAATCAAAGTCAACTTTATGGTTATCAATCCACGCTTTATATGGTAATTCTCCAGCAATCGCACCTTTCAAATCATTATTTTCAATGACTTTATTCTGTTTAAAATCAACAAGCAATAACTTTCCAGGATTCAATTGACCTTTAAAAGCAACATTACTTTCAGGTACGTCCACAACACCCACTTCAGATGAAAAGACAATAAAGTTATCTTTAGTAATCGTATAACGACCTGGACGTAATCCATTTCTATCTGTAAGCGCGCCAAGTTTGTCACCGTTACAGAACGAAATCATTGTAGGACCATCCCACGGTTCCATTAAATAACTATAAAATTCATAAAATGCACGTACATTTGCATCATTCGCTTCATTGTATAACCAAGGTTCAGGTATGAGTAACATCGCTGCCTTTTCTGGCTCCATGGCTAACGATAAGAACTCTAGCGCATTATCTACAATGGCAGAGTCACTACCATCCTCATCGACAATTTGAAACACTTTATGTTGATCCTCGCCAAATAATGTTTCGATTAATTTATGTTGGCGTGCTCGCATCCAGTTCACATTACCTTTAATCGTGTTAATCTCACCATTATGCATTAACATACGGTTAGGATGCGCCCTTTTCCAACTCGGGAATGTATTCGTACTAAATCTCGAATGCACTAACCCTAGCTTTGATTGATATAAATCATCCGATAAATCTGTATAGAGTTTTTTAATTTGGTCTGATCGTAACCAACCTTTATATACAATTGTTTTGCGTGATAAGCTCGTAAAATACAATTCTAAATCGCACTGAGTCGAATAGAACTCTAATTGTTTTCTCGCTAAAAACAAACGCTTTTCAACATCTTCAATGTCCCTAATATCAATAAACACTTGTTGAATGACTGGCATCGTATCTGCTACATGTTTAGCAATGGCATCTTTATTAACTGGTACATTACGATAACCAAGGATTGATAACCCTTCACCTTCAAAATATTTTTTAAAAACTGCTTCATGTTCAGAACCTAAAATGCGTTCTTTGGAAAAAAATAACCCCACGGCATATTCACCTTCACCTGGGATATCAAAGTCCGTTACATGTTGTTTGAAAAATGCAAAAGGTATTTCAGTCATAATACCTGCGCCATCACCAGTGATGCCATCTGCGCCGACCCCGCCCCTGTGATCTAAGCGTCGCAACATTTCAAGCGATTTATCAATGATGTCGTGAGACCTTTTATTATCCATATTCGCATAAAAACCAATACCACACGCATCATGTTCCTCACGATAGTCATATAAGCCTTTAATTAATTTCTCATTGTGCATGATGCACACCCCTTTTTTAGAATATTCTGATATTAGTTATTAATGATAATTACTATAATCTAAAAAATTTATCTGTTCAATATATAAAATAGAAGATATTCATCTAAAAAATAGAACATTTATCAATAATATTGCTATAATAGTTACAAAACACTCATTTTTGGAGGTGCCTATATCACTATGGAAATTAAACAATTAAGATATTTTATCGAGGTCGCTAAAAGAGAACATATCTCCGAAACAGCACTTGAACTAAACATTGCTCAATCAGCGATAAGCCGTCAAATTACATTATTAGAACAAGAACTTAATGTGTCTTTATTTAAAAAGCAAGGACGCAATATTACGCTCACTTCTGAAGGGAAATTATTATTTAATGAAGCTCTGCGCATTATTGAACATTTAGATAGCACGATTGAACAATTTCAAAGCCATGGATTAACTAAAAATAAAAGTATCTACATTGGCTATGATGAGAGTGACGTATCCCACATGTTACTACCACTTATCCAAACGTTTCATTTACAAAATGATACACATGTCATACCGAACTTATTAGATCATGACACGATTATAAATAGCGTATTAAATGGGAATATAGACATTGGTTTCACGGAACTTACACCAGAAATACGTAAACACAAACAATTACATATGCTACCTTTATTCGAAGAGCACTATCATTTATATGCGCCTTCAGACGATCCAATTACGATGGCGACACACCCACCATTAATTCAGTTTGAGCATAGTCATATTTATTGCTTGGCACCATTTGCCGAAACTGTAAAAAAACAATTGCGCAAGATTACTAAATCAGATGTATACACAATCAGTAGCCAACCACTTGCGCAGTATCTCCTTCGTCAAAAAGAAGGTTACATCATTTCATCACAAAATATACATTTACCAGAATCTAAATCATGGATAGATATAAAATTAGATCATACTGAATTAAAAAGAACGATATGTGCTATTACGAAAGAACCTTATACGAAGAGTGATATTGGTATCTTATTAACACTCATTCAGCAATTAATGACTAAAACGTCTACATTCCATTAAGTAATTCGATGCTATCAATGATGATTTTCGTTTTACACTTAGCAGTAATATCTTTGAAAATAAAAAATTAAGGGCGTATAATCACCATATTAATTCATTCATAGAATTGGGGTTTTGTTTTTGAAATATAGAAATTTATTTACAAAGCCATTTAATATAATTTTAGGTTTGTTCTGCATCGCATTCATTGGTGCTATTTTATTTACATTCAATAATGAGAACTTTTACAACAAACCAATTGGTCAAATTATAGATGTCAAACATGTTTCTTCGACACCTACAAAAGATGCACAAAATAATCGTGATATTAAATATAAAAATCAATTAAAAGTCAAAATATTAAATGGTCAATTTGCTGGAGAAACGACGACGATTAATCATCAGTACGTCAAATCGCAAGCAGATTCTGAGGCATTTCGCACACACGAAAAAGTATTATTACATATTTCTAACAAGCCGAGTGATGCTTATATTATAGAAAAGAAGCGTGATACCTTAACGGTTATCATCACTGGTTTGTTCTTATTAACTGTATTATTGGTTGGTCGCAAAGTCGGACTGCAATCGATTTTATCGTTAATCTTGAATTCTATTGCCATATTAATCGCAATTTACATTCATATTCAACATAGCAATATTAATTTATTCTTACTCATGACCATTGCCATGATCTGTTCAACAATACTCACTTTATTGCTCGTTACAGGCTGGCATATGCGTACACTCATTACCATAGCCAGTACAATTATCGGAACTTTTTTGAGTATAGGTTTAACAGAATTAATCATATATATGACAGATGGTAAAGGCATTAAATATGAAACGATGAACTTTTTATCATTACCACCGAAAGATATCTTCCTAGCCTCAGTGTTAATAGGTTCACTTGGCGCTATTATGGATGTTGCAATTACAATTGCTAGTGGTATGCATGAAATTTTACAGCGTACGCCACACATTTCAATGAGGAGATGGGCGCTTGCTGGGCGAAACATCGGCCAAGATATTATGGGAACAATGACTAACATCTTATTATTCTCATATTTATCCGGTGCACTACCTATGTTTTTAATCTTTTTAAAAAATGCAAATACTGTGACTTATACTATTTCGATGAATTGGTCGTTAGAAATTGCGCGCGCACTAACAGGCGGTATAGGTATCGTACTTACAATTCCTATCACAATATTGTTTATGGAAATATTTGAAACATTAAGGAGGGCGAAACAATGAATGCTGTATTTATATTGGCGGTATTGCTCCTCTTTCTGATGATAATTTTCGGAGGTAAAAAGGGATTCATCTCTTATTTAACCCTATTTTTAAATTTCGCTATTTTAATTATTAGTATTGTGTTGATTATTTTTGGCGTACCGATTTATGTCGTCACATTCTTTTTCTGCATTATTATTGGCGCTTGTAATTTATTCGTACTCAATAGTTACAATGTTAAAACACAAGCTGCATTTATCAGCACTATCGTTACAACAATATTGTTGATTACACTCATTTATTTATCGGTCTACTTCGGTCATCTACAAGGCTTTTCAACCGAACAACAAGATGAAACATATGTGTATTCAATGAATATTGGCATTGATATGGTTCAATTTATGGTGTTCACTATTATTCTTGCTGTTATTGCAGCTGTGATAGATTTAACAATTACCATTAGTTCACCCATTTATGAATTGCATCAAGTGAATCCAACGCTTACGCAATACGAATTATTCCAATCTGGCATGCGTGTTGGTAGAGAAATTTTAGCGACATCTGCGAACACGATTTACCTTGCCTTTTTTGGTGGCCAACTTGCTTTATTTATTTGGTTTTTCAAACTTAAATATTCATTTGGTCATATTATAAACTCGAAAATATTTGCCCAAGAATTTATTTCTATTATTTTAGGCGGTATTGCCGTTGCAATCAGTATTCCGATTACGGCTTGGATTACGGCATTTTTAATAAAAAGACCATCTCGACAGCGCAAAAATGATGAGTCTATCAATTAATCGCAACTAGCAATATAACTTAAGTTAAGCGACCTGTGGATATATGTCAATTGTTCACTAGGTCGCTTTTTACTATAGTAAATTGTCCGATGATCTATAACAAAAAGCACCTTTATTCATCATTAATTGTTGTGGTCGACGATGAGTAAAGATGCTTTTAAATTTAATTTATTTTATAGTTAACGCCATAATATGAACAGGTCTTCCGATGAACATACTATCTCCCATATATTGATATCCTTGTTGGCGATAAAGTGCCATGGCATGTGGATTGTCAGTATTAACCGTTAACACAATCTCATTAATATCCTGAAATGTTGAAGTGATAAATGACGCCAATTTTTCCATTACCACTTTACCTATTCCTCTATTACGATAACGTTGATCAACACTAAATGACCTGAAAAATACTGCATCTTGGTTATCGCTAAATGGTGCGACCCCTTTTCCACGATGTAATGTAAAAAAGGCCACACATTGCCTGCCATCCATTACAACGATGGGATACCTTTCATTATCAGACATTGCAGCTGTAATATTTTCCTCTGGCGTTTTAACAAACTTCAAATCACTTTCACTTAATTGAAAAGCTTCTAACATCGAATAATCTTGTGGGACATAATGTCGTAACATGATGGTGTCATTATTTGTCATGTTTACCACCATACGTTTCAATCCAAACTTTGACAGCAGGCGCAATCAACGCATCATTATCTTTATCAATCCAGCGTATATCCGTAATTTCATTATTGATAGTTACGTTTTCCCAATCGATTTTGGTTAATGCGCGAAATCCATTTAACTCAGTTAACATATCCTGTTGTGGATATGCAGGACCTACAATTGTCCCGATATATTCAATTTCATCCATTGTTAATGTTAAATTTAATTCTTCTTTTACTTCTCTTAACAGCGCTTGTACTCGTGATTCCCCTTCTTCTATTTTACCACCTGGGAAATAATACTTTTCGCGATTCCTTACTTGAACAAGTAATATTTTATCAGCTGTTTCTTCAACTAAACAGACACATTTAATCATCTTTGACACCCCAACTTTGTGAAATCAATTTTTAAAATTATACTGTACAATTATGTTATCATATATGAGTAGTTATAGCGCAAAACGTTAGCAATTCAGCGCACCCAATTTTTCATATAAACAGAAGATACTAGGGGGAATTATTATTATGGCAAAACGTTCCAAATCACAACGTTTATCAAGTTTACTAAATGTCGCAGGTTTCATAGTCGACGGCTACAATGGCTATAAATATCATGCTAAAAATAAAAAATTAGTATATCTTTCATTAGGTTTAAGCACTGTAGGAACCGTGTTAGACTTTTACATTTCAATTAAGTCACCACGTAAGTTCAAAAAAGCAGTGGCAGTTGTTACTTTAATAACAAACGGTGCTAGATTATTTACAAGCATTCGCAAAGTAAAGCATGAATACTAATTCAGAAAAGGATTGGTCGAACATAGAACATGAAGTTCATTCGACCAATCCTTTTTCTTATACAAAAATTCCTATTACAACAATCACGACTTTGATAGCCCCGCCATAAAGTTTAGGATTCAATCCAACTTTTCAGCTTGTGAAATGTAATAGGAATTCATTATATATTTATATACGTAAGACTTTAGTGAATATATCTATAATTATTTACTTGGTAAGCTGGTACCGTTCTGTAAGTTAAAATACCTGGTGCAGCTGAATAGTTCATTTCTGAAACTAAAATACTACCATCGTTATTTACACGTTCTACAAACATAACATGACCATAATAACCTACATCTGTTTGAGCGATAGAACCTACAGTAGGTCTATTGTCGATAGTGTAACCATCTGCTGCCGCTGCGTTATCCCAGTTATTAGCATTCCACCAATAAGTACTAATACCTTTACCAATTTCAGCACGACGATTAAATACATGATATGTACATTGACCCCATGTATATAAGTTTTGGTGACTGAATACTGGTGTATTGTAACCTCTATTTGTCGTTGTTGCAGATCCTGAGTTCGTAGATGCATTACCAGTTACTTTCAATTTTTGACCCGGATATATAAAGAAATTATTTAAGCCATTTAAGCTCATAATTTTTTGATAAGTTGTACCATATTTTGATGCGATTAATGACAATGAGTCACCTGCTTGTACTGTATAGTATGATCCGCCACCTGAGTTCGTTGATGGACGGCTACTATTGCTCGCAGCGTTACTTGAGCTAGCAGTACCTGATACTTTTAATTTTTGACCTGGATAAATAAAGAAATTATTTAAACCATTAAGTCGCATAATGTTTTGGTAAGTTGTACCATATTTTGATGCGATTAATGATAATGAGTCGCCTGCTTGTACTGTGTAGTATGATCCGCCACCTGAGTTCGTTGATGGACGGCTACTATTACTCGTAGAATTACTTGAGCCAGATACTTTTAGTACTTGGTTTGGGAAAATTAGATTAGATGTTAAATTGTTTAATGACTTTAATTTAGCAATCGAAATCCCATACTTATTTGAAATTGCCCACACTGATTCACCCGGTTTTACTGTGTGAGTTGTAGCCGCATTTGCTTGAGTTGCCGCAACAGCGCTAATCGCGCTTGTCCCAATAATAGCTGCAATTACTTTTTTTTGCACTTTAAAATCCTCCTCTTGCTTAACTTTCCTAACATTCTTTTATCCGAATTTATGAATACTACATCATTATACGATTTTATTATGTATAATAGGTTGATGTTTGATGACATTATGATTACAAAAAAATCATATACTGTATCATCAAATTTTATAATTACCCCTTAAAATTATTACAACTTATTAGATTTTACAATATCTAAATTATTACAATTTCATAATATTTCACTATAAAATGATTACAATCCCTTTCTCTATTGGAAATAATTTTATTCTCCAACAATAACGCCCTACAAACATAAGCATGAACTTTGCTTGTAGGACGCAATATAATTTATTTTGCTAATGACGTTTCTATTGCCTTAATCTCATCTTTAGATAAATTAACAGGTTTCTCTCCATCTTTGACATCTTCCTGCAACGCTTTTTGAGCTTCTTTTGAATGATACAATTCTACGATTTTAGCATATGTTTTGTTATCCAAGTCTTTGTCATTAACTGCAACAATATTAATATATGGCTTTACAGCATCTGAATTTGATTTTTCTAAAAATATCGGATCATTTTTAGGGTCTTTCCCCGCTTTAGTTGCTACACCGTTATTAATAACTGCAATATCGACATCAGATAAAGCACGCGCAGTTTGCTGTGCATCTACTGCAGTAATTTTTAAATGTTTTGGATTTGACGTTATATCTTTCACTGTACCTGCTAATCCGAAATCTTTTTTCAGTTTTATTAAACCAGCTGCTTCTAATAGTTTAAGTGCACGTGCTTGGTTTGATACATCATTTGGAATGACAACTTTAGCACCATCTTTAACCTTTTTGACATCTTTAATTTTATCTGAGTAAATGCCCAACGGTGCTAAAACTGTTGTACTCAATGCTGAAATCTTTGTTCCTTTATGTGCCTTCTTATACTGATCTAAAAATGCAAAATGTTGGAATGCATTCATATCAATATCACCATCGTTTAATGCTTTATTCGGTAAATTGTAATCGGAAAAGTGCTTAATCTCCACATCAATATCATCTTTTTTAGCTAATTCTTTAACCTTCTCCCAAGCCTTAGTGTCATTTGATGCGACACCAATTGTTACTTTTTTATCATTGTTACTACCACACGCTGCTAATAATACAAGTGCTACGATAACTAACCCAATCAATCTTTTCATTCTATCAATTCCTTTCAAAATCTTCACTATATATCATTAATGTCTACGTATGAATCTAGCTAGGACATTCCCTAGCGTTTGAATCACTTGGACAATAATGACTAATACAATAACGGTAATAATAATGACCGTCGTATCAAATCTTTGATAACCATACACTAAAGCTAAGTCTCCTATACCACCACCGCCAACAGCTCCTGCCATCGCCGTACTTCCAATAAGTCCAATAATCGCAGTGGTAATTGCTAATACTAATGAACCTAACGCTTCAGGAATTAAAAAATATCTAATGATTTGTAGTGGTGAAGCGCCCATCGCTTTCGCCGCTTCAATAATCCCCTCGTCTACTTCTAATAATGAGTTTTCAACAAGTCTTGCAATGTAAGGTGCCACATATACTGTTAAAGGCACGATGGCAGCAGTCGTACCAATTGAAGTACCTACTACTAATTTTGTGAATGGCACAATCGCAATTAACAAAATAATAAATGGTAGTGACCTTAAAATATTGATTAAAGGATTTAAAACTTGATGTATCACTATATTGGGCCATATGCCTTGTTTTCGAGTAATTACCAATAAGACACCTAATGGAATACCAATCACTGCTCCTAAAAATAAAGCAATAGATACCATATATAGCGTTTCGTATAATGCTTGCACTAACTGTGCACTGTCTAAATCAGAACCAAACATATGTTAATGCACCTCCTCAAATTGAATATTTTTCTCTTTGAAATATTGATTTATTGTCGTGTCATCAAATTGTAGATCTATATTAAATCGAAGCCACATATAACATACGGTGTTACCTTGTATTTCTGACATAGATGAAAATAAAATTTTAACCTCTCTGCCACAAATTTGAATCAAGTCATTTATAATCGGTTGTGTCACCTGAGTTTCCTCGACGAAGATTTTATAATCTTTAAAATCGCCAACTTGTTCGTCATTCAATCGACGAATCAATGATGTACTTGGCTCAGTCTGTATAACTGTAGACACAAAATTTTGAGCAATCGTCGTTTTAGGATGACTAAACACCTCTTTAACAGTTCCTGTTTCAACCACTTGCCCCTTTTCCATTACAGCAACACGATTACAAATGTCTTTAATAACGCGCATTTCATGTGTAATCATCATAATTGTAATGCCAAAGGTTTGATTGACATTCTTTAATAACGTCAATATCGAAGCAGTCGTTGCTGGATCCAATGCGCTTGTTGCTTCATCGCATAGGAGTATTTTCGGATTAGTAACAAGCGCTCTTGCAATAGCCACCCTTTGCTTCTGCCCACCAGATAATTCATCAGGAAATTGGTCTTTTTTATCACTCAATCCTACAAATTCAAGCATTTCTGTTACTCGTTGCTTAATTTCTGTTTTGCTTTTCTTACTTAAAATGAGTGGCATTGCTACATTTTTAAATACCGTAGCTGAATTTAATAAATTGAAATGCTGAAATATCATACCGATATCTTTCTTAATATCCCTCATCATTTTATCGCTATAATTCGTAATATCATGTCCATCTACAATCACTTGTCCATTCGAGGCAGCTTCAAGATGATTCACGAGTCTTACCAACGTACTTTTTCCTGCACCACTATATCCAATCACACCAAAAATATCATTGTGATTGACCGTAAATGATACGTCCTTCAAAGCATCTATTGTTTGCTTTTTCTTATGAAATGATTTACTAACTTGTCGAAACTCAATCATGCAAAGCCCCCTCCTACAAATTCTTATTAATCCACTAGGAATAAGAGCATTATATGTAAAATTGCATATATCGTCAATACAATTTGCCGAATTTTCTAAAAAATTAAAAAATAAGTAATTCATGTGACAATGACGAATTGTGAGACTACTATGACATTTATCGAATTAAATCCATAAAAATGACCACCAAACGTGCATAACTCAATCACGAAATATTAACATCGCACTAAAAAAGCACTAGCATATTCAAGAACAAAAAATGTTGAACTCAAAATATATGCCAGTGCTGCTATTATTTATAACGTATCTAGTGCTTGTTTTAAATCATCTACTAAATCTTCAGTATCTTCAATACCTACAGAAATTCTTACACGCCCGTCTGTAATACCTTCTTTAGCTCGAATATCTACTGGAATGGATGCATGTGTCATCAGTGCAGGTACTGAAATTAAACTTTCCACTGCACCTAAACTTTCAGCCAATGTGTAATACGATGTTGCTTTAATCAATTGTTTGGCACTTTCTGTATCTTTCACTTCAAATGCAATCACACCTGTATGGCCATCCGCTTGAGCCATATGGACATCATGATTTAAATGACTTTCAATACTTGGGTGGAACACTTGTTGCACAGCTGGATGTGCTTGTAACATTTTAATAATTTCAATAACGCTGCGATTAATTTGTTCCATACGTAAACCTAATGTTTTAATACCCCTCACAAGTAAATAGCTATCTTGAGGTCCTAAAATGCCACCTGTTGAATTTGAAATAAATGCTAAACGTTCTGCAAGCTTGTCATCCGATGTTGCAACTAAACCAGCAACGACATCACTATGTCCACCTAAATATTTCGTTGCAGAATGTAAGACAATATCGATACCTAAATCTAATGGATTCTGATAATAAGGTGTCATAAATGTGTTATCAACAACTGAAATCAAACCGTGTTCTTTCGCAATTTCAGCAGACTTTTTAATGTCAGTAACACGTAATAATGGATTAGAAGGTGTTTCAATAAACAACATCTTTGTTGTTGGGCGTATCGCTTGTACAATTGAATCTGTATGCGTTGTATCTACAAAATCCACTTCAATGCCAAATCGTGTAAATACTTTTGTCAATGCGCGATAAGTACCGCCGTATACATCTGAATTTAAAATAATATGATCTCCTTTGTCCAACAGCATAACAACTGCACTGATTGCTGCAACACCTGAACTAAATGCAAAGCCATGTTTGCCATTTTCTAATGTCGCAATAACGCTTTCTACAGAACTTCTTGTTGGATTCGCAGTACGAGAATATTCATATCCTTGACGTAAATCACCAATATCATCTTGTAAATATGTACTTGTTTGATAAATTGGTGTTGTAACGGCACCTGTATAATCGTCTGTTGTGTGCCCACCATGAATTAATTTAGTTTTCTTGTTCATTATTATTCTCCTCATATTCAAATATTTGTTTAGACATATAGCGATCACTACCATCTGGAAATACGACAACAATCGTACCTTCAGTTAGTTGCGCTTTTAAATTCAATGCACCTTGTAATGCTGCACCTGAAGAACTGCCTACTAACAACCCTTCATTTATAGCCAAACTTTTGACATTTCGAAAGGCATCTTGATCTTTAATCGTAAATATCCCATCTACAAGACGTCTCTCTAAAAATATCGGCCATTTCTCAGAACCGATACCTTCAGTGTCATGTGCATGAGCTGGCCCTCCATTTAACACGGACCCTTCTGGCTCAACGGCATAACATTGCACGTGATGTTGCTTTAAATAACGTGCGGTACCTGTAAATGTACCGCCAGAGCCAATACCAGCCACAAAATAATCAATTTGCTGTAATGCTGAAGTCAATTCGGGTCCCAATGTATGAAAATATGTATCCGGATTATGTTCGGATTCAAATTGATTCATATAAACGGCACCATATTTTTCGGCATAGGAACGTGCAGCTAATTGTGCCCCATGCATACCTTCAGACTGACTCGTCCTTGAAACATCTGCACCAAGCGCTATCATAATATTAATCTTTTCTTCTGAAAAACCATACGGCGCAAAGATCTTACATTTCAAATGATGTCTATTTGCTGCAATAGCTAACCCTATGCCTGTATTGCCAGCAGTCGCTTCAACAATAGTTTGACCTGCACGCACACGCCCTTCTTGAATTGCCTTCTCTACTAAATATTTCCCGAGTCTGTCTTTAACACTGCCTCCTGGATTCCATTGTTCAAGCTTGGCATAAATTTTAACTTTATCATCACTATAATGTTCTAACAGTACTAATGGTGTATTGCCAATTAAATCATAAGTAATCATAGATGCACCCTCATCTGACATGCCGATCAAATGAATGAAACCTTTCTTCATGTCTCAATTTTAATTCTTACTTTTCAGATAAGAATTATAAACGACATTTTGTTATTTTGCAATTATCTAAGTTTCGATTAATTCAGAACCAGTACTAACTTTTCAATTCCAAACAAAAAAACACCTGAGCAACACAAATACTTGTGTGTCAGATGCTTCTATATATTAACTAAATAATTGCACGATAAAGACTAAAATAATAACGACAGGCATCGCATACTTAATTAAGTAATACCAACCACTGAATAATCTAAATCGATCTTTACCAAAATATTGTTGTAATAATTTTTTATCTAATAATTGTCCTACGACAAGCGTAGTACCTAATGCGCCTAATGGCATCAATACATTCGAAACGATGAAATCCATATTATCAAAAATCGTTCCCGCACCGAATCTTACATCTTTTAAGATACCAAAAGATAAGGTTGCTGGAATACTAATGATAAATACTAAAATACTACCAATCACTGCGACTTTTTTACGTTTTGTATTGTCATTCTTCGTGAAGTTAGAAACATTTAATTCTAATAAAGAAATAGATGACGTTAAAGCCGCAAATAAGAACAGCACTAAGAATCCCAAATAGAATAATGTGCCTAGATGCATTTGACTAAAGACCATTGGTAGTACTTTAAATAATAATCCAGGCCCTTCTTGTGGTTCATAGCCAAAACTATGTAACGCCGGAAATATAGCTAGACCTGCCAATACAGATACAAAGATATTCATAACAACGATAGAAATAGCTGATGACTTAATCGTCATGTCTTTAGAGGCATAACTCGCATAAGTAATCATACCTGTAGTTCCTAATGATAACGTAAAGAATGATTGGCCTAGCGCAAACAAGATACCGTCAGCAGTAATCTCTGATACTCTTGGTTGTAAAATAAATTTCACACCTTCTAAGGCACCATCTAATGTTAAAGACTTAATCACAATGATGATTAAAAAGACAAACAGCAATGGCATCATAACTTTCGATGCCTTTTCTAATCCTTTTTCAACACCTAACATGACAATAATCATCGTAGCGAATATGAATATACCTTGCCCTAGAACGGTTAACCAAGGATTTGATATTACCGCTTCAAAATTCATTTCTTGGAGATGATTGATGCGTTGAAATATAACTAATTGCCATAATACTTGTCCGATGTAAATGACAATCCAACCACCGATAACACTATAGAAGCCAAATAAAATAAACACTGCCAAATTACCATTCCAGCCAATGATATTGAGCCATTTTTTACCAGTTAATTTACTATATATTTGTGTTGTATATGTCCGTCCCATTTTCCCAACAGTGAATTCCATAATGAGTAATGGTAACCCAACAAAAATGGTGAATATTAAGAACATAGCTAGAAAGGCACCGCCGCCATAAATCCCTGCCATATATGGGAATTTCCACATGGCACCAAGACCGATTGCAGAACCCGCACTAGCTAAAATAAATCCAGTTGATGACTTCCATTGTGATTGTTGTCTTTTCATCATTCGCATCTCCTTTAAAGCGTTAAAGCGTCTACGTGTTTAAGTAACACTCTAACATGTATGTAAATAACATGCAATACACCTGCATCAAAATTGTTTCATTAATACGGTAGCGCCTGGATTTATCATAATATAGTCAACTCTTGTAATGTGTTGTCATTACGCTACATTAAAATTTCTGGTTCAACGCTGTATACGTGCGCCAACATCTCGCCACATACAACACCATCTATATCCCCAACATCTCGCCACATAACAACTTCAGGTACAATGCCCATAAAATGCCCACAACATTACAATACATAACAACTTCAGGTACAATGCCAACAAAATTCCCACGACATTACAATACAAATTAACTTTAGCTAAGTTCCCTATACTATCACGCCACAAAAAACACTCAAATGACAAATATAATAACATCGTCACTCAAGTGTTAATTTTTAAAATCTTCAATTATGTTAAAGCATTGAAAAAGCGAATAACATTTTCTTCTAAAATATCTCTGCCTTCTCCATGCGTCATTAAATGATGCGAATCCTTCAGACCATTTAATTCTTTGTCTACTGATCCTAAATGTTCATAAATAAAGTGTGCACTTGTTTCATAGGATGGCGCATCTTTACCACCAAATAATATATTAGCTGGCATTTTAATAACATTTAAATTTGTCATGATATCATCAATAAAATGTTGAAACTTCGTAATTTCACCTTCATAATCATCAATTGCTGCTAATTGCGCACTCGATGCTTGCTGATCTAAATTTAAAATATCCGACATGCGTTGACTATAATAAACTAAATGTTCTATTAAACCATCGTCACTCTTTTCCTTTGGTGCTGACATGACAGCGATACGTTTCAAAGGATAGTGTTGCGCCAATTTTAATGTCATTAATCCACCTAAAGACACACCCGTTGCACTGATAGATTCATAACCTTCATTGACTAAAAATTGGTAAGCTTTCTCAACTTCTTCCCACCAATCATCTACATTATATGTCATGAAATCTTTCAACAATAAACCATGACCTGGATAATTCGGTGCATAACAACTGAATCCATGTGCATTTAACTCAGCTGCAAGATGCTTCACATCCCGATTTGTACCTGTAAATGAATGTAATAATAATATTGCATGTCCATTTGTGCCTTTTAAATAAGATGGACTCGGTGTTTTAATTCTCATTTTTCTATATACCTCCACTATGTCTAAAGATGTTTGCTAAACGCGTTGTCGTCGATGATTAATAAAGTATGGGTATACCATTAAGAATAACGCTACCCAAATGATTGCTAGTGACGTGCCGCCAATGACATCTGAAAAGTAATGTGCATGAAAATAAAGGCGACAAAATAATATGCTAAGCCATAATATTCCCATAACTAGCGCACTCAACACTTTTGTTATTGTCTTAGCAGCAACTGAAATAATAATGATCATTAAGGCGAAATATAATAATGTGCTGGCGTTGGAATGTCCACTTGGAAATGAAAAGCCTGTATCAACGGCTAAATGATTATATGGTCTTGGACGTAAAACAGTATCTTTAATTAATTTGTTCATGATGACACCTGAAACCAAATATGTCACAAACCAAACCGCTAAATGCCTCTGTTTAATAAACAGTATGATTGTGACGATAATTGAAATCAACACGACACCTTTGACATCTCCAATTTCCGCACTAAACGTCATATAGTAATTAAACAAATTGTTAACATACTGACGTTGTGGCTCACCGAAATAATCTGTAAACCATGTTAATGATCCCATATCTATATTTTTAAGCCATTCTTGATTTGTCACTACACCGTAAAACATACCTATAAATACAATCAGCGCGATTAAAAATAAAGGCACGGTCATTTTCGGTGATGTTAATTTTTTATCTATCATCTTACTATCTCCTCGTATCATCATTTTTATTTTACAAATGTTATCCATAATATCAATGTGCCACAAATTTCACTTTACCGACAATATCAAAATTATAAAGTTCATATTGTTATGTATATTGCAAATAAAACATTGTATAATTGAAATAACAATATTTTGCTATTTTCAATTTAGTACGATTTATATTTATTATACAGAGGGGGTAAGGCGTATCAATAGAGTTATTTTTGTCTATATAGCGTTAATCATTACATTAGTTAGATTCTTTACCCCTATTCATCCATCGTTTTCAAATTTGATTTACTGGATATTTGTATTATATTTTATTCCTATTATACTATGCGTTATCGGTTTCAAGGCCGAAAAACTTATTGCAACAATGGTCATTATACCTAATTTTTTAGGAATACTTTATCGATTATATGCCTACGTCACACATATACTCTTTATGTAAAAGGATAGTGGGCATGTCTCGCAACAAATATGCTTGCGTTGACTTGTCACCATTCGCAAATTTTATGACATACGCCTTTCACGGGCTATATTCAGACCCACGCATTCATCCACGTAATAAACACATCATATAATAGAAAAACAGCACACCCAAATATATGGCGTTGCGCTGTTTAACCAAACATACTTCTATAGCTTTAATAAGCCAGCAGAAGCATACCTAACCTTCTTAAATATGCTTTTCCAAATTATCCTCAAGTTTGAATACGATAATACGTTCACCTGTAACTGTACTTAAATCACTGTGGAAGCTCATCACTTTGATACCTGTAATTTTAAGAATGATATCATTCAAATCTTGCTCACCGGATTCAACTAATTCAGAACGTGTTCGTTTAATATTTAGTAATCCTTCATTCGTACTACACACACGATATTCTGCTGGCGTTAAGATACCTTGTAAACTAATAATCACCATATCTCTTAAAATGTCTGATTTAACCGACAAGGAACCTCTGCCAAGGAAATCTTTTTCCCATTGCGTAATGGCTTTACTGATTTCAGCTTCGATTTCACCTTTCGTTCTTTTCATATCACTAACTCCAATAATATTAAAATTGATTACTTCATCTTTGTATCGTTATCACGACATCAACTATTACATTAAGTTTATCATTTTTAGTATATTTTAAGAAGCTAGAACATTGTAAATATGATGATATATTAGTTACTTAGCATCGCAACATATCATCGTTAAATCCAACTTTTAAAACGCCCTTCCTCATTAACGCTCATTAAACGCAGCCAATGATTAGACACCTTCCTAGCGAAATGCTCATTATTCGCGAGTAGTCTAGCTACAACATAGTCGGGTGCCTGAATAACGACAAGCAAACGAATTGGCGAATGATACATCGTTCGATCAGCAGCCATAACAGATTGCCATGATAAGCCATACATCAGATCACTCGCATTACCTTGCATGACACCAACACCTGACGTGACGGTTTGTGTCGCTTTATTCCCACTTCCGTAAAAATGCGGCGCAACTGTCGACGCATAATATTGTAAATTAATCCATTGTGCCACAAGTGCCGGACCAGAAATGATGGTATTTAATAATGTGCCATCTTTATCTTTACGCCAATCATAATTGTGTAAAAATGTCCGCCCTTCTAAATCAATGCCTTTTGTTAATTGGCGTCGTCCAATTATAAATGATGCATTTTTAGCCAAGCCCCATTCTGGACGTACCTCACTCCAATCACTCGCAAACCGCTGTGCTTCTTCCACTGGATGATTCACACGACCAATCGTTGGCAGTTTGTCCAAACGTTCGCGATTCGCGTGTTCAGAAATCATCGGCATCGCGTCATTCAATGATTCATATGCATCTAGAGCTAAAGCTGATAATGTGTCTGGCACATATACCCATGCCAACGTATCAGTAGACGTATGATGTTCTGCTGCCGCAAAAACAGTTGTCTCTGGAATATACACACCTGATTGTTTTAATCCTTGTCTGACATTTGGACGATTACATATCATCGCTAATAACTTAGCATTAAAACCGCTTGATGCGCCACCACAAGCCCCACATTCAAGTGATGCATGATGTGGATTATTGTGAGAATGACTAGCATGACCTGCTAACACAACGAACGGCGCAAATGCTTCGGTTAAATCCATCAATTTCAACGCTTGTAACGCGAAATCAATTTGCTCTTGCTCAGTAAATCCAACAGGTAAGTCTGATGTTCGGTCAAACTCACGATCAATCGTTAACTTTGTTTCAGGCTTTTTCAACCATTTTTGTTTTATTTTTTGTAAAGACGCGCGACTTTTTCTAGGCATAATCGAATTGACAATGGTACTCAAGCTTAAAAATGGCCCACTTAATTCAGGCAATAACAGACTAGGCATGACATTATTTTTCATCAATTTAAATGTGTAAAACATCGATGACATTGTCTGTTGCTGTTGTCGATAAACATTCATATCGTAGCGGTCTGCAAATTCTTTAATGCGATATGCCGGCGGTACCATGACAGGTAATGAATCATGTTTGAATTGTTCGCCTACGGCATCTTTTTGAATAGGTAATCCAAAGAAACCTGCAATACCAATCGTTTCAAAGGGCCCTGCTGCTTCGATATGTCTACGAAATGGTTCTGAACGAACATCTATACAAAATGCAATTTGCGCTTTCGTTGATGTGCCCATCTGATTTAGCTCGCTATTATTTTCATCAACTGCTTGTGTCTCATTTAACAATACTGAATGTGGCTGATTAGCGTTATCATTTTCTGAGACATTTACTTGGTTTACATCTAATGCGCCCGCCACACTCTCATGACCTGCTTTAATTTTTTGTTTTAACTGAGATTCGTATGTCATTTCCCAGGCAATTAGCCATAAATTTTTAAATACATTTTTATTCATAGTTGCTGCAAAATGAATAAACGTTTGAATTTCATTGACGTCATGTTGTAGTAATACATCGCTAGGCATATCACTGTAGTAACACCATGATGCAACAGTTTGCTTAAACCAATTTTCCGATCTACTTTCACAGTCTTTAGTGACTGACTTAAACTCATCACCAACTAGCAATTGTTCGACAACTAACCGAATTGCCAAATAATCCGTTAACAAATGTTGTTCAAAGTGATGCTGTTGTGAACGGTAATACAACATACCTGCCCAACCCGGTAACGCCAAAAGATGTCCTTCAACATAAGCTTGGTAGTCTTCCTGATCTATTGAAAAATAAGTTAATACTGACTCTATCGTCATTTCAGGATCATTGGGTAAGCCTTTAATCACTTGGCGCTGTGCTTTAGTAAAACTATGGTCATGTTGCGCTAAATGCAACCATGCATGGTAAAAACTTTGCTCACGCTTCGGCATTGTCCAACTCGATAGAAATTGATCGATATAAAGTTTCGTCCATTTAATCATTTGACGATTCACTTGTTCGCTAAGTGGCTCACCTTGTTCATCTATTATTGCATCACTCATCGGACGTACATCATAGTGATGATATGATTCAGCCATATCACGTTTTGATTTTTCTAATAGTAGATCAGCAACAACATCAACATTTGAATGATTCATATATGATGCAGGTACGTCTTTTAATGTTTTAATGTTATCAATATAAAGATTGATGTAGTGTTGCGGGATATTGTAGTGATGTTCAAGTAACATATCAGTAACAAGTTGATTAAAGACACTTTCATCTAATTCACCACGTGCCACAGCACTTTCTATTAATGCTTTATTTGGGAAAATATCCACATCGCGAACGTCACGTAACCATTTTGCGACATCTTCAAACGTATCCGCTTCTAATCCTTCCCAGGGGTTACGTGCTGCAAAAATCGAAATCGGTGATAATGGTGTAATAACACGTTTCGCATTTTCAATGACTGAATTGATATTTAACTGTGTTGTCATACCTTTCACCTCCTATAAATACTTCTTCAAATAATTCGGATGACTTTCTATTGCTTTCGAGCGTGCTTCACCTAGATTAACTAACCACACGTACAATACCGCAAAAGTCTTAGAGTATCGATGACGCGCTACCCAGATACTTAATAAACTACCAAATATTAATATGACAACACTAATGATGACACTAATTGTAGGCGGTGTTGTCGCATATGTTGTTATATTTTGTAATACATCGTAAAAATAATTATGTGTGATGATGTAGATAAATGTCACAATTGAAATCAAAATCATGCCAACCAGACGTGCCATACGCCCTTTACTAAAGGCTACCATTTGATTCCAAGATACAAGTAATGACCATGCTAGAATGAGTGCACTTAACACTTCATATGCACTTCTGTCACTACTCATCCAAAACAGAAATGCCACGATAATAGCTAATACACGTCCCATGACAATCCAGCCATAAGCGTCTTTAGCAGATGCTTGTTTTGGAATATTGAATCGCTTCACGATAGAACCTGATTGTAAAAATAATGTTGCTTTAAAAATACCGTGCAATATTAAATGAATAATCGCTGCTGAATAGACACCTAGCGCACACTGAACTAACATAAAGCCCATTTGACTCATCGTAGAGCCCACTAATTGGCGTTTATAGTCAACTTGAACTAAGCTAATACCCGATCCTAACAATACAGAAATACTAGAAAGGATAAGTAATAATGATAACGCAAATCCATTATCAAATATCGGCGCAAAACGAGTTAGAATAACACCACCTGCATTCACAATTCCTGCATGCATAATTGCCGATACTGGCGTTGGTGCCGTTACAGATTCAATCAACCATCGATGAAAAGGAAATTGTGCTGCCGGTATCATGACAGCTAATACAAGTAGTACATTCGTCAACAATGACCATGTCGAATTAGACATATGTTGAGGCACGCGCCACTCGCCAGTCGCAATATAAATAGTTACAATTGCTCCAACGAATGCAAGCCAACCACATAAAAATGTCATACTTGATAATTTCGCAGACTCACGTGGCACTTTCCAAAAACGATTAACGTTCATCAGCAATGTTAAACATAATAATGTCATACCCCAGCAGAGTGCCATCAGTCTTAAGTCTTCAGACATCCATGCTAAAGATGCAAACGACGTAATCGCAGTGAACAATGGAAAGTAATGTCTATAATGATGATCACCTAGTAAATATCGCATTGAAAACTTTTGAATAATAAAGCCAAGCGCCATTACAAAGCCAGCTAATAACCAAGATAAACGATCTATTTTAAATGGGCCTAAGACATGTTGACCATGAATACCGAAAAAGCCAATGACTGCAAATAATACTGGCATGACTAGTATGTATAAATGTAATTTAATATATCTCATTGGCATAACTGGTGCTAAAAACAACAAGCCACTTATCAATGCAATGATAAGCGCAATAACAAACAGTGAAAATAGCAATTGAAAACTTAACACTGCATAACCTCCTTATTTCTAATCTCTCGCATAATTGCTTATGTATAAAAATAAAAACCTACAATAGTAGATTCTGTACATAATGGCAGAAAATTTACTATTGCAGGTTTCAGTTTAACTAGACACTGCATCACGGTACGTTGATATACCTTGTTGCAGTGTTCTCTTTAAGCGTGCTCCCATGCACATATGTATATAAAATGTTACTTCTGTCTGTTCAATTCATCTTCATAAATATGCTTTGCCTAGACGAGACCTAACGTGTTATTCGTTTTAAACTTATAACATAAAATATAATTAAATTTCTGCTTCATGTCAAATTCATGAGCTTAACCTCTATTAAACCAATGATTGTAAAGATTTTGTAAATGCACCTGTACAGTTAGGCAGTATTTCCCGTCCTTTTAAAATAAAAAATTCGCAGTTATGATCATAACAATTCAAGTTAGGAAAAAAATCAATTACGCACAAGATAACTATGTACAATGAAGTTAACTCATAAGCAAAGGAGGTAATCTTAATGGGTATCATCGCTGGCATCATTAAAGTTATCAAAAGCTTAATCGAACAATTCACTGGTAAATAAGATTTCATAACAAACAAAGGAGGTCTTTCACATGGGTATCATTGCAGGAATCATTAAATTCATTAAAGGATTAATTGAGAAATTCACTGGTAAGTAAGTTTTAAAAATCTCATAGATATGAACATCTTATTTGAAGGGGGCCATTCACATGGAATTCGTAGCAAAATTATTCAAATTCTTTAAAGATTTACTTGGTAAATTTTTAGGTAACAACTAATCTCAAACATTAACGATCAACAACTCATCACTATGTTAAATCAACATACAGGAGGACAAAACGATGGCTATTGTAGGTACTATCATTAAAATCATCAAAGCAATTATCGACATTTTCGCAAAATAATTTAAGCGAATTGAATACTTAAAATTCTCAGGCCACTATACCAATAGGGATGGTGGCTTTGCTTTGTGTTGATTTATTGATGTGAGGTGAGTCTTGTTAGTTTGTTGCAAATAAATGGTCTTGGTATTTTTTGTATAGGATGTTCTTGGTGGGACGTACGGAATATTCGTGATCTTTGTAGTCTGACGCGTTATATTTTTGTGGCGTGTTTTATGTTTGATACTCGAGGTCTGAGACATTCATGAATTGGCATGCGAAATCTTCATGATCTTCTTGATCTAGCGCAAGATATATTGGCCACGTGCAGAATTGCGTTGCACGTTTAGACTGAAACACTCGTGTGACCGTAAGCGGTAATAGTACATTGATAGCTACATTTACTCCACTCATTTTTATGACCGTTAAACAATGATTGTACCTTCATTTGATGATTATCATTTTTCATCAAAGCAAACATAAAAAGGACTAAGACACATACATGTCCTAGCCCTATGGATAAAATGCAAATTTCTGCTTTATCAAAACTATCACACTTTAGATAGATTGAAAACAAAAAGATCCTAAGAACATCTTAACTTTTTATTAATTGTCATAAATTGCAAACAATTAAGCCACAATTTAAAAATGATTATACTTCATTCAACTTATCGTGCTGGTCTAATTTGCCATTGATATGGATCTTCAAATTGTTGCCAATCTGCATCAATTTCTTGCGCATTGACTAAGCATGCATCGAGTTCTTTTGTTAATTTTTCTTCATCTAAGTCGGTACCAATAATGACAAATTGTGTATGACGATCGCCATATTCTGGATCCCATTCAGCTGCGACGTCTTGGCGTTCTGCTAATATTTGCGTTTGTTGCGCTTCAGACATACTAGCCACCCAATATGTAACTGGATGAATATTGCAAGATGACCCTGCTTGAGATAATAAACATGCTACGTGATTGTATTGTGCTAGCCATACGATACCTTTTGATCGAACGACATTATTTGGCATGGTTTCTAACCAATCATTGAACCTTTTAGCATGGAAAGGAAGTCGACGTTTATATACAAACGATGATATACCATATTCTTCTGTTTCAGGTGTATGCGATGCATGCCCACCAGACTCAAGTTCTTTGATCCATCCTGCTGACTCGCTCGCTTTTTCAAAATCAAAACGCTGCGTATTTAAGACTTCTTTTAAATCTACTTCAGAATTTGTTGTCTTAATAATTTTAGCAGTAGGTTGCAATGCACTTAACACTTTTTCTAACTTTGCAAGTTCTTCTTCACTTATTAAATCAATTTTATTAATAATCAATACGTCACAAAATTCAACTTGGTCAATTAATAAATCCGCAATCGAACGTTCATCTGTTTCATCAACGCTTTGATCACGATCCATCAATAAATCTTCTGAGTTGATGTCATGGACGAAACGGTTAGCATCTACAACTGTAACCATTGTATCTAAACGGCAAATCGCTGTAAGATCAATGCCAAGTTCATCATCAATATATGTGAAAGTTTGTGCAACAGGTACTGGCTCTGAAATCCCTGTTGACTCAATAACAATTTGATCGATGCCACCTTTTTTCACTAAACGCTCAACTTCTTTTAATAAATCATCTCTAAGTGTACAACAGATACAACCATTAGAGAGTTCGACTAATTTTTCATCTGTACGCGATAGTCCCCCACCATCTGCGACAAGATCTTTATCGATATTTACTTCACTCATATCATTTACAATTACCGCGATACGTCGACCTTCTCGATTTTGTAAAATATGATTTAACAACGTTGTCTTCCCCGAGCCTAAATAACCACTTAATACCGTAACTGGAATTTTAGCCATATATATACCCTCACTTCAATTTATTTGTAAATAGGAATAATTACGTTTTACATTATATAGGAGCGTTTCCTCTTTCGCAATCTTCGATAATAAAAAAATAGTATACTTAATTAAATTATTGAGCACTTTACTTTATAATGGAGACAAAGATATATCTCACTAAAGAGAATCGAGGTGTATAAACATGTTATTTGTCATTTTAGTTTTATATGTCATTGGCATTGCATTTATTCTACTAAGTGTTTTTGGTTCTAAGACGGAAGGTTTATCTACGAAACATACTTTATATACAATTGGTAGTGCCATTATAACGATTGCTATTTTCATTTCAATTGGCTATGCTATTCAATACTTAACTGCAGCGCTTTATGGTTTGTAAGGTGATGATGATCTATAGCGGGTAGTTCGGGAGAGGTTAACTTGCGTTGATTTTGATAAAGTGGTCATAGCTTTTGGTACTTGAGGATTTTGTTGTTGCTGTTTGGAATGTAGATATGTTTAATGCGGGACAGTAATTTAAGTTGTGTTTTTACAATTGTGAGTGTGGTATTTCGATTAAGAGAGCGTTACTTTACATGGAAATAAAATAAATTAAAAAGAAGCGGCCTAGTGTCAGTTGTGAATATACTGAACATTGGTCGCTTTATTTAGTAGTATGATATGTAGTTTAGCTATTAATTTTTTTCAGGTCATCCTTAATGCTGTCAATCTCAGACATAGCACTTTTAACCCAATCTCCTTGAGCTGCGCCTTTAAAATTAGCTTTAAAAGCTTCGCAATGCTGCGCCAATTGTTCAATTAATACTTTTTCTTCACCTTTTAACCCATTTTCAATATCTTTATATTTATGCTTATGTTCAGGTGCAATAACTGTGCGAATATTTTCTTTTTGCGCTTCCATTTTAGATATGAGATTAAGTGTTTCTACTGTAGTACTTATATCTGGCATTCTTAAGTTCATATCTGGTTCTATTAGAGTCATTTAATCTCCTCCAAATTATCAGTCACTTAGTTTATCTAACTGCTTTTCATAAGACTTTTTTAAGTCTTCTTTATATTCTTCTAATTTCCATTCTTGCTTTCTAATTATCTCATTGATTTCTTGCTCATACGCTTCTATATTTCTCGTCATTTTCCTTTGGGCATCTTCACTATAATTCATTTCGTGCTTCAAATATTGAAAAACATCATAACTACGTTCATTTTCTTTTCGAGTTCTATGCCTAAGTTCATTTAAATTTTGCAGTTCATTCTCTATACGTTTTTTCTCAGATTCATATGATTCTTCTAATTCATTTTTATTATTAATTTGATTAAACATCATAGTAATCCACCTATTTGTGATGCAAGCACTTGATCTTTATCAACGATTTCATTAATACTGAGTCTAACTCTCATAATATAATTTGATACAGAAGACCCTATCGTTGAAAGTTGTCTTTCTTTTGCAGATATCATTTGTTCAGGTTCTCTTACCATACTACTTTCATTCACTTGACCTTCATCTAAAGCATTGAGAACTCCATTTACACTCAAATCTTCACCTACAGCTTTTCCAGCTTTTTGAGCGTCTTCCCAATTTTTTCCAAATTTCTTTTTCTTTTCATTATACATTTTTTTGATTTGATTAATTTCATCGTCTATCAGTTGACTGAATGACTGCGCAATTGTTAAAGCTGTTAAACTTTCTAAAACTTTTTGCTGCGAAGAAGATAATCCTCCTCCATTTGTAGTCATCATATTTGCTCTAAGTAATTCTATACTAGCTAATTTAGAGATAGCATTATTTGAATTCTTTACAAATGACTTATTATTTTCTTCTGCATAACCTTGTAGTTTTTTAAGTTCTTTTTTTATAGCTTTTTGTTCTTCTTCGGTCAGAAAGCCTTCCATTTCATGACCTTTACCATTTTTAAAGACTTTATCATTACCGAAAAAAACATAATGCTTATATTTCTTCAGATTTTCTGTCAATGCATCATTTTCTGCAACAAACCTAGTAATATTACCTTTATAATTTTTATATAACTCTAACAATCGTTTTCCATCTGGGGAATTAGGATTCAAACTATTTATAGAAATAGGAGCTGGATTATAAACCACAATGTTCGGAATACCATTACTCATTCCAAGAACTACCGCATCTCTTCCACCTAGTGAATGACCAGTAATAAAATCAATGTCATACTTACTTTTTATTTTATTTATAAATTCTTGTGTATTCGCATATCTATAGTTTTGATCAGATGCAGGAGAATATAATATTTTAAGATCTGCATATCCATCTTTAACTGTTTCCAAAGCATTGGTAACATTTTGTCTTGAAAATTCACCTTCTTTTAACTTTTTAAAGGCTTCGCCTTGTATATTAGTCCCAGTCATCCCAAGAGTTACTTTGCCTGTATCTTTATTTAAAAAAGCAGAAGTTGTTACTCCATTAAGAGAATCAGTGTAACTATCAACATATTCAAGATTAGAAGGGAATTTTTTTTTGGCTTTCAAATATTCTATTTGTCTTGTTATATCTTCACTATCAGCTCCATATAAATTCGCATTTTCAACTTCGTAGCTGATTTTAGAAATAGCTGTAGTTTCCTCTGTATTATTTTTAATAATCCCTGGATCTATTTTGTATTTATCTTTCATCTTCATCCACCTTCGCTGGCTGGTAATCCAAAGAATCTATTACTGATAAATGGCTATTTTCACGTTTCGAAAAATCAATTTCTAACTTCCTATCTCCAACGGAACTTCCTTTCAAATTACCATCAATATGCATTTTTAATACCGGTGATTTATCAGTAGGAATATTATAACGACTTCTTAATTGCTTAACATTTTCATCTTTATTACTCATTTTATATTTCACGTCATAACTTGGAACATTCTCATTAATTGAGACATCACCATTGCTGTAGTTTTTCAATTCTTTAAGATTTGCATATTGTCCGAAAAATTTAAAGTTTTCTATTCTCTTTTTTAGATTTGGATCTTCTACCTTGTCTAATAAGATAATTTTATTATTTTTCATTTCAACTTTATAATTTTTTCTATCAGGTAATTTATCCTTGCGATAAAACGTCCTGACAAAGTAGTACCCCTTAGCTGTGCGTGTGTTTCTATCTAAGTACAAGACCATGCCTTCATTACTTAGTTCACCCGGTTTATTACTTTTGGCGAAATCTGTATATATCGTCCACATCCCTTTGTCACCTTTTTCAAATTCGCCATCTCGATAGCCTTCTTTGTCATATAGTTCCTCGAGATTCTTAATAGGATACATATCTAACGTTTTCGCAAAACTCTTTTTGATTTTTTCTTCTTTTGAATCTGTTTTATTTGTATTTGCTTCTTTTTTCTGTTCTTCTTTCATATTTCCACATCCCCCAATAAAAATGATTAAAAGTAATACACTCATGTACAAAGCAATTTTTTTTATATACTCCATCATTTCACATCTCTCTGCTTTAATTTTATAAACATTTGAATATTTCATATAACTTATTAAAATAGTGATTATTCAACTTTTATGTTATCAAACAAAACTAACTTATTCAATTTAATACATGTAATTCATTTAACTTTATTATTAAATGTTCTAACGTCATTTTTTATAATAATAATTATACTTATTTATCCTCGCTTGGATTAAAGTAGACACTATCTGTGAAGTAAATATTTTCTTCCTTATTTTCAACAAAGGTAAATTCAATATTTTTATATCCGACTGATGAACCTTTTAAATTACCTGAGCCTTTCAATAATAATTTGGGCGCTTTTTGCGTCGGGATATTATATCGCTTACGTAATTGTTCTACATTATAATCACTGTTTTTCAATTGATATTGTGCAGAGTATATTGGTACTTCTGGGTTATATGACACTTCGTCCTCTTTATAGTTTTCCAATTCTTTGAAATTCCCGTATTGTACAAAGAATTTAAATTCTTCAATTTCTTTTTTTACTTTTTCATCATCAATTGATTTTAATGGAATCATTTTATTATTTTCCATTTTCACAGGATACCTTTTTGTATGATTGTGTGTCATTCCATCGCTATCTTCAACAACTTCTCTAACAATATAATTCCCTTTAGCCGTTCTAGTATTTCTGTTAATTTCTATAACTGCTCCCCTAGATTCCAGATTTTCTCCTTTTAATTGGATTTTCATTTCAGATCTAATTAGCCAAGTCCCTTTATCATCTTTTTCAAATTCTCCATCTCTATATCCTTCTTTATCATAAAACTCTTCTAGATTTTCAGTAGGATACTTGTCTAAAGATTTCGCAAAACTCTTTTTGATTTGTTCTTCTTTTGAGTCTCCAGTAATCTTATTACTACCACAAGATGTTGCAAAAATGATTAAAATCAACAGACTTATGCACAATCCAATCCTTTTTATAGACTTCATTGTTACACACCATCCTCATCATTCATCATCTTCATCCACCTTCGCCGGCTGGAAATTTAAAGAATCTATTACTGACAAATCGCTTTTTTCACCTTTTGAAAAGTCAATTTCCAACTTTTTATAACCCACAGAACTTCCTTTCAAATCACCATCAATATGCATTTTTAATACCGGTGCTTTATCAGTAGGAATATTATAACGACTTCTTAATTGCTTAACATTTTCATCTTTATTGCTCATTTTAAATTTTGCGTCATAACTTGGAACATTCTCATTAATTGAGACATCACCATTGCTGTAATTTTTCAATTCTTTAAGATTTGCATATTGTCCAAAAAATTTAAAGTTTTCTATTCTCTTTTTTAGATTTATATCTTCTACTTTATCTAATAAGATAATTTTATTATTTTTCATTTCAACTTTATAATTTTTTCTATCTGGGAATTTGCCCTTATTATAGAATGTCTTAACAAAATAATGTCCCTTTGCAGTCCGTGTATTTCTATCTAAGTATAAGACCATACCTTCATTACTCAATCCACCTTGTTTATTACTTTTAGCAAAATCTGTATATATAGTCCACATTCCTTTGTCACCCTTTTTAAATTCGCCATCACGGTATCCTTCTTTATCATATAAGTCCTCGAGATTCTTAATTGGATACATATCTAACGTTTTCGCAAAGCTCTTTTTGATTTGTGTTTCTTTTGAATCTTCTTTTGGCTTTTCTGAAGTATCGCTTGATTTATTGCAACCTATTATAAAAACACTCACAACCATAACAATTATGTAAAGTACAACTCTTTTAAAATATCCCATCTTTTCACTTCTCTCTTGTTTTAAATTAGTTTATGCCCTTGGTTTTATTTACTATTTACTGTGTGATGGACCGAAGTTCAAAAAATCACTCATAAAAGTCTCATCATCTTTCTCCTTAGAAAATGTGTATTCTATCTGTTTATATCCAACTGAGCTACCTTTAATATCGCCGTCTATATGCAGTTTTAATATTGGAGACTGCTTGGTTGTAATTGGGTACTTTTCTCTAAGTTTTTTTACATTTCCATCACTATTATTCCTTTTGTACTCTGCTTCATAATAAGGAACATTTTCATTGCTAGATATTCTTCCATTTTTATAATTTTTCAAGTCTTTAAAATCGGCATATTGCCCGAAAAATTTAAAATTTTCTATTTTTTGTTTAAGATTTTCATCTTCTACTTTGTCCAATAGAACTATCTTATTGTTTTTAAATTCAACACGATATTTTTTTTCGCGTGTCAACTTATCCACTTCATCATAAGTTGTTCTTACAGTATAATATCCTGTTGCTGTTCTCGTATTTCTATTAAAATGTAGTACCATACCTTCGCTATTCATTTCACCTTGTTTGTTGCTTTTAGCAAAATCTGTTGATATTGTCCATGTACCTTTGTCGCCCTTTTTAAATTCACCATCACGGCATCCTTCTTTATCGTATAAATCCTCGAGATTCTTAATTGGGTACATTTCTAATGTTTTCGCAAAACTCTTTTTGATTTGTGTTTCTTTCGAATCTCCAGTAATCTTATTATCACCATCGCAAGATGTTACAAAAATGATTAGAATCAACAGGATTATGCACAATCTGATCCTTTTTATAGACCTCATTGTTTCACACCATCCTTATCATTTGTCATCTTTATTAGTTTTCGCTGGCTGGTAATCCAAAGAATCTATTACTGATAAATGGCTATTTTCGCGTTTTGAAAAATCAATTTCTAACTTCCTATCTCCAACGGAACTTCCTTTCAAATTACCATCAATATGCATTTTTAATACCGGTGATTTATCAGTAGGAATATTATAACGACTTCTTAATTGCTTAACATTTTCATCTTTATTACTCATTTTATATTTCACGTCATAACTTGGAACATTCTCATTAATTGAGACATCACCATTGCTGTAGTTTTTCAATTCTTTAAGATTTGCATATTGTCCAAAAAACTTAAAATTTTCTATTTTTTGTTTAAGCTTTTTATCTTCTACTTTATCCAATAAAATGATTTTATTATTTTTCATTTTAACTTTATAATTTTTTCTATAAGGTAATTTATACTTGCGATAAAACGTCCTGACAAAGTAGTACCCCTTAGCTGTACGTGTGTTTCTATCTAAGCTCAAGAACATGCCTTCATTACTTAGCTCACCCGGTTTATTACTTTTGGCGAAATCTGTATACATCGTCCAAGTCCCTTTATCGCCTTTTTCAAACTCACCATCTCGATATCCTTCTTTGTCGTATAAATCCTCGAGATTCTTAATAGGATACATATCTAACGTTTTCGCAAAGCTCTTTTTGATTTGGTCTTCTTTTGAGTCTTCTTTTGCTTTTTCAGCAGTAACACTAGATTTATCACAGCCTATTATAAAAATACTCAAAGCCATAATGCTTATGTACAATACGTCTCTCTTTAAATTTCTCATTATTCCACATCTTTCTTGTCTGATTTTTTATTGAATCTCTACTGATTATCTTTTGATGGGTTAAAATTTAAAAAATCACTGACAGAAATTTGGTTATCTTTTTGCTTTGAAAAGATATATTCCACTTTTTTATATCCTATCGAGCTACCTTTTATATCCCCATCTATATGAAATTTTAAAGTTGGCGATTCACTGGTTGTGATAGGATAAACATCTCTAAGTTTTTTTACATTACTATCACTATTTCCCATTTTGTACTCTGCTTCATAAAATGGCACATTTTCATTGCTCGATATTTTCCCGTTTTGATAATTTTTCAAGTCTTTAAAATCTGCATATTGCCCAAAAAATTTAAAATTTTCTATTTTATGTTTGAGTTTTTCATCTTCTACTTTATCTAAAAGGACTATTTTATTATTTTTTAGTTCAATACGATAATCTTTCCTTTGCGGCATCTTATCCTCTTCGTTATAAGTTTTTCTTACAAAGTAATATCCTTTAGCCGTCCGCGTATTTCTATTCAAATGTAATACCATACCTTCACTATCCAATTCACCCGCTTTATTACTTTTGGCAAAATCTGTATATATCGTCCACGTCCCCTTATCACCTTTTTCAAATTCGCCATCTCGATATCCTTCTTTGTCATATAAATCTTCAAGATTTTTGATTGGGTAAATATCTAATGTTTTCGCAAAGCTCTTTTTAATTTGGTCTTCTTTTGAGTCTTCTTTTGAGTCTTCTTTTGATTTTTTTGCATTCTCGCTTGAACTATTACAACCAATTATAAAAATACTCAACACCATAATGCTTATGTACAATACTACTCTTTTTGAATCCCTCATTTTTTCACTTCTCTCTATCATGTTAATATTTGTTGAGTACTATCAACCTTTGTGTTATTTTTAGTCACTTGGAATTAAGTTTAATCCATCTGAAAAATATATATTTTCTTTTTTATTTTCTATGAATATAAATTCAATTTCCTTATATCCAACTGAAGACCCTTTCAAATCCCCCGAACCTTTCAACAACAATTTAGGCGCCTTTTCTGTTGGAATATTATATCTTTTTCGTAATTCTTTAACATTATAATCATCATTTTTCAGTTTATATTTCGCTGAATAAATAGGAGCTTCAGAATTATAGGAAATGTCACCATTTTCATAATTCTCTATTCCTTTAAAACTGCCATATTGCACAAAAAACTTAAAGTTTTCAATTTCCTTTTTCAACTTTTCATCTTTTATCTCCTCAGTTGGAATAATTTTATTGTTTATCATTTTCACAGGATACTTTTTTTCTGTTTCTCTTTCATCAAGGCTTTTTCTTGAATCTATTTCTTCTATAGAAAAATAACCGGTTGTGGTCCTAGTATTTCTATTCATGTATAATATCATGCCTCTTGAAGTTAAACTTTTACCTTTTGGTTGAATTATCATTTCAGATCTAACAACCCACGTCCCTTTGTCTCCCTTTTTAAATTCTCCATCTCGATATCCTTCTTTGTCATATAAATCTTCAAGATTTTTGATTGGGTACATATCTAACGTTTTCGCAAAGCTCTTTTTGATTTGTTCTTCTTTTGAGTCTTCTCTTTGATTTTCTGCATTATTGCTTGAACTATCACAACCTATTATAAAAACGCTCAAAATTATAACATTTGTGTACATTCCAATTCTTTTTATTGACCACATTGTTTCACATCCTCCCTATCATTCATCATCTTTATTTTTTTTGGCAGGCTGAAAATTTAATGAATCGACTACTGATAATTCGCTATTTTCTTCTTTTGAAAAGTCTATTTCTAACTTTTTATATCCAACGGAACTGCCTTTTAAGTCCCCATCAATATGCATTTTTAATATTGGAGCTTTTTCAGTAGGAATGTTATAACGACTTCTTAATTGCTTAACATTTTCATCTTTATTACTCATTTTAAATTTCGCGTCATAACTTGGAACATTACTATTAATTGAAACGTCGCCATTGTTGTAACTTTTCAAACTCTTGAAATCGGCATATTGTCCGAAAAATTTAAAGTTTTCTATTCTTTCTTTAAGTTTTTGATCTTCCACCTTGTCTAATAAAATAATTTTATTGTTTTTCATCTCAACTCTATAATTTTTACTATAAGAGTTTTCATGATTGTCATATATAGTATCTACAAAATAATATCCCTTGGCCGTACGTGTATTTCTATCCAAATTTAAAATCATACCTTCATTATCTAATACACCCGGTTTATTACTTTTGGCGAAATCTGTATATATCGTCCACTTCCCTTTGTCTCCCTTTTTAAATTCTCCATCTCGATATCCTTCTTTGTCATATAAGTCCTCGAGATTCTTAATTGGGTACATATCTAACGTTTTCGCAAAGCTCTTTTTGATTTGTATTTCTTTTGAATCTTCTTTTGTTTCATTACCTTTGCCACAACCTGCTATCGCAAATATTAAAATCATAACGCTTATGTACAATGCAAACCTTTTTAAATATCCCATCGCTTCACGTCTCTCTGTTTTATACTTCATTTATATTCTCTTTTCATATAAATAATTAATTATTTTGTATATTTCTCTTTTACGTTACCAAAATATACATATACAATCAATTTAATTTATTAATTAAATTTGTACTTATTATTATGTTGCATCATTTTTTTATTATTGTTTCATTTGAATTAAAATATCTTCGAAATCTACTACTCAATACTAAGGAACACAAGCATCGCACTAAAGATTAATTGCTTTTTAGCAATATTTGCCACTTTAACTATTTATTAAAAATTATTAAATCGACTTAATAAACGTAATTTTCTTAATATTCAGTGTTATGATAGAGTTACAATTTTTAGAGGAGTGATAGATATGAAATTTAAAAAGGTTTTAGTAGCTACGGCAATGGTAGGTGTATTAGCAACTGGCGTTGTTGGATATGGTAATCAAGCAGATGCGAAAGTTTATTCTCAAAATGGACTCGTACTACATGATGATGCAAACTTCTTAGAACATGAATTAAGCTATATCGATGTGTTATTAGATAAGAATGCTGACCAAGCTACAAAAGACAACTTAAGATCATACTTCGCCGATAAAGGACTACATTCAATCAAAGACATTATCAACAAAGCTAAGCAAGACGGCTTTGATGTTTCAAAATATGAACACGTAAAATAAATTCAATAATGCTTTGTAACAAAGCACATAAAAAAACAGCTCAATGACGTTGAAGTCAGTGATTAAGTCACTGGTTTCATCGTATCATTAAGCTGTTTTATTTTATTAATATTGACGAAGAACCTTTTCCAGTTCTTTCTTATCAAGTGCATCAAACCAAGTTGATACACCCCCCTCAGTATCAAAACCTATTATTTTATCCCCATGTAATTGGTAATAAGCTGGAGTACTTTCAAGTTTTTCATCAAATTCGCGCTCTTTCTTTTGCTCAGGCGATTCATAAACATCTATATATTTGCTCACAAATCCTTGACTCAACTGAACACCAGTAATAGGATCTACAATAACAAAGTTTAAAGTTTCTCCATTGTATAATCTATAACCAGCATCATATGAATTGAATGTGAATTCACCTTTTTCATTAACTTGTAAATCTGGGAATTCTTGACCTTCACCTAATTCAGAATCAACTTTTACAACTGCATTCGCAAATTTTGTTTTACCTTTAATTTCTTTAGTACTATGGCTATTATTTTGAGGAATTCCTCTTCCTTGTTCACTTTTATATTCAAAGCCATAAATATCTTCAACTACTAAGTCTTCTTTTACATTAGTAAGAGTTGTTACTTTATTGACATTTTTAGGATTATAGCTAGTTATAGCAGATTCAATATTATCAAAACTTGTTACTTTTGTTTTAAATATAATTGGCTTTAAAGCCTCTTCTTCATCGTTTGGCAAGAATGTTAATGACACATTATCATCTGGATTCAATTTTAAGTTATCATATGGTTTACGTTTGAAATCAAATTCAAAATAACCTTTATCATCTATATGTTTCCAAATACCTTGATACCTAGTTTTTCCTTGGTCTTCAGTTAAACGATTTTCAACATCAGTACTATCACCAAGATTAATAAATTTATTATTAATTGAAAGAGCAACTTTTCCTTTTACCGAAGTATGACCTTTAATGATACCAGATCCTGCGGTAATTGGTTCAACTAATACTTGATGATGTCCATTTTCTTGTTTTAATTGCTGATTTGGAACTTTATATGCTTTTTCATACCTTGGTGTTTTGACAGTAGATTTAGCACCTGTTTCCTCTTCTTGAACTTCTTCTTTTTCTTCAACCTCTTCCTCTTCATCACCTAAATCATCTAAAGATGATGATGAAACTTCAACTTCTTGATTATGGACTATTTTACGGTCTTTTAAATCATAATTGAAGTTACCTTTATCATCTGACATAACAAGCTCTCCATCAGAGCCTTCAAATGAATCGGCACTTTGTCTGTCTATATTCAATAAAATTATATGATTTGGTAATGTTTTACCTTTGATTGACGTATCACCTGGCTTAACTTCTTCCAAATTTACAAAATTAGCTGGCTTGTCAGTTGCGGTTTTAACATCAGTATTTTTAACCTGTGCATTATTTTTTTCTGTATGAGCTTTTTCATTACTTTCTTGCTGGTTGTTATTTTCTTTTTCTGATGCTTCTGCTTGTCCGTTTGTCATTATATACAACATAGTAATTGCAACAGATACTAAACCGACTTTTATTTTACGTAACTTAAAATTTTCCCTCATAATATGCTCCCTCGAATTTTTAGTTTAATTCAACATTAATTTCTTTTATTTTAGTACCATCAATCACATCACCCATACGGTGTGTTTGTAACTTTTTATTCAATTCAAAAGTATAAAAATCACCATTTTGCATAGTCACTTTTATTTTGCTATCTTTAGGCTCAGTATTATATAAACCGTTATTGTCAATTAAGTGCTTTCTTAATTTGAAATCAAGTTCTTTTAATGAAATTTCCTCTTTATAGATGCTATAGTTTGTTGAAGTCACAGAAGTAGTGTTTTGACCTGTACTCTTATAAACTAACAAATTAACGTTTTGAACAGTATCTTTATGTTGAGTCCCATTTGTCTTTGTAATTCCACCTATTGAATTATTATCTGCTTGTCTACCAAATCCTTCACGAACGACAAACACATCTAAATTATCATTATTTCCATCTTTAATTTTGTCTTTATCTTTGCCTTCTAATTTTACATCCGTTTGCTGGTAATGATTTATAAATGTAACTGTATTTCCTTCTCTATAACCACTTAGATTTCTTAAGTCAAAATAAGGTCTATTATAATAATCTTTTAAATCTTGAGTCGCTTGTGATCTAGCCTCTAATGTACTTGCTTTTACTGGCTGAGCAGTAGTTGTAATCATCCCTGTTGTTAAAATCCCTAGTGCTAAACTTGCTTTAGTAATATTTTTTAATTTCATAATTCTATGCTCCCAATTTTTAGTCTATTTGATTTATTCTATTACGCAATACGAACAATCCTCATTCATTATAATGAGCAATGGTCGTGCTTCACATTAAACTTACTTTAACTAAAAATTAATCATTATTAAGTAATTTAATAAATAGTTAACTAATATCATTCAATTCCTATCAATCTACTCTCTTTTATTTACGAATAACACTTTATCTCAACTTAATCTTTATTTAACCACTTATTCTGTACACAATTTCGACACAAAAAAGACACTGCGCTTTCACAGTGTCTAAATTTAATGTTCGCTTTTGATTTACTTTAATTTTGTAGCTTAAATAATTAAAAATCACTTATTAATCGAGTAATAAAACATCACCATTTCCTATAAAATAAACTCTTACAGATTTAAACAAACATCAATTTAAGTAAGGCTTTTTTTCGTTGTTGAAGTAATTCGAGTTTTTGTTCTTCTAAATCGATTTGACGATCAAGTTTACTTAAAAAGCTTCCGATTTTTTGTTGTTCTTCTAAATTCGTTGAAATTACAACACTAATAATTTTTAAATTTTGAATGTTTAATTTAGGCTGAGCAGTTCCAGTATTGTATTTTTCATAATTAACTAATTCTGCAACTTGATACAAGTACTGTATATTTCCATTTAAAGGAGATAATATATGAGCATGATTATTTACCCAAAACTTTCCATTTACTAAGTACACTAGGGGTGCACTTCTAGTGATAATATTTGCACCATCTTCTCCAATAAGTAAATAATTCCCGTCAAATATAAAGTCGTCAACGTAATCAATAATACCTGTAGCACCATAATATGGATAAGAACCCTTTACTCTTAAATTTTCTTTAATTGGCTTTCTTAGTTTATTATGAAATTTAAATATATCAGCAAATCTTCTCTCTTCCCACTCCGGATAATCATTACCATTCTCATCTTTAAATCTCAGTTCCTGTGAGAAAATTTTCTGCATATAGCCTTTTTTCTGTTGTTGAAGTAATTCGAGTTTTTGTTCTTCTAATTCAATTTGTCGGTCGAGTTTGCTGAAGAACTGACCAATTTTTTGTTGTTCTTGCTTTTTAGGGTAATTAATTTTAATTTTTCCAATTTCATTTTTGTTTATTTTTTTGGGAAATGCCACATGTAAAGTTTTTCTCCATAGTTCATTCTGGATAGATGATGATAAAATTAAATTTTTCAAAAAATAGGAATTAAGATTCTTAGTTTTTAATAATGCTAAGCTAACATAGTAAGCAAATTTTTCATTTGAACTCACTATGTTTGGTGTACCTATATCACCAATTCGAGTCATTAATATATCTCCGAATTCTGGTCGGATTTTAAACTCTTTTTCAAATGCTTCTTCTGAAATATACTTGCTTGAATTCAACGTTTTTATATTTTCTACTGACAAAAATTTTATACCTTCGTTTGTATATTTAGGAGTTTGATGAGTACCATCATATATTTTGGCTACTTCCCCCAACTTCTTCTCTTCCCATTCGCCTTCAAACCCTGGGAATCTCAACTCTGGCACATTTTTCTTTTGTGTATTACTCATCTTTCAACACCCCTAGTTCTTTCAGGTATGCATTGATTTCTTGTTCAATTTCTGCGATTTCTTTGTCGATATTTTTCAAATCTTGTTGGACTTGATCTAAATCAATTGGCGCTTCTTCTTCGAATGTATCGACATATCTCGGTATGTTTAGATTATAATCGTTCTCGGCAATCTCTTGTAATGTCGCGCTGTAGCTATATTTATCAATCGTTTCTTTACGCTTATATGTGTCTATAATACGTTCGACTTGGGCATCGCTTAAATGGTTTTGATTTTTTCCTTTTTCAAAATCATTGGATGCATCGATAAATAATACATTGTCGTCTTGTTGGCGACATTTTTTAAATACTAAGATACATGTTGGAATACTTGTCCCATAGAAAATATTCGCTGGCAAACCAATCACGGCTTCTAAGTAGTTCTTTTCTTCTATTAAATAACGACGAATGACACCTTCGGCAGCACCTCGGAATAATACACCATGCGGTAGTACAACTGCCATGGTACCTTCATCGTCTAGGTAATGTACCATGTGTTGAATAAAGGCAAAGTCTGCTTTGGATTTTGGCGCAAGCTTGCCGTAACCACTAAAGCGTTCGTCATTTTCAAACTTTGAATCAGCTGTCCATTTCGCACTATATGGTGGGTTCGCAATAACCGCATCAAATGTATTGCCTAAAAAGGCTGGATTTTCCAACGTGTCATCATTGCGGATATCGAAGTTCTCATAGCGCACATCATGTAACAACATGTTCATACGCGCCAAGTTGTATGTAGTATTGTTACGTTCTTGTCCGAAATAACGATACACTTGTGTCTCTTTACCAACACGTAACAGTAATGAACCTGAACCACATGTTGGGTCATACACGTGACGTAATTTATCTTTACCGTCTGTGACAATCTTCGCCAGTATCTTAGATACTTGTTGTGGTGTATAGAACTCGCCTGCTTTTTTACCCGCTGTCGCCGCAAAGCGCCCGATAAGAAATTCGTATGCATCACCTAACATATCAATTTCCATGTCACTGTGAACGAATGGTAAGTCGTCAAGATTAACCATGACTTTAGAGATTAAAGCAGTACGTTCTTTGACATTGTTACCTAGTCGCGTTGAACTTAAGTCCATATCGCTGAACAGTCCGATAAAGTCATTTTCACTTTCTTCACCTAGTGTTGATGTTTCAACTTTACGAATCGCCGTTGCGAGATGTTCGATATCGAAATCTTGCGTTTCAATTTCACGAATCATCGCACTGAATAAATCTTGTGGCTCAATGAAGTAACCGACTTGATCAATTAATTCTGCTTTTAAGTCTTCACGGTATTCTTCGTCTGCCCATGCTTCTTGATACGTGATGTCTTCACCTGACAAGGCATCTGCATATTCTTGTTCCGCTTTTTCAGATAAGAAGCGATAGAAAATCAAGCCTAAAATGTAATTACGGAATTCACTCGCATCCATGTTCCCTCTTAAATCATTCGCAATCGACCATAATTTTTTATGTAATTCAGCTTGTTGCTGACGTTGTTTTTCAGTAATAGACATGTGATTCCTCCGCCTTTGAATAAGTAATTTATCTCTTTGTGTAATAGATTTATTATAACATTTGGTTATGTTGCGATGTGGAGAATTTTGATGTTGGTGGTGGAATTTTTATATTCATGGAGATTGGGATAGGATTCATGACACACAAACAAAAACGGCTTAACGACGATATCGATTGATGCATCCTTTTTGTATAAGCTATGCGCACCAATTTACATTTCACCGTTAAGCCGCTTCAATTACTTTTTATTATTCGTAATTATTTACTTTAAGTTAACTTCAATATCTTTAATTTGTTTGCTTTCTATGACTTCCCCCATATATTTAAATTTTAATTTAGATCTTAAATCAAGGTTATAAAAACTGCCATCTTTCAAGCTAATTTTGACCCTACCATCTTTTGAGATTGTTTTATAAAGTCCGTATTTTTCAATTAGATGCTTTCTCAACTTATAATCCAGCTCTTTTAGTGTTATTTTTTCTTTTTTAATGTAATAAGGGTAACCTTTCACAAAAGCATCTTCACCCTTTTCTTTTGAAATATTTAATATTGGTGCACTGACAACTCCAGATGTTTTATTATTCTGTATTACACCACCAACAGTATAAAATATATCGTGCTTATCTCTTTTTTCTTGAACAAAAAACACATCTAACCCCTCATAACTACGCTGTTGAAATTTACTTTTATCATTTCCAGGCAGTAAAACTTGAATCTTAATACCTCTAAACTTAAAACGCAAGTTATTTTTACCATGTTTCAAAGCACTAATATTTTTCATTTCCATAGTCTTTCCAGTGTAGTATCGGTATAATGCTTCCTTGTCATGTTTATTTACTGACTTTTGATTTTGTTTTGCATGACCTGAATGAACTTCTGTTGTTAAAGTTCCTGTTGTTAAAATTCCTAAAGCTAATGCAGCTTTAGCTATCGCTGTTAATTTCATATTGTTTTGCTCCAATCTTAATATATTGGATTGTTTTCATTACGTAATTTGAATCATACATTTTTATTATAACGTGCATCGTTTCATACGATAATTAACCTCGATTTAAATATACTTGAATTATTCTTAATGAAAAACAAATATATTTTAATGTTCAGGTTAAATGACTTTCATTATTTCATTTAGTTGTTTTACCGGATTATCGTTTACTACAACTGATGATGTTACTCTGTTCTGCTCTTTGAATTACAAAAACAACTTAACAACAGTAATGTATTTAACACAGTTCCTTATATAAGGACACAAATGCCAATTCACATTTTGTCGTTAAGCCGCTTCTTAAGCTATTATGCTATTAACTCGAACTAATTCAAATTCACTTCAATATTTTTAATTTGCTTACTATCCATTACATCAAACATACGATCAAAACTTAATTTTTCACTTAAATCAATTTCATGCTTCTTTTCGTCTTTCATATTAATAACGATTCTACCTTTATCTGACGTTCCTTTATACAATCTATATTTTTCGATTAAGAGTTTTCTTATTTTAAAGTCCAGTTCCTTCAATGAAACTTCTTCCTTTTGAATAAAAAACAACTCGTTTATCGAAAAGCCATTTTTAGCATCAACTTTTTTAACTTGTAGACTTGGATTACTTACAAATCCAAACACTGATCTCACATTTTTCTTTGTTATACCGCCAACGCTATATATACCACCTTTTATATCTATTAATTCAGGTACTGCAAAGACATCAAGGCCATGTGTTTTTTCTTTATATTTATTTTTATCGTCACCAAGTAAAAATACTTTAAAAGCTTTATTTCGTTGGTTAAAGTTTAAAACGTTAGATCCATAGTAATCTTCGCTTTTAACACTAATGTTTGTTGGTTCAAAACTTTCTTCAGAATAGTATTGATGTAGCATATTGATATAATATTTGCGTTGTGTCTCATCAAGTTCTACTTTCGCGTGAACAGCTTTACTTTCTGCTGTAAACACACCTGTAGTTAATATTCCTAATGCTAATGTTGCTTTTGCTAATTCTGTAAATTTCATATTTATTTGCTCCAATCTTGATATATTGGATTGTTATGATTACGTAATTTGAACTATCTGTCTTTATTATAAGGTGCATCAAAACAGACTGACATTAACGCTCATTTAAATAAACTTGAATCATTATTAATGAAAATCAAACGTATTTTAACATTCGTATTAACTGATTTTTAATAGCAACATAAATTTTTTTTGGGGGAATCATTGTTCTTTCCGATTAGTTTTAAATCTTAAGTTATTCGTTACAAAGTGTACAAAAAAGCAGCTTAATAACGTAGTCAATGTTCGATATGTTTTTATTATAAAAACACGTATCAAAATCATTAAACATGGGATTATTAAACCGCTTCTTAAGCTTTCATTCTATATATATCATTGATTATTTCAAATTCACTTCGATGTTTTTAATTTGTTCACTATTAATGACATCTGCCATACGCTCGAAATCTAATTTATCACTTAAATCAATTTCATACTTATTTTCATCTTTCATATTAATAACAATTCTACCTTTATCAGCTGCCCCTTCATACAATTTGTATTTTTTAATTAACAGTTTTCTTATTTTAAAATCAAGTTCCTTCAATGACACTTCTTCCTTTTGAATAAAGAAAAATTCATCAATAGAAAAACCGTCTTTATCGTCTATTTTTTTAACAAGTAAGTTTGGCGTTCTTAGAGACTCAAATATTGATTTTACGTTTTTCTTTGTTACACCACTAACACTAAATATTCTTCCATCTAAATCTACTAATTCTGGTACCGCAAAGACATCGAGGCCATGCGTTTTTTCTTTGTATTTATTTTCATCTTTTCCCAATAAAAACACTTGGAACTTTTGATTTTGTTGGTTAAAAAGCAAAACGTTAGAGTCATAATAACCTTGACTTTGGCCACTAACATTTGTTAACTCATAACTAGGTCCTGAATAGTATTGATGTAACTTGTTTGTATCATATAAACGGTTCATTTTTTCATACTTTCCTTTTGCATTAACCGATTGATTTTCTGTTATCATTGCACTTGTTGTTAATATTCCTAATACAAATATCGCTTTAGCTATCACTGTAAATTTCATATTCATGTGCTCCAATCTTAATATATTGGATTGCTTTTATTACGTAATTTGAATAATACACATTTATTATAAAGGGCTTTGAGACAGACTGACATTAACACTCGTTTAATTAAACTTAAATCATGGTTAATGAAGTTCTAATTAATATTCAGTGGACATCACTTTCAGGAGTAATTTGAATTTTTAGTATGCTTATACCCTGCGTTATAAAACATAAAAACAGCCTAACGACACTGTTGATTTAGATACGCCCCTTTTTGGAGGATGTACGTATTTATTCAACATTTCATCGTTAAGCTGCTTCAAATTTATTACTTTCGAGTCATTGATTACTTACTTTAAATTTGTTTCAAAGTCACTTCAATTTTATTAATATCCTTACTATTCAACACATCACCCATGCGCTCGAATTGCAATTTATCACCTAAATCAATTACTTCCTTTTTCCCGCCGTTCAAGATGATAGTGATTTTACCGTATTTAGACGTACCTTGATATAAACCGTATTTTTCAACTAATTGCTTTCTAATTTTGAAATCAAGTTCTTTCAGTGAAACTTCTTCTTTATTAATTAAAAATGAGTCATTTGTAGCGTCTAAATTTCCTCCGTCCAATTTATTAACTAATAAATGTATATTAGTTTCAGAAGATTGGTTATTTTTCTTCGTTACACCACCAACAGTAGATAATCTACCGTTTGGATCAATTAATTCTTTTACCACAAAGACATCTTTGCCTTCAATACCTTCTTTATATTCTTCTTTATCTTTTCCTAATAAGAATAATTGGTGATTTTGTTTTTCTTGGTTAAAGCGTACAACGTTAGAACCGTTATAGTTTTCAACCTTACCACTAATATTACTGAATTCAAAACTTTCTGATGAGTAGTATCGATGTAAGTCTTTAATATCATATAAATGTTGTACTCTCTCTTGCTTTTCTTTTGCTTGAACTGCTTGGCCTTCTGATGTAATCACACCAGTAGTTAATAAGCCTAATGCCAATGTTGCTTTAGCTAACGTTTTTAATTTCATAGTACTATTCTCCCAATCTATTTATAAATTTTGTCTTAATATATTTTTATATGATTAATTCAATTACGTAATACGAACAATCTACTATCATTATATAAGCGAGATACTGCGCTATGAATTAACCTCTTTTTAACTATTTTTGAACCAACGTTAAGTTAGTTAATGAAATCCTAACAGTATTAATTATTTTTTATAACACAATGCTAATTTTTTAACTATTCACACTTTCCCTCAATTTAATTATGTTTTCCACATTGTTTCATGTCACTAAAGCGACATCACGCATCTATAAGTATCAACTATTTCCACAAGTTTTGATCATGAACCCGCTTCATTTTCATCTCTCCAACACAAAAAAGAAGCTAAGCAACTTATGTTGCCTAACTCCTCTATACTATCCATATTTTACTATTATCCATATTTCATTGAATTATCTAATGTTGGCTTCTATTTTTTCAATATTTCTACCGTCAATGACGTCACTCATGCGATTTGTTTGTAATTTTTTATTAAGTTCAAACGTATAATAGCCGCCATCTTTCATTATCACTTTTATCTTACTATCTTTAGGAAACTTTTTATACAGATCAAAATTTTGAATTAAATACTGTCTCAATTTAAAGTCGAGTTCTTTAAGTGAAATCTCTTCTTTATAAATGTAGTGTACTCTACCGTACGTAGCAATACCGTCACCTTCATCTCTCTTGATTTGAAATCTTGGTGCGTTTATATAATCATAATAAGCGTCTTGATTTTTCTTAGTGACACCACCATATGAAAACACTGTGCCATTACGGTTTTCCGCTTCTTTAACAACAAATATGTCTAATCCCGGATTTTTGCGTGCTTTAAATCTTTCAATATCTTTACCAAATATCTGTACTCTTGTGAATTTTCTATTTTTATCAAAGATAAGGTAATGCTTGCCACCTTTGCTATAACGATAACCAGTAACATTTTTAAGTTCCTTACTTGCGCCACTATAGTAATCTCTTAAGTCAAAAATATCTTTTGTCACATTTTCATATTTTGCTTCATGTTCACTCGCATTTACAGTTTAATGCGTTGATGTTATTGTTCCTGTTGCTAAAATACCTAGTGCTAAACTTGCTTTCGCAATTGCTGTCATTTTCATAGTTGTATGCTCCATTCGTAATTATTAGATTTGTTCGCTTACGTCTATTGAATCATACAGCTTTATTATAGTTGGCGTATTTGACCTTTCACATTAAACCATGTTTAATAATCATTGAATCATTATTAAGTAAATTAAGGAATCTATAATGTTCGTTAAATAAAACTGATTCCGTTGTGATCCACACCCGATAGATAGGGATTTACAGATAAATTCAGGACTCTTCCACGTCATATTTGGACCCATCGAAAATTCGGGTTCTCAAATCATCGAACATAACAAAAGAAGCTAAGCAACATGTAGGCCGTTGTCACTTAACTTCTTGTTTTTCCGATGACAGCTTCTATTTAGAGAATGTCATGATTATTTTATATTCACTTCAATGTTATCAATATTAGTGCCATCTATGACATCTGCCATGCGATTTTCTTGTAATTTTTTGTGCAATTCAAACGTGTACTTTCCACCGTTTTTCATTTTAATAACAATTTTACCTGAACCAACGTTACCGTACAGATTATTTTTTTCAATAAGTTGTTTTCTCAATTTAAAATCAAGTTCTTTCAAGGAAATCTGCTCTTTAGTAATCTTGAATTCTGAAACATCATGAGAGATTATACCTTTATTATCTTCCTTAGTAATTCTTACTCCTGCTTTGTGATCAACTTTTTTACTATTACTCTTTGTGATACCACCGACAGAATATTTTTCCAGATTGTAATTATTTTCTTCTAAAACGACAAATACATCGACATTCCTATGTACTCCTTCACCATATTTTTTATCGTCTTTACCAACTAAAGCAATTTTATATATGAAATAATCTGGAACAATATTCATAAATCTTATTGTCGTCCATTTTTTTAAAATAATACCAATTTCATTTTTAAATTCTAAACTTGGTTTCGTATAATACGCTCTTAAATCTTTAAATTTAGGATTTATTTCTGTTGGTACTTGTTTTGTGGTTGGCGATTGTGGTGTGTCTGATTTAGTAGATTGCATTGGTTGTGGCGTGTTTGTTGATG
>OBDG01000050.1_pt1 | contig 55209 bp, 55 predicted proteins | sample 1481331 | NCBI WGS metagenome assembly OBDG01 (sample SAMN00990124, study PRJEB22392) | human gut metagenome
TTATAAAAACTACTTGGGAAGGTATTAAGACTTTAATTTCAACAGTTCTTGATGCAATAAAGGTAAAAGTTGAGACTATTTGGAATGGACTAAAAGAGTTTTTAACAACAGTCATTACTGCTATTGGAACATTTATATCCACATCCTGGACCAATATAAAAACGACTATTGAGACTATCTTGACTGCCATTAAGACAGTTCTTGAATCAATCTGGAATGGGATAAAGACCTTCATATCATCAACGATGAATAATATTAAGTCCTTTGTTTCATCTGCTTGGAATTCTATAAAGTCGACTATTTCATCTGCAGTGAATACTGCGAAGTCAGCAGTATCGTCTGCATTTAATTCTATGAGATCAAGTATCTCATCTACTATGTCAAATATTCAGTCCACTATTAGAAATGGATTTAATAATGCGGTTAATCACATTAAGAATTTGGCATCTCAAGCTTATACATGGGGAGCCGATATGATTAACGGAATTGCAAGAGGGATTAGAAGTGCAATTAGTAATGTTACATCGGCTGTATCGAATGTGGCATCAACTATTAGGTCTTACCTGCACTTCTCTGTACCAGATGTTGGTCCACTTACCGACTATGAATCATGGATGCCAGACTTTATGGAAGGTTTATCAAAAGGAATTGAAAAGAGCAGAAGATTAGTACAATCTTCAATGAAAAATGTCGCAAGTGATATGGTTTTAAGTCCAAGCATATCAGCTGTTGGTATAGGTGGACATGATAAAGAATCAGCTATAAATGGCATTGATATAGGAAGACAAATATCCGATGCACTTGCAAACATCAATTTAAAATCGGAAAATTCTGGAGATATAGTCATACCAGTTTATCTTGGAGGGACTCTCCTTGATGAAGTTATTGTCAATGCATCTATGCGTAAGAATTTAAGGAGTGGAGGTAGGTAATGAAACATCAATCATATTTAATTATTGAAGGAGTAGACCTACCTCTACCAAATTCTTATGATTTGGAGTTTAGAGATATAGAGGCAGATACTGGAGGAGAAACAGAGGCAGGCACTATTCAAAGGGATATTGTTAGAAATAAAGTAGCAAGTATTTCTGTAAGTTTTTCTTGTAGTCCTAAACTTGTAAAGACCTTAAGCAATTTTGCTAACAAGTCTAATCTTAAAGTTAAATTCTTAGATACAGAAACATTGGAACTAAAAGAGACACAAATGTATATAGATAAGTTTCAAGTTAGACTAATAAAAGATACTTCTTATAAAGGATTGTGGGAAGTATCTTTTTCTTTGGAGGAGTATTGATGTATCCAACAAGTAATGAATATAAAACAGTTATAAAAAAGAATTCTCGTAAATTTTACTGGACGGGAAATGTCATCTTAAAAGATGAAACTACTATTCCCTTTACCAATAAGGATATTTTGAAAGGGTCTGGATATATTCATCGTTCATGCTCTGGATCATCTGAGCTTGAAATAGGGACAGTTTATGCTGGAGAATTTGGAATCAGTCTTTTTTCAAATATAGATAGGTATTCTTTAGAGGATTCCAAACTAGAACTTTTTTACCATCAAGAACTAGAAAATAAAAAGATAGAAACCATACCAATGGGCATCTTTGATGTCACTGAGGCAAATAGGTCTAAGAAAATTTTAGAACTAAAAGGCTATGACTATATGCTTAGATTTGATAAGAATTTCCCAGTAACAGATACCTTTGGCACAGCCTTTGAATTACTAAGTCTTTCATGTGAGAAGTGTAAGGTAGAACTAGGTATGACAGAAGATGAGGTAAAAGCTTTTGTAAATGGTGAGGAAGTTTTGGCAATTTATCAAGACCATGATATAGAAACCTACAGAGACTTTATTCACTATATAGCATCGACACTAGGTGCATTTGCGGGGATTAGTCGTGATGGAAAATTAGTTTTAAAAAAGTATGCAGAAAGTATATCAACTGAAATTAAAACGAGAGAAAGATTTTCTTCATCTGTATCAGATTTCAAGACAAGATATACGGCTATCAACTCAACAAATGCAAAGACTAAAATAGCTGAATATTACTCTTTAGAAAATGATGATGGACTAACTATGAATCTTGGGATAAATCCACTGATGCAATTAGGACTTCCAGAAAAAAGAAAAAGGATGTGTGAGGCACTTCTTACTGAAATTTGTAAGATTCATCACACACCTTTTGATATGGTAACTATAGGAGATCCAAGCCTTGATGTTGGAGATAGGATAGCTATTTCTTATGAAGAAGAAAAGATTGAAGGACTTATTACCGACATTGAATACAAGATAAATGGAAAGCACAGGATTTTAGGAGTTGGGAAGAATCCATACCTATCCAAGGCCAAAAGCAAGAATGATAAAAATATAGTAGGACTTTTAAATCAGATTGAATCTGAAAAAATAGTAGTTCATGCCTATTCAAATTATTCAGCCTTTAATATTTCCACAACAGATACGCCAATAATTCGTATAGAATTTGCCTCCAATAAGGAAACGGAGGCAATTTTTAATGCATCTATCTTGTTAAATATCATCTGTGATACTGAAGAAAAAACTAGAAAGATATCAAGAAAGGTTAAGAAACAAGTAGAGGTTTTAAATAATGATGGAAAATCCTATGATCCTCCAAAGTTTGAAGAAAAAGAAGAAGTAGAGGAATTAGACTTTATTGAAAACATAGAAATACCAACAAGGATAGTTATTACTTATGTTTTTAATGATACGAAAATAGAACATCACATTCCAAAGGAAACCTACCTGAGCGGTGACCACATTTTAAATCTTTTTTATCCGTTAACTAAACTTCAGGAAAAGACAATGAACAACTTCTCGGTATTAATTAGGCCTGAATCAGGACAAGCGATGATAGGTAAAGACAATGCTATCGCAGCTATCTCTGGTCAGTCTCTTGGTTCTACAGAGGCTTGGGATGAAAAGATTAAGATTGATGAATCCTGGAAGATAATAGAACTTAGTCATTCATTCCTGCTTAGGAAACTTAAAGCAGACTACAAAGTCGAAAGACAAGTTCCAAGACCACTAGTATTTAATGAAAAGGTAGGAAGATTCAAATATCAAGGATTAATGCTTGGAAAATATAAAGAAGAAATCATTACAGAATTTAAAGATAAGGAGGAAGGAAATGCTCAAAGGTAAATCAGTCATTGAACTAACTGATGTGAGGACGAATACGAAGGAGATATATGAAGATGAAAACTTAATAACAAATGCAGTCCCAGATTTATTAAGGCTCAATCCTATGGGGTTAATGTACCCTATGGGGGATTCGAGAATTACTCAATATGAAAAAGAAATATTTCCTATAGCAACTAAATGTTATGGTGGGATCCTTTTATTTGAGGATAAATTAGAGGAAGATCCAAATAAAATATTTGCTCCTTCTAATAATCAAATCATAGGCTATGCATCCAATGATGTAAATTCAACGGATGCACCAAGAAGAGGTTCAGCTAATCTTAATGAATCAACCCCTCTTGAAAATGGATACAAGTTTGTCTGGGATTTCTCTACATCACAGGGAAACGGAAGAATCTCTTCATTGGCATTAACACATTATAGAGGAGGGAAACATTTTTATGGAGACACTCATGGTAAAGATCCCTTCCTATTATTAAATAAAATTAGCTTATGGAAAAACAGAGAAGTCTCGGACGCATATAACGGATGTGTTGAAATAGATGTTGAAAACAACACCTTGGTTTCAATATGGCCTTTAGACAACAAATCAATAGAATTAGTAAAACTTAAGGAACCATTTACGAGTATAGGTTTAAATGATCCAATTTACACTAAAGGATATAAAAATGAGGAAAGGATAACAATTGATGTATCAGAATTTTTTAGTAAATTGAGTACTTGGAACGAATGTTGTTTTTATGACGGAGAAGATGGTAATTGGTATGGCTTTGGAACTTACAGAGATAAGCTAATAAGAATAAAAATAAATAAAAATGATTACTCAACGAAAATAGATGAGTGGGCATTAAATGAAATAAGATTAGGTAAATTAGGAAGTTACTATGAAAAAAATAGAAGTTACTGTCATAGATATGTATATAGCTGTATTAAAGATGGCTACCTATATTCGATAAATTCATATAGTGCGGATAAAATCTATAAAATTAATATCAATAATCCTGTAGATATTTATGTTATAGAATTAGGTAAAGAAGTTAGGACTTCGAAATATGGGGGAGAATACTGTTACCTATACAAGTGGGGAGACTATATATTAGGTTATGAATTTGCAATTGATAAAAAAGACCAAGTCATAGTAAACAGTGTTTCTGATTATAACGGTGAGGGAATACCAAACTTAATGATGGATCCAAAGACAATTGGGCCATTGGTCATTGGATTTGGAGGTTATGAGGAGAGGTTTTACAAACTTTTATTTCTTCATACCCCATACCTTGGAACAATTAATAACCTATCAAGTCCAATATTAAAAACGGCAGATAAGACAATGAAAATAACTTACACACTAACAGAGGAGGAATAAAATGAATAAGTTTTTAGAAATATTAAAAGTATGTTTTACAGCTATCGGAGGTTGGTTGGGATTTTATCTTGGAAGTGTAGATGCTTTTATCTACACACTACTTGCTTTTGTAATTGCTGACTATCTAACAGGAGTTTTAAGAGCAGGAGTCGAAAGAAAGCTGTCCTCATCCATAGGATTTAAAGGGATAGCTAAAAAAATAATGATATTTATAGTTGTAGGGATAGGAAACCTGTGCGATGCATATTTAATTAAAGGTGATGGAACAATGATAAGAACAGCCATCATCTTTTTTTATATAGCAAATGAGGGGCTTTCTATACTTGAAAACTCTGTAGCTTTAGGTTTGCCAGTACCAGAAAAATTAAAAGATATATTAAAACAATTTAAGGAGGAAAAATAAATGAGTAATAGCCCATTAGTACAAGAAAGAATTCTCTCACCTAACCATAGCGGTAGAAGAAATCAAAAGATAACGAAAATAGCTATTCACCACGCAGCTGGAGTTATAAATGGTAGAAATCTTGCTGGAATATTTGTGCCAAGATCAAGACAAGCATCAGCTAACTACAATTTAGGATCCGATGGAGTTATTGTTTTAGGAGTAGATGAATCTAACAGAGCCTGGACAACCTCATCTTCTTGGTGTGACAATCGAGCAGTCACAATTGAAGTAGGGAACTCTACGAGAGGATCTCAGTGGTTAATTTCTGATTATGTTTTAAATAGACTAATTGATTTAGTAACAGATATATGTAGGAGAAATGGAATCTATCCTTGTACCTATACTGGAGGCAAGGATGGTGTTCTTCAAAAACATGAGTGGTATTCTAATACAAATTGTCCTGGTCCATACCTAGGAAGTAAGTTTCCATATATTGCAAGAGAAGTCAATAAAAGACTAAGAGGCAATAATACTATTAGTAAACCAACAAGTGAATTATATAGAGTTAGAAAATCTTGGGATGATCCTAAAAGTCAGAAAGGTGCGTTTAGAAATTTTGATAATGCTAAAAGATGTGCCGATAGATTCGGAATGAAAGTATTCGATGCTAATGGCAAGATAGTATATCCAGTTGGAAAGACAATAGACCAATTAGCAAGAGAGGTTATAAGTGGGAAATGGGGAAATGGAGAAGAAAGAAAAAGAAGATTAACTCAAGCTGGATATGATTATAAAGCGGTTCAGAAAATAGTTAATAGTATGTTATAAGATAGCATTAAAAAAGCAAGTGTCTTATAATATCCTTAGGAGTTAATGCTATGAATAATTTAGAATTAGAAGTTATAAATATTTTGAACGCTGAAGAAAAAATTCTAAACTTTTCTTTTGCCAAGAAAACCAAGTCAGCATATTTTATAATAATAAAAGGTGATAGTGAATTTATAACCTTTAGAATAAGTAATCATCCAACGAGTTCTTTTTATTCAAACCGAACCTTTAATAACAAAATGGACTTAAATCAATTACTGGATGAAATAAGAAATTATTTGGATAAGACAGACTGGTACACTTTTAAATATGAAGACTACTTCTGCTTAAAAACACTATCCAACATCCCATTTGAAAGAATACAATTCTATATTGATAATACGATGGGTATTTTTGACCATTCATTAGGTGGACTTGTATTTTATCAAAGTAGAGAGTTTGGGAGAAACAATAAAGAATTTAATATAGTATCTGAATCATTTCAGAAGGAACTGAGAAAACTTTTTGCATCAGGTTTAATTAGTTCCCATAGAGAAGGCAAAGATGATCTCCTAGTTTATATTAATAAATCTGGTAAAGTTATGATGGATTTAACGTAGGATAAATACGAAGAGAGATACAAAGATGATGAAAAAAATATTAACTATAGATATATTGAAGTGCCTGATATGAATTAAGATGATATTTTAATACACTTAATGAAATAATTAATTTGGTACAAAGAAAAAGTCTTGACGGTTTTCTAATAAGAAAACTCGTCAGGACTTTTTTTATTTAAAACCTTTTAACGATGTTCAAATAAGGGTGTGCAAATCGATACCATAGGTGTTTGTAAAATCAAGGATTAAATTGTATCCAAATAGAGAGAGTTTGAGAGAAAACTACTCACATATTCTACAAAAACATAGGCTCTAAAATGCCTAGTTTAGCCACTTTATAAGAGGCCACTACTTTACAAGGGTAAGGTAAGTGGCTTTTTTTATGTTGAAATACGAGAAACAATCAGGCAATGCACACCCCTAGTTGAAAAATAACCCATAACCTTTTTATGGGTATAACAATGGGGGTGTGCAATAAATTATGATTGGTAGGGTGATAATAATAAGGGCTATTGACAAAAGAATTAGTCAGTGGTAACATCATGATAACAGTGTTATCTTTTTAGGGGGAATGCAAGTGATGAATTTTGGAACACGTGAAAGAATATTAAGATGTGGGAAAGAGTTGTTTTTAGAAAAGGGATTCGAACAAGCCAGTCTGCGAGAGATATCAAAGATGGCTGGTGTTACTACGGGGGCTTTTTATCGAAATTTTAGTGACAAAGAGGAACTTTTTTCAGAATTAGTAGATCCGCTGGTAGAAGCTGTATTTACAAAGTATAAAGAATTTGAAGAGAAAAATTTTCAAAATTCAGGAGATAATCACGAGAACTTAAATTCAAAAGTGAATATAGAGGGAACGATAGAGGTCAGCCTTTTTCTTTTTGAAAATAAAGAGATTTTAGAACTGCTAATTAATTGTTCAGGTGAAACAAAGTATAGCAACTTCATAGAGCAATTAACCTTAATGCAAGATGAAAGTCAAAAAAAAATAAAGAATAGAACAGGATCTAAAAATGTTATTGTTGAAAAAAGAGCGAGCATAGGAATTCATGCATTGAACCATGCAAGATTTTCTGCATTGATAGAAATAGTTTTACATTCTGATAGTGAAGAGGAGTTAATTATAAATTCAAAGCTGATTGCTATTTTCTTCGAAGAAGGTTGGAAAAAAATAAAGAGTTACTAAATGCTCTTTTTTACCCAGACGATAACGGTGTTATCAAATATATTAAATTAATTTAGGAATACGATAATGGGGAGGAAAATTATGGTGAAAATAAATCTTAGTGGATAAACAAAACTTAATAAATTAGAACAAGAAAAGAAAAACAAAAATATTAAATAAGGAGCGTTGTTATGAAATTAAAAGATATTGTTCAAATTGCAGTATTAACTGTTATAGGTTTTGCTATTGGAATGGTTGTTTCAATGTTCACTGGAACATTAGGTACGATCTCACTTTATGCTTCAGCGGGATTTGCAGCCTTTGTTGTTGGACCAGTTTTTGTAATTATGGCAAAAAGGGTTCGAAAGAAAGGCGCAGCTTTTCTTTTTTGGATAGTTTACGGATTGCTGTATGCTGCTATGGGTTACTGGATCATGATTCCAATTTGTCTGATCTCTGCGATTTTATCTGAACTTATAGCTGGAGACTATTCTTCCAATACAAAAGTAGGAATAGCATTTACAGTTGGAATGTTTATTGTGGCTATGCACCCAATCATATTTGTCAAGATTTTAGGTGTTGAAGGAATTGTAAAGTTTGCAGCTTCAATTGGCAGGGAACAAGCAGAATGGATGGCTAATTTTTACACTACTAAAAATATTTTGATAGCTGTTGCTAGTAATATCGTTTTAGAATTTTTAGCTGGTAAGTTTGGAATCTACATCAATAATAAATTCTTTGAAAAGAGAACGGATGGGGCAATCTTGAAATGATAAGCTTTAAGAAAATCCAAGAAAATAATGTAAATCCTATAACTTTGTTTGTTTTAATAATTTTTACATCATTCTTGATTTTTCTTGTAAATGATAGGTTGTTTCTTTATATCTTAGTTGCAAGTTTTGCTTTACTGTTATTTTTCTCTTTTAAGGAATTTATCAAGAGGATTATTATCTATTTAGTCATGATTGGCTTGGTTAAATTAATTTCCATGACCAATATAGGACTAACCACAAATGCATTAATAGCTCTATTGGCATTAGGATTAAGGCTATACCCTATATTTAATATAGGATTAGCCCTAATTTTAACGAGTCCCCTAAAAATAATGAGTGCTTTAAGAAAAATGAAAGTCACTAACAATATAAGCATTGCTCTTGTGACAGCCTTAAGATATTTAGGTGAACTGAGATTAAGAATGAAAGAAATTAAGAATGGCATGAAGGTACGTGGATTTAGAGCAAGTGTTTTTCGACCAGTATATTCATTTGAATTATACTTGATTCCTTTAATTTACAAATGCCTCCATATAAGTGAAACCTTAACTTCTTCAATTATTTCACGAGGAATTGAGTATGAAGGGGATAAAACAAGCTATAGATCAATAAGATTTGGTTTGATAGACCTTGTCTTCATAGGAATATTCACAGGGATATTAATTGCATGGAGGTTGACATGAAAGTAATAGAAGCAACTATAAAAAGTTTTAAATACGAAAACGATACTAAAGAGACCTTGAAGGAGATCAATTTAAATATTGAAGAAGGAGAACTTGTTGTAATAACAGGTTTGTCAGGTTGTGGAAAAACTACTCTCACCAGAGTTTTAAATGGTCTTGTCCCTCATCATTATGGCGGTAATTTAATTGGTGAAGTTAAGCTTCTTGGCCAGAATATTCTAGACTATAGAAAAGGTGAAATTGCAAAGCATATTGGTAATGTTTTTCAAAACCCTAGTGATCAGTTTTTTGCCACTGTTGCAGAAGACGAAGTCGCTTTTGTAGGTGAAAATCTTGGCATGGAGTATGAAGTTTTAAAGGAGAGAACGAAACAAGCCTTTCGAGAAATGAAAATAGATAATTTGCTGGACAAAAAACTATCAGAGCTATCAGGAGGGCAGAAACAAAAAGTTGCCATAGCTTCTACATTAATTTACGACACGAAGATTATTTTCTTTGATGAACCCTCATCGAATTTAGACTTCCAAGGCATTGCTCAATTTGTGGAAATCATAAAAGATCTTAAGAAGATGGGAAAAACGCTTGTTATTGTAGAGCATAGACTTTTTTATTTAAGAGACCTTTATGACAGATTACTTTATATGAAAAACGGAAGAGTAGTTAAAGAATTTGGAAAGGGCAGATTAACTGAAGTAGATTGTAAGGAAAACAACCTAAGGAGTATTAATTACGAAAATCTTGTTAGTGAGAATGCAACCTCTTTTAAAGAAAAAACTGAAGAGATTAACAAATTAAATATATCTATAGGAAAAAGAACTTTGATTGAGAATCTTTCCTTTGAATTGCATAGAAATGAAATCATGGCTATTGTCGGTGCGAACGGCATTGGAAAAACAACGTTAGCAAGAACTTTAGCTGGTTTAATTAAGTCGAAAGGTTCTATAAGCTTTGGGGCTTATAGAAGGGAAAGACTAAAGAATGCTTATTACATGATGCAAGATGTAGACTATCAAATATTCTTTGATACAGTGGAGAATGAACTAATACCAAAAAATAGATTACAAGATGATAATTATCTAGTGCAAGTTAAAAATTATTTAGAGCAAATTGATTTATGGGATAAAAGATTGGAGCATCCACAAAACTTATCTGGAGGCGAGAAACAAAGGTTATCGTTAGCGACTTCTTTTTTGAGTGAAAGAAAAGTAATAATCTTAGATGAACCAACATCGGGGCTTGATTATAAACGAATGGCGGAAATATCCACATCAATAAGAGATTACGCTAAATATCACCCTGTTATTATAATAACGCATGACCTAGAGCTTATATTTAAGACTTGCAACACAATTTTAATGTTAAATAAAGATTCATTTAAAAAGATTAAGACTTATGGTAACGAAAAAGCCATATTAAATTTTTTAACTAATGAATCCTTATATGAGGAGGTTATTTAAATGGGCTTAATTAAGCAATATGTAAAAAAAAGAAAGGGAAGTTATTTCGCTTCCATTTTACTAGCTATCATAGGCGTGGTTGCTAGCCTTTTTTCCTACATTTACATGGCCGAAATTATAGTTAGCCTAATAGGTGGTAATGGAACAACAAAATATTATCTAAATACATGTTTAATGATTCTTCTAATGTTTGTCATTAAAGAGATTGCTTCATGTGTCTCTACGATGATATCTCATACAGCAACATTCCAAGCACTTGGAGAAATCAGAAGGGACATTTCAAACAAGTTATTTAAGATGCCCTTGGGCGATGTGATGTCCAGATCATCTGGAGAATTAAAAAATATTATGGTGGAACAGGTAGATAGCATGGAAACATCCCTTGCCCACCTAGTGCCAGAGTTTACAGCTAATTTAGTAGGACCTGTCGTACTCTTAGTCTACATGTTTATCCTAGATTGGAGGTTGGCTCTCTTATCACTCGTGCCCTTTGTCATTGGCATGTCCATTATGATGAGTGTTATGAATGATAGTTACAAGGAAATGTTTGGAAAATCCGTAGCTATTGGACAAAAAATGAATAACTCAATTGTGGAATATATCAATGGGATTGAAGTTATTAAAACTTTTAACCAAGGCGATAATTCATATGAGAAATATTCCGATGCAGTTTATGACAACGCCCAGTTTTATTATGACTGGATGGGTCAAACCATGACTAAGGTGGCCATCGGTCGATTACTATCGCCTATGGGTATTCTAACCATTATTCCCTTTGGAATTCTTTTCTATCTTCATGGAAGCATTGCTCTACCAAGTTTAATCACCTTGATTGTCTTATCTTTTGCAACAGTATCAAGCATCGTAAAGATTATGAACTATATGGATGACTTATCTAGAATATCAACCATAACAGGAGAAATTGGAAAGATATTAGACTCCAGAGAGTTAGAAAACAGGGAGCAAAGCAAAGAGATCAAGGGATATGACATTGAACTTAAAAATGTAGACTTCTCCTATGATGGAGAAAAGAAAGTCATTGATGATATCTCTTTAAAAATTGAAGAAGGAAGCACTTCAGCTCTCGTTGGGCCGTCTGGTTCGGGCAAATCTACTTTGGCAAAACTGATTGCAGGATTCTGGAATGTGGACAAAGGGATAATAAAAATAGGTGGTGTGGAAACAAGAGATATGTCACTAGAAAAACTCTCTTCCTTAATTTCCTATGTATCTCAAGACAACTTCCTCTTTGATATGTCTGTAAGAGAAAATATACGTACAGGTAGAAAAGATGCAAGTGATAAAGAAGTAGAAGAAATTGCCAAGAAATCAGGTTGCCATGACTTTATTATAAACCTAACTGATGGTTATGACACCATCGTTGGAGAAGGTGGAGGACACTTATCTGGTGGAGAAAGACAAAGAATATCTATTGCAAGAGCAATGCTTAAAGATGCTCCTATCGTTATCTTAGATGAAGCCACTTCCTATATTGACCCAGAAAATGAAGCGGTTATTCAAGAGGCCATTAGAAACCTAGTTAAAGGTAAAACCCTTCTTATCATTGCTCATAGGTTAAAAACGATTACAGATTCCGACCGAATTTTTGTCATCAAAGACGGAAAACTGGACAGCTTTGGCACCCAAGAAGAACTGGTTCAAAAATCTGAAGTGTACAAACAAATGGTCGAAGCAAGTCGAAAGGGGAAAGAATAATGATTAAAGTATTTAAGAAGATATGGAATTTTTCCCAAGAAGAACAAGGTTATATCCGAAGATCTATTATTGCAGGCTTCTTCCATGCTATCTTTAATGCCCTTCAATTTGGTGCCATTTACTATATGCTGATTGCTATATTCAGCCAAAGGGTAAGTACACAAACTATTTGGATTTGTTTAGGCATATTACTTGTTTCACTAATTGGGAAAATTGCTACACAAAAGATTTCACAAATGAATCAAACCCATGCGGGCTATTTTATGGCTGCTCATAAGAGAATTGAAATTGGGGAAAAGATTAAAAAAGTACCGATGGGATTTTTCTCAAGCTACAGTCTTGGCAGATTAACAACCATCGCAACAACAAGCTTAAGTCAGGCGGAACAATGGATTCCTATGCTTTTGGTTTTAGTACTCGGTGGCATTCTCAACACCTTGATATTTGTCCTCGGTACTTTCATTTTCAATCAAAAGATTGGTCTTGTGGCGGTGGTTGGTGTTATTGTGTTCTTCATTGTAACTTCTCTAATGGAAAAGAAGTCTACAAAAAATGCAAAGAAGATGACCGAAACACAAACAGAATTAACAAAGCAAGTTTTAGCAGCCATTCAAGGCATGCAGGTGATTAAGTCCTATAATTTAGCAGGTACAAACAATAGAAAGCTTGAAAAATCGATTAAGGACACCTCATCTCTTTTATTGAAGCTTGAAAAAAGTGTTCAGCCCTATATTGTTACACAAAGAATCGTTATGGGCATTACAACCGTTGCTATGACTTATCTTTCTATCAAATTGAATTTAGCTGGAGACTTGCCATTGGCAGAAACCATCCTTATGATTATTGCCAGCTTTATCATCTTTGAAGGCTTAGTTGGAGCAGGTTCAAATATGGCCATTTTAAGGGCAGCAGAAAATGCTATAGATTCCGTAGATTTTGTCAATGAAATTCCAGACATAAAAGAGGGAACAGAACGCACACCCATTCAAAATCACAATATTGAATTTAAAGACGTATCTTTCTCCTATGACCAAAGACCGATTCTTAAAAATGTGTCTTGTGCAATCAAAGAAAATACAATGACGGCTATTGTTGGACCATCTGGTTCAGGTAAAACGACCTTCTGCAACCTCATTGCTCGTTTCTGGGATGTAGATTCTGGACAAATTAGCATTGGTGGTAAGAATATCAAAGACTACACCATTGAAAACTTAATGAACAATATTTCTATGGTGTTCCAAAATGTCTATCTCTTTGAAGATACCATCGAAAACAATATTAAATTTGGCAAACAAGATGCAACGAAAGATGAAATCATTGAAGCAGCTAAAAAAGCACAATGCCACGACCTCATTATGACACTTCCTCAAGGTTATCAAACCATGATTGGAGAAGGTGGAGCAAGTCTATCAGGTGGTGAAAAGCAAAGAATATCCATCGCCAGAGCTATGCTAAAAGATGCACCAATTATTATCTTTGACGAAGCTACAGCCAACATTGACCCAGAAAACGAAGACAAGTTAAAAGAAGCCATAGAGTCTTTAACAAAAGATAAGACCGTTATTATGATTGCCCACAGACTAAAAACCATTAGAAATGCGGATCAAATTCTGGTCTTAAATCAAGGCAATATTGTCGAACGAGGAGACCATGAAACTCTTATGGCATATGGTGGACTCTATAAAGACTTGATTAAAGCCAAGAAGGTATCTGAAAGTTGGAAATTGAATAATTAGGAGAGTGACCTAATGAAGGAAAAAGAAGATAAATTATTAAAAGAAAAACCCTTTAAGCTTATGTTGGAGCTTTCAGTCCCTGCCATTATAGGTATGGTGATTATTGGCTTATATCCCTTAATGGATGGGATTTTTGCGGGACAAATTCTAGGAAATCAAGCAATGACAGCAGTCGGCATAGCTATGCCTATGACCTTTATTAACTCGGGTATATCTACGCTGATAGGAGTTGGTTCTGCATCAATACTGTCCAGAGCTATTGGACGTAAAGATCAACAAACAATAGATAAGATAATGAATAATCTCTTGTTTTGGGTGGTTTTATTATCAGCCATTGTTACTGTACTGGGACTTGTATTTACCGACCAGTTACTCTCTATTATGGGAGCAACACCAGACATACAGGCTCTTGCAGTAAGGTATATGAAAATTATTTTCATAGGCTCATTCTTTGTCAACTTTACACAAGCTTCTAATATGGTTATTCGTGGTGAAGGATTGATGAAAGATGCCATGATAATAATGGGAACAGGAGCTTTAATAAACATTATATTAGACCCTATTCTCATGAAAGCAATGGGTGATAAAGGAATAGAAGGAGCAGCAATTGCTACGGTTACTGCACAAATACTCCAAGCCATAATGACAATTTTCCACTTTAAAAAGAAAAGTAAGATTGTACAGATAAAGGGAATAAAAGCGGATAGAACACTTTATAAAGAGATGTTTGCTATTGGAGTATCTGCAATGTTAATGCAGGTATTATCTATCATACAACAGACTCTTTTATATAATTCCGCTTTTGCAAATGGTGGGGAAAGTGCTGGATCAATTATGGCCGCATCTCTTAGAGTATTCTCTTTCTCATTTATCCCATTATGGGGTATGAGCCAAGGTTTACAACCAGCGATAGGAGCAAACATTGGAGCTAAAAACTATGATAGGGTAAAAAGAGTATTTAAGGTATTCTCTCTAAGTTCAGTAGTATTAGCAGCTTTGTTTTGGATACCGTCCTTAATATTTTCAGAAAAGCTTCTAGGATTATTTGGGATAGAGGGACAAACTTTAATCCAAGGTATACCAAGTTTTAGAATTTTCTATAGTGTCTATATTACCTACGGAATTATGATTATGTGTATTACATTTTTCCAAGCTATAGGAGATGGAAAATCAGCAGGGCTACTCGTTATGCTGAGACAAATCATATTGTTTGTGCCTGCAATCTTTATACTTCCTAAATTGCTTGGACTTACAGGTGTATGGTTAGCTGAGCCAATCACAGACTTTATTGTTTTTGTATTAGGCGTTTGGAGATATAAAAAAACAGTAGCAAAACTTCAACAAGAATAGCAATATCTAAGGAGGAAATAATGACAAGAAAAAATCTTATGATAGGAATAACGGCATTGGGACTTGTGTTCGTTTTGGCAGGTAAAAAGGTGATAGATTGCAAAAGAGCGAGAGTTTAAGATAGATAAATTTTCTGAAAATATTAAAATCAATAGAACTTGGCAGAGAGTTTTTCAGCCAAGTTTTATGAATTACTTTAGTCAGTTGAGTTCGCTTGCGAACGAAACAATAAACTACCCGCTATGCGGGTAGGCGTTCTTAGGTTATACCCAAAAAATCACCTCTTGTTATAATAGAGTTGTTCAGACCTAATATAATAAGAGGTGATTTTATGGCTAATAAAACTAATTCATAATCACATACAAAATGGATGTGTAAATATCATATAGTCTTCGCACCAAAGTATAGACGAAAAGTGATATTTAATCAATATCGAGAAAGTCTCATAGAAATATTCAGGTTACTATGTAAATACGAGGGAGTAGAAAGACTAGAAGGCCATATGATGCCAGATCATGTGCATATATTGGTAAGTACACTGATATGTATGATGGCTTTTACTAGTAAAGCTAGTGGAGAATTTAAAAGTGCTGCCTTTTTTATGTGTAAAGTTAAAAGTGATAGAAATAGATGAAATAAAAATATTTATAAGAATTTTGAATTGTAATAGCAAATGTAACGATATGTGTTTATGCCTTGTAACGCTATATAAATAAGGGGTGTGCAAACCATTTAGGAGAAACAAAGAATTAAATTGTCTTCAATTATACAAAGTAATAGACCCTCCTTAAAGAACAGAATCATTACATAAAAATCAAATATTATATTAGGCCTATTGGTATTCGCACATAAATACTGATAGGTATTTTTTTATCTAAATTATTTAATTATTTAATTTTTACTCAAAAACACTCTTTTTGTCCTAAGGAATATAGAGGAATGAAAACTAAGGTTAAAAATAGCCTTAATTTCTTTGCCTGTGATACAGGAGGTGGAGCATGAGAGTAGAAAAGTTTGAAGGTAGAAAAGAAACTTTAAAAACTGAATATACAGAAAGGGATTTAAAGGCAGAGCTTAACTTTTATCTATCTGATAAGATCATCCAAGACCTCTTTCTTTTAGATGAAATTAGTCTTGAAGAATATAGAAAAATTAGGAGAGAAAACATTAAAAAATTCAGACCTATTCTTTCAGAACTAATGCTATAAGACTTGATAAATACTCACTTGTACGGGAATATAGCACTAAGAGAAAGAGAGGTGAGACGATGAAAAAGATAACCAAAATAGAAGCAAATCAAAAAGAAGAATCAATATTAAGAGTCGCTGCCTATGCAAGAGTATCGACAGATGAGGAAGCTCAGCTTGTAAGTCTTAAAACGCAAAAAGCACACTACGAAAAGATGATATCTGAGAACAGGTCATATAAATTTGCAGGTTTATACTTTGACGAAGGCATTACTGGAACAAAAAAAGAATGTAGAGATGGTCTTTTAAAAATGCTAAAAGATTGTGAGAATGGAAAGATAGATTTTATCCTAACCAAATCAATCTCAAGGCTTGCAAGAAACACAACAGACTGTTTAGAAATTGTAAGAAGACTCCTTGATTTAAACATTGGTATCTATTTTGAAAAAGAAAATATTGATACAAGAACCATGGAAAGCGAGTTGATGTTATCCATACTTTCATCCCTTGCAGAAAGTGAGTCCAGGTCTATATCAGAAAATAATAAGTGGTCTATAAAGAAAAGATTTCAAAATGGAACGTTTATTATATCTAGCCCACCCTATGGCTATGAGAATATAGACGGAAAGATGGTAGTGAATGAAGAAGGAAAAATCATAAGAGAAATATTTGAACAGTATCTTTCAGGTAAGGGAACTCACAAAATAGCAGAGAACTTAAATAAGAGAAAGATTAAAGGACAAAAAGGAGCAAGCTGGCACGGGTCGACTATAAATGGAATCTTAAAAAATGAAAAATATATAGGCGACGTCATCTACCAAAAGACTTATACAGACGATACTTACAAGAGACATAAAAATAAAGGAGAAGAAGACCAGTATAAGATAATAGACAACCATGAAGCCATTGTAAGTAGAGAGGACTTTGAGAAAGTTCAAGATCTAATAAAGATAAGGGCTATAGCAAAGGGAAATGGAGAAAACACAAAAAAATATCAAAATAGATATAGCCTATCAGGGAAAATCAAGTGTGGCGAGTGTGGTTCAACCTTTAAAAGAAGGCATCACTATAATGGTAAAGAAAAATATATAGCTTGGACTTGCAGTGAACACCTTAAAGATATAAATAAGTGCTCCATGAAATTTATCAAAGATAAGGACATAAAACTAGCATTTGTGACTTTAGTAAACAAGCTAGTCTTTGGAAAAGATAGTATCCTAATGCCACTCTTAGAAACATTAAAGAGAGTGGATAGCAAGGAAGAAGTTGCGAAGATAAATAAAATAGAAGAAAACTTAGAAAAATTAAAGGAAAGAAAAGAGGTTCTAAACAAATTAATAACTTCGGGAGTTTTAGATGCAAGTATTTACGCAAAAGAAAGCAGTGAAATTTCAAGTGAAGAAAGTTATCTACTCAGGGAAAAGGAGAGAAGCAAAAAAGCCATTCTTGGAAATGATGAAGAAATAAGAGAACTTGAAAAACTAATAGGAATCTTAGATAAAAGTAAAATGTTTGATCATTTTGAAGATGACTTGTTTGTAGAAATCATTGATCACATACAAGTTTTTAATAGAGAGACTCTGGATTTTCATTTAAGGTGTGGACTTGTGCTAAGAGAGGAAGTGAAAGAATATGTCTAGGCTATGTTATGGCTATACCATAAGAGACGGAAGATTAGAAGTTGAAGAAAAAGAAGCTGAGAATATAAGAAAAATCTTTAAAAACTATCTTGCTGGCAATGCTCTTATAAAGTCGGCAGAACTTGCAGGCTTAAAGAAAAACAACTCAAGTGTAAAAAGAATCTTAACCAATGAAAAATATTTAGGAAATGAAATCTATCCCAAGATAATAGATAGAGAAAGCTTTGAAAAGGCAGGTCAAATTTTAAAGGAAAGGGCAGTGGCCATGGGACGAGTTTGGGAAAAAGAAGAAGAGATTATTAAAGTTCCTTGTAAGTTTAGGTATAAAGAGGAAGGAGTTCTACCAATAGATCCTTTTGAGAGAGCAAGTTATAAGTATAGGTTAATCGAGGTGATAGATGATGAATAGCAAGGTTATAGTCATACCAGCGAAGAAGAAAAAAGGAAACTCTATCAAGGAATCGAAAAAGAAAAAACTAAGAGTCGCTGCCTATGCGAGGGTATCAACAGATAGTGATGAACAAGCAACTTCTTATGACACTCAAGTAGACCACTACACAAATTATATTAAGAGAAATCCAGATTGGGAATTTGTGGGAGTTTTTTCTGATGAAGGAATCAGTGGAACATATACCAAGAAAAGAGCTGGCTTTAATAAAATGATTGAAGAAGCCATGAAAGGAAATATCGACTACATCATTACAAAGTCCATATCGAGGTTTGCCAGAAACACACTTGACTGCTTAAAGTACATTCGTAAGCTAAAAGAAAACAACATACCAGTTTACTTTGAAAAAGAAAACATCAATACCATGGATGCCAAGGGAGAAGTCCTCCTTACCATTATGGCATCTCTTGCACAACAGGAAAGTCAGTCCTTATCACAAAATGTGAAGCTAGGCTTTCAATATAGGTTTCAACAAGGTCAAGTCCAAGTAAACCATAATAGGTTTTTAGGCTATACAAAAGACGAAGACGGAAAACTTATCATAGTTCCTGAAGAAGCAAAAATTGTAAAAAGGATATACAGAGAATATTTAGAAGGAGCAAGCCTACGAGATATAAAAGAAGGACTTGAAAAAGATAAGATAGTAAATGGAGCAGGAAATAAGAAGTGGCATGTATCAAACCTCAATCAAATATTAACTAATGAGAAATACATGGGGGATGCCCTCTTGCAAAAGACTTATACAGTGGATTTCCTGAATAAGAAGAGAGTAAAGAATGATGGAATTGCGCCTCGATATTATGTAGAAAATAGCCATGAAGCCATCATACCAAAAGAAATCTTCATGCGAGTTGGAGAAGAAATGTACAGACGAGCTAATATGGTAAGTGGAAAAGGAAAAAGAAGAATTTATTCAAGCAAATACGCCCTTTCAAGTATTGTCTACTGCTCTAAATGCGGGGATATTTACAGGAGAATAGCATGGAATAACAGAGGAAAGAAATATACTGTTTGGAGATGTTGTACAAGAGTAACCCATGGGCCAGAAGCATGTGAAGCAAGAACCATAAGAGAAGAAGACCTACAAGAGGCGGTCGTAGAAGCCATCAATCAACTTATTTCTGAAAGCAGTGAATTAAAAGAGATAATAAAAGAGAATATTGAAAAAGCCATCACAGTTGATGGAAGTAGTGGAATAGAAGAAATAGACAAAGAAATGCTTGCGGTTCAAGAAGAACTTTTAAAAGTTGCCAATGCCAAGAAAGACTACACAGATCTTGCAGGCAGAGTGGAAGAATTAAGGAATGAAAAAGAAAAGATACTTCTAGATTTAGCGGAAGAGAAGAATGAACAAAGCAGGCTAAAGGAATTAGAAGAGTTTTTAGATAGTCAACAATTTGAAATAGAAAGATATGATGAAGAATTGGTCAGGAAACTTATAGAGAAGATTATAGTTTATGATGAAAGTCTTAAAGTGATATTCAAATCAGGACTTGAAGTTGAAATAGAAAATTGACAGGTATTAAAAGTAAATATACAATAAAAATAACAGTACCCGACACGCCTCTTAGTATAATGCGAACCAAGTCGGGTCTTTTGATTTTAAAATCGTTTAAACTTATAGTCTCAATATATTTGGTGTAATACTACAATGACCGATTGAAAATAATCGTAATTAAATAAAAAATAAGTAGCTAGGTTAATAACTACTTATTAGGAAATCCTGAAATTGCAAATATGGTATCAATTGATATACTAGTAAATTTATCTTCATATTTATTTTTGATGGAGCTAATTGATGAGATTAAAGATTGGTATTCTTTTTCGGGAATAACTAGTTTAAGGACCAGTATTAAATCATGTAAATTTTTGCCAGTATAATTTTCATTGAAAAACTTTTCAAAAATAGCAGTTTGACCAGCTTTATTCAATGAGAATGAATACATGACTTCATCATGGGCACAAACATTTCTGAAAAAATTACAGATTTTAATTATATCTATAAGTTCAGTCTTACTAATTTTTTCTTTAGACTGGTAACTCTCTTTATATCTTTCACCAAAATCTCTAGCAATTTTATTTTGAAGAGATTCATCTAGGGAATTATAAAAATAAGAAATATTTCCTAAAGTAAGGAAATTTACAAGAACCCAAAGAGGGATGTGGTCATGCTTTTTTATATAATGCTTAATAGGTTTCTTGCCATTTGAATTTTTATTTTCTCTACTTATGGCATTGGATAATGTCCCTATATTTTTCAAAACATAATTTAGCTGATGCTTTGATGCAGAATAATTTTCAATTTGTAAGTAAGGATATAGTCCATCTCTGTGTAAGTCTGAAAAATGATAAGCACAGGATGTTTTTAGAAGTTTCTCAAAACGGAGCAGAGAAGAAAAAACCACTTCTTTTAATTCACGATCCATTTCATGAAGGGCATAAATTTCTTCAAAACTACTACCAGATTTATATACATCTTCTTCCCCATTAGAAGAGGTATTATCTAAAAATGGAGTTTTATAGCCATTTATAAGGTTATAATAATTAACTTGTGATAAAATAATTTTAGCATATTCTGGATTATTAATGTCTAAACCTCTATTTGAGAGTATTTCAATTTGTTCATCATAAGTTTTAAACGGTTTACTCATATACACACCTCATAAAAAAAACGCCCCGCCACGTATGGCAAGGGCTTGTTCCTTACTTATATTATAGCAGAAAGTTCTATTAATTCAAGGTCTTACAGAAATAAAATTGGTAAGCATGGAAACTATAAAGATATCTAGAAAGGTTTACAATTAATTAGTGGACATATTTCCACATACGAGGCTTTTGAAAATTTTCAAAATTTATCCATACTGACCACTCAAGCCATGTGGAGACGGTAGCACTTTTGTCCAAACTCGATGTCGATAAGCACATAAGTGTTGAAATTGAACTGGATGAGATGGATTTGACAAGTGCGGAGAGCAAAGCAACATATGCTCAAATCAAAGAATATGTTTGGAATAAATTTCAATTAAAAGTTTCAACATTATATATTGCACAGATAAAAAGGAAATGTGGAATAGAATTACGAGAACATTACAACAAGTCTAAAAAGGAGAAACAAATTATTCCACAGTGTACACCTGAAAAAGAAGAAGCCATCATGGATGCCTTGAGACACTTCAAAATGATTGAATAGAAAGGAAGACTGCCTATGACTCTCAGCATTTAAGACATTCATGCTCGGTATAGGAACAGCTATTATTCCTTTCTTGCAAGGTATTAATTAGAAAATAGGCTCAATATAAAGATTGATAGGATCATTTTTATATTTAAAGGAGCGTTGAAATGATTGATAAAAGCAACAAAAAATTTTGGGATAAATTTTCTAAGTAGTATGCCCCTTATATGAAAAAAGATAAAGAAGTTTATGATAAAGTTTGTGAATATCTTAGTCCTCATTTGAATAAAGATATGGAGGTGCTTGAACTTGCTTGTGGAGTAAGACCTTTCTTATCTGATAAATTTGATGTTACAAAATATAAGAATTACAAGTTGTTGTAAGATTATGATAATGAAAACTTGTTTGATGTGGAATAGTATTTAAAGCAAAAAGGGAGGGCGAAGTAGACCCTAAATACAAGGATATTTAGGGTATGATATATATGATATAAATTAAGAAAGAGGAGGAAAAACATTGGTTGATTATTTATTCAATTCATCTGGAGAATGGATCTGTTTCAAAGTTAATAAATTTATTTGGGACAAAAATGGAAAATTGATAGGATGGCTTCCGTGGGGAGATAATGAAGTTGTTTCAATGAAAGGAGATTATTTAGGAACTATTGTAGATAGGGATAGAATTTATTATTTTACAAATCATCCTTATAGAGGCAATCCAGGCTATCCAGGTTATCCGGGTTATCCAGGCTATCCAGGTTATCCAGGATTTGCTGGATATAAGCCTTTACCATCGGGTGCAAAAGATATAGTTATAAAAAAATAAAAGGATTTGTTTATTTGAAATTGAGAAAGCAGTAAGTCTAATATGATTTGCTGCTTTTTATATCCAACAATTTGAAGGAGGTAAAAATGGTAAGGATATGAAGTTCCGCTTAAAACAATTTATATATAAGACATTTAGCGATTGAAATATATGTTCAGTAGCTTTTTTAATTGAAATTTATAGATTAAGGAGAAGAAATTAATGGATAGAGAAAAAGAGGGATATTATGGCACTTAACTATAAACCATTATGGATACAGTTAGCAAAAAAAGGTTTAAAGAAAACTGATGTAATAGCTATGGCAGGGCTTACAACAAATGTTATGGCACAAATGGGCAAGGATAAACCAATTACATTTAAGAATTTAGAAAGAATATGTAAGGCTTTATCTTGCACCCCTAATGATATTATTAGTTTTGAAGATACATTTGAAAAAGAGATTTAAACTCAACAGAGATATATTAAAAATACAAAAAATATTATTTAAATAGTCAAAAACACTTGACTATTTTTTAAAATTATGATATACTCAAAGTGAAAATAATTAAAGATATAAAAATGAAAAAGCAAATGAAAATGTAATTTATATAGGAGGTAATATAGTTGGAATTTTCAGATGGTGAACTACTGGTAATGGAAGAGCTGTGGAAAGGTGATGTATTAGATGAAAATGGAGAAATCCAAGCTCTTGCCTTATCAAAAATATTGATGGAAAAGTACGATATAAGTAAAACCTCTTGCTACACCTTTTTTGGAAGATTAGTAGAAAAAGGAGCGATAGCTAGGAGATATCCTAAATATACAATTCGAGTCCTTGTATCAAGAGAGGATGCTCTTTTGAATAAGCAAAAAGAAGCCTTTCATAAACTTTTTAAAGGATCACTTCTAAATATGTGTAAGACGTTTTTGCAAAATGAAAAAGTTACAAAAGAAGAAATAGAAGAGATGAAAAAATTAATAGCTAGCTTTGACGAAGAGGACCAAGAGGAAGACAAGGATGGCAATAAGTCTAGTTAGGGTAATTACTCTAGAAAAATCTATAAAAAGTCTTTACTTACTAGTTCTAATTCTCTTAGTTAGACCAATCTTAAATAAAAAAACCTTTAGGTCAGCAAGTACTATTTTGTGGATAGTATTATTAATCTATTTAGTAAGTCCCTATGAACTTATGATAGGAATAGATTGTGACAAGGAAAATGGTATCCTATCATATTTGCTAGGTTTAACAAATCTTTTTAATTCTTGCTTATGCTGGTTAGTAAATAAACTAGGCTATATATTTTTTAAACTAAACCGACTAATAGGTTCGATTTTGATTTTTACTTACCTAGGAATAAAAATTTATAAATTCCATAAAGTTATGAAAGGCTCAGCCCTAACTGAAAACAGCCTGTGCAAGGAAAAAATAAGTGAATTTGGATTGAAAAGAAAAGTAGAGATTTATATAAATAACAATTTAAAAACTCCCCTTACCTTTGGAATTTTAAAACCAAAGATAATCCTACAAGATCATATCTTAGCTGATGAGAAATTACTAGACCATGTTTTGATCCATGAACTGATGCATATAAAGAAATTTCATATCCTACTTAACCACCTGGTAAATATTGTAGCCTGCCTATATTGGTACAATCCAATCTTATGGCTAAGCTTAAAATATATAGACCAAGATATAGAAATAAATTGCGATAAGCTAGTGGTTCAACAATTAGGCGACACAATAAAAAATAGAAAAGAATATTGCATGTCAATGCTAAAGTTATTAGAAATAAAAAGCAATACAAATAATTTTGTTTTAAATTTAAACCCAAATAAAGAAAGGATGCTTATTATGAAAAAATGGAAAAAGACACTTGCAGGTTTGATGGTTTTTATGTTTGCGTTTACATTTTGTTTACCGGTATTTGCCAATGTGACCGACCTAAATCAAGATAGGATTGATACAAAAGGTGAAATAGTCACTAATATTAACTCGGAATTTGGAGATAGGGTTCAAATAATAAGTGATGAAGAGTATCAAAAGTTAGAATTAGGAGAAGTATCAAGTACAGGACTTAGATCAGCAAGTATAGACGAAGAGATAAGCCTCGGTAGATTCGATAATACTAGTTATAAATTCAACATGGACACTTGGTTTGGTCCAGTTCATGATGGATTTACAGTTAGATTAAGAAGTATGTCTTGTTCGGGGGGAGTTGATTATTCAGTAATTATTGAAGAAGATGGGAAAATTATCTATGATGAAAGATTTGCTTCAGACTCAACATTAAAAGTAAAAGCTTATAGAGGTAGTAAATATATAGTTACAATTATTAATCTAACAAATAAAACATTATCAGGAAAGGTAAAGATAAACTCATATGTAAGATAGATAGGAGGTGAAATAATGGATTTAAATCCTATGATATATAGTAATGGCGATTAGTTTAGATGCTATATTATATAATATAGCTAGAAACAAGAGTTGGAAAAATAGATAATATTTGATTTTAATGTCAAATATATTGAGGTCAGACAAAATTATATGAGGAGGTTAGAAATGAAGAGAAGATTTACTCTATTGATAGCCATGGTGATGCTGTTAACAGCAATGGCAACAAATGTATTTGCTTCATCAGCAAATAATAACTCAAAAGTCAGCCCTAAAGAATGGCAAGAATGGTTTAATGGTCTAAGTAAAGAGGAACAATTAAGTGTAAACTATGAGCCAAGTCAAGTTTTAAAAGCACTTAGTGCTAATGAAGTTTCAAAAGTTAATATTGACGACAAATATGAAACCAAAACCTTTTTGACAGAACTACAGAACCTATATCCGACCATGGAAAAAAAGTCTATAAATCAATATATATCATCTTATATTGAGATTTTCAATATGTACAGGGGTATGTATCCAAATCTTTCAAATAAGGCTATCGCAGAAAAAGCAAAAGCGAATATGTTAAATAAGATAGAGTATACGATTGATGATTCAGAGTATGAAGCTAAGGATATTATAATCCGCTCAGCTAAAGAACCTGATGGGTATGAAGCCATTGTCGACTATATAAATAAAAATCTCAAGCCTAATTACTACGCTACTTTGGACACGACAGAAGAAAATATAAATATTCTAAAAAGACATATTAATAGTTTACCAAACGAAGTCAAAGAATCAGCATTGTTATATATTGAGGATATGGAATCAGAAGATAATTTCGACGAAACAATTGCTAAAAAATATTTGAAAACAAATATTTTATATAGAAGCTCTGAAAAAGATGCAGCTTCAAAATGTGTTGCTTATGCAAAAAAGTATTGGAAAGATTATAATCCCAGTTATCCTGATTGGGATGTTGATTGTGCTAATTTCGTTTCTCAATGTCTGTATGCGGGAGAAAAAAAGATGAAAGACGAATATCCTAAAATAGACGATAGTAGAAACTGGTTTTCTTATGGTTCAAAAAAAGAACCAAGCCAAGTATCTTCTACATGGCGTGGGGCAAATATGTTTAAGTGGCACTGGGTCTCAAGATCATATGCTTATAAGGATTTCGATCTGAGTAAAAATGGAGAACTTTCAAGGTTATACAACTATGCACAAGCTGGATACCCTATATCTTTTTTAAACTCTAAAGATAGCGCATATCATACTTTAATAATAACTGGCTTCAACAATAATACAAAAGATGTTGGCGTAAGAAACCATTCAGGTAAAGCCGATAATGAAAAAACAGGTGTAAGATGGCTTAGTGGAGATAATGTTAAAGTAAGAGTATATGTCGTTTATAAATTATAACTAGGGTTTGATGAGTTAAGTGTAACAAGACAATACATTAGTCTTTTGGAACGAGGAGAAGCTCAACCAACGATTCCAGTAGGAATAGAAATTGCAAATAAACTAAATACATGTATTTATACATTATTTGGTTTTGATAAATTTGAGTGTGAGCAGTGTCATGTAGGTACAGGAGGCGATTAAATGGTATATTTAAATCCTCAGAGGTATAAGAACGGAGACTGAGCATGTTTAGTTTGGTAAAATTTGCGAATATATTGTGAAAATAGGAGGTTTATAATGAAAAATATATTAAAGAAATTTGTGTCGTCATTATTAGCATTTACAGTTGTATTCTCATTATGTGGAGTTGCTAATGTATTTGCTTCTGAGAATAATATAGATGACAAATTTAACCCATATAGTTTCCCATCTAACATAGAGCTTGAAAGCAGAAGTGCAAACAGTGGTGATATTGATGAATTATTGATTGTTGAAGCTTCATCAAGCGAAAAAGCTCAAGCAAGAGTGGATAATGATTTTGGTGATAGAGCATCATCGTCTGCTGTTGCAATTATGAGAATATTTGCGATTAATGATGGAGGAAGTTCATCATTTAATACATCTGGACATGCTTTTTTAAGTATAAAGAATATTTCGAGTTCGACAATTACTGTTGGAGGATTATCAGTTGGTTCTGGTAAGACTGTTACTGTAGGAACTTGGGGAAATAAAAAAGAACATACAGGGTTATGGTATAATCTTGAGGGATATTTCCAAAATAGGGCCAATGAATACGCTAATGCTGTATCATTAAGGGTAGATTTATCTTCTAACTTGTTGAGTACAGTTTCAAAAAACATAAAGAATAATGACTCATGGACTGCGTTATCAAATTGTTCAACGTTTGCAACAAAAGTTTGGAATTCAGTTTGTTCTACAACAGTTAGTGCAGGTGTTCCAAATACTCCAACAGCTACAGTTCAAAGTATAAAATCTTATAGTAATTTGTATTCTACTGGGGTAGGCATTCCATATTTTGGAACTGTATATTATGGAAATCCTCCTGTAGCAAGTTCAGAATATTAAGCAGGAGAATATTATATGACATTAAAAGTTGTAGCAAAAGTTTTAGGTTCTTTAATTCCTGCTATTATCGGGACATATTTGTTAATTAAAGATTATATAGCAGCAGAAAATCATCCTGAATGGAGTGTTTCGCCAATGGTAATGTGGATGAAATTTGGCGTAGGTTTGATTGTTAGCATCATCTTGCTCTTTGTTGTTTTTAGACAAAAGAATTAAACAGTTATTGTGTTTTAAAATAATACAAACAGAAAAAATAAAGTTAAAAGCTATATTATAGCGTAGCGACTAAGATTGCACTCTTAGTCGCTTTTTATTGTACGCTTTAGCATGAATAAACCACCAGCTATGCTGGTGGTAGGAATACTAGCTTTAGCTTCAAGCAAAAAACCTCCCCGTGATAAACTATATATGTTACTGGCAGTAGCATAAATAGAAAAGGGAGGTATCCTGAATGGATAAGAACAGTCTATCACATACAGCTTGGAATTGTAAATATCATATAGTGTTTGCTCCAAAGTACAGGAGACAAGTAATATATGGAAGATTAAAACAAGATATAGGAAAAATATTAAGGGATCTATGTGATAGAAAAGGAATAAATATAATAGAAGCAGAATGTTGTCCAGACCATATTCATATGTTGCTGGAGATTCCACCAAAATATAGCATATCTCAAATAATGGGTTATTTGAAAGGAAAAAGTAGTCTGATAATATTTGATAGGCATGCGAATTTAAAATACAAATATGGGAATAGACACTTTTGGTGTAGAGGATATTATGTAGACACAGCAGGAAAAAATGCAAAAAAGATACAAGAATATATAAAAAATCAATTAAAAGAAGATTACATGGCAGATCAAATAAGTATTAAAGAATTTGTAGACCCGTTTACGGGTGAGCAAGTGAACAAAAGCAAAAAATAAGGTGCTTTAGCACCAGCTGTGAAAATTGGTGCACGAGAAAGAAACTTCAAAGCATGGAATGCTGCCGGTAACAGCCCCTTATAGGGGCAAAACAAACCACCGGCTTAGCCGGTGGTTATGATTGGATATTTAAATGAAAGGAAACGAGAAAATGAGAAAATTAGAACAAATAAGAGAAGAGTCAAAAGAAATAAAAGATAAAATAAACGATACAGAAGAAAGATTAAGGCAACTAAAAAATCAAGAAAAGAAGATATTAAAACAAGACATAGTAAAAAGAAGAAAAGAAAGAACTCATAGGCTCATAACAAGAGGAGCAATTTTAGAAAGCTTTATAGAAAATGCAGAAGAACTAACAGATGAAGAAATAAAAATCCTACTAGAAGAAGTAACAAAGACAAAAGAATTTAAAGAAACACTAAAAATAATGAGAGAAAATTAAGAAAAATAAAATAACCAAATCTCCCTTAGATTTTCTAAGGGCGCAATTATACACCCTAAAGGGTGCTTGCGTGCCTTTAGAGCCAAACCCTTGCAGGGAGCAACAACCATTCGCTTTTTAAAAGTCAAGGGTAAATAAACTCGCTAACGCTCGCCCTTGACTTTTAAAATTTGAAATGAAAGTAACAATTAAGCCGACATACTGAAACAACAAAAATTAATTCAGTAGTCGGCTTTTTCTATTCTATCATTTCAAAACGCTCATTCACAAGGTGGCTATAAAAAATCTATTAAGCCTCCACCTAAAACAACAAAAAAGAAAGGAAGTGATAAAAATGGCAGACAGTTTTCATTTTTCAGTAAACATAATATCAAGAGGAAAAGGTAAAAGTGCAGTAGCAAGTGCAGCATATATAAGTGGAGAAAAAATAAAAAATGAATGGGACGGAGTAACCCATGACTACACCAAAAAACAAGGAGTAATAAGCAAAGAAATATTTTTGCCAGATCACGCACCAGAAGAATATAAAGACCGAAAAACCTTGTGGAACTCGGTAGAACTTTTTGAGAAAAACTCTAATGCCCAACTTGCAAGAAACTTTATCATATCTTTACCAAAAGAGTTAAGCATAGAAGAAAATAAAAAGATGATAGAAGAATATGTTCAAAGCAATTTTGTAAAAGAGGGAATGATAGTAGACCTAGCAATCCATGATGAAAGTAGAGAGGGAAATCAAAACATTCATGCTCATATAATGACCATAGTAAGACCAATAAATGAAGATGGAACATGGGGGCAAAAAAGTAAAAAAGAATATATCCTAGATGAAAAAGGAGAAAAGATTTTAAACAAAAATGGAAAACCTAAGACAAGAAAAGTAGAACTAACAACCTGGAACGATAAAGGCAATGTAGAAAAATGGAGAGAAAACTTTTCTAATCTTTGCAATGAATATCTAGCAAACAACAAAATAGAAAAAAGAGTAGACCATAGGAGTTTTAAAAGACAAGGCATAAAACAAATACCGACAATACATCTAGGAGCAAGTGCTAGTGCAATGGAAAGAAAAGGAATAAGAACAGAAAAAGGAGATATAAATCGTGAAATTAAAAAACAAAATAAACTATTAAAAAATATAGGCAATGAAATAAAGAAAATATCATCATGGTTAGCAGGCTTCAAAGATAAGCTAAAAGAATCATATAGGGAATATAAAGACCAAAGTAAAAAGCAAATCGAAAATGAATCAGGACTCTTTAACCTCTACGAATATTTAAGCTTCTATCAAGAAATGCAAGAAAATAATAGAGCTGAATTATCATTTTATGGCAAAAGAAACAAAGCAATCTATGATCTAAAAAGATATGCAAGTGGAATAAATTATCTAAGAGAAAACAAAATAAAAACCATATCAGACTTACAAGGGCATATAAACACCCTAAGAAGTAAAAACTCTGAAATATATAAGACCATAAAAGAAAACAGTCAAAAGATAGAAGACCTTAATAAGTGTTTAGCCTATGCAAAGACTGTAAGAAAAACAAAAGCAACCTACCAAGAATATGAAAGCAAGAAAATATTCAAAGAAAGCTTCTACAAGAATAACCAAAAGGAAATAGACCAACATATAAGGGCAAGAAGCTTAATTGAAAAAATCAGTGGAAAGAAAAACTTAAGAGAAAAAGAATGGTTAGGAGAAATTAAAAACTTAGAAGATGAAATCAGTAAATTAAATATAGAGTCAGAAAAGATAAGGGAAAGATACAAGGAAATAAATCATATTAAATATGCAGTAGAAGTTGTCAATGAAGAATATGGTATCGACCTATCAATAGAAATTGACAAAGCGATTAAGAGAGGAGAAAAAGAAAGTATCATAGAAAAAATAAAAGAGTATAAGCAAGATAGTGATAACTTTAATAAAAAAAGACAAATGACTAAAGACTATTACAAAAATCAAGAAAGATAAGACCTGGTAAAAATATCTTATCCAAGCTATAATATGACCAAACAACTAAAGGCAGATCTAGGAGGTAATAGAGATGAATAAAAGGCAAGAGCTAATAGATGAACTCATAAAAGCAGATCAAGATGGAACATACAAAACCTATAAAAGCACAGAAGAAATAAAAGCGATGAACAATGAAGAAATACAGATTATATATTCCAACATGAAAAACTATCTATCAGACAAAAGAACGCACATAAACTACTAAAGGTGGAAAGGCATTGTAAGCTATTTTAAAGTATAAAAGGTACAAATACCTAAGTAAGCTATAAAAACATCAAAATAAAGCATTCCACCACCAAGAACAATAAAATAAAAACAATCAAAGGGAAGTATAGAAAAATTAAAGCCTATACTTCCCTTTTTTTAATTCAAACAAAGGAGATAAAACATGATAAACGAAGAAATAAGCAAAGAAGCAGGTCAAGCAGCACAAACCATAATAACATACACAATAAAGGCACTAAAAGAATCAATCAACTTAGACAAAGAAATAAGAAAAAAGATGAATGATACTTTAGAAAAAACAAACGGAAACTTAAAAAGCCTTATGGGCGATGAAATGAAAATAAAAGACCTCTACAAGAAAGGACAACTAGAAAACATAAGCATAGATCAAAGCGACCTCAAAGACTTAAAAAAAGAACTAAACAAACTTGGAGTAAGTTTCTCAGTAATGAAAAACAAAGAAAGCAAAAACTATGAAATATTCTTCCAAGCCAAAGACATAAAAGTAATGGAATATGCCTTTAAGCAAGTCATAGCCAAGGAAAATAAAAAAGAAAAAGAAAGTATCCTAAAACAAATAAAGAAATACAAAGACCTATCCAAGAACAAGGATAAGACAAAAGAGAAAGTCAAAAGAAAAGTAAAAGAAAAAGTAAAACCAAGCAAAAAAGATATGACCAGAGAAATCTAAGGGAGTAACGAAAAGTTACACCCTTAAATAACCATAATAACAAGACTTCCGAAAATCGGAAATCAAGAATTTCGATTATCGAAAATCAAGAAAGGAGCAGATATGGCAACAAACAAAAGATATTATTGGATAAATTAAAGGAATATAAGGAGAATTTAGTAGTAAATAATAATATAAACGAAATAAATAATAGTGAACCATGTGGCAGATAAAACTTTAAATGGGATTATTAGAGGAAAAAGAATATGGAATTTGATAGAGATAGATTTAATGAATTTATTCGAGAAAATTTTTCTTTTGATGGTGTTACTCAGAGAATAATTAACAATATAGTTGAATATGGAATTAAAAATTTTGCCGATTCAGAAGATAAATTAGTTGAATTTATTCAGACTACAATTGATGATCTAACAGTTGAAGAAATAAAACAATTTATTATTAGTGATGAGAAGGAAGAAGAAATAAAAGATTTCACAGATGAGATGGATAAAAAAATAAAAGGAGGAATAGCAATGAATATAAAAAAGGGAAATGTAATTGAAACTGAATTTGGAGACACTATGGTACTGGATGTGAAAGATAATCAAGCGACCTTATTTGACGGGAATCAATTTATTTTAGCCACAGGAGTGGAGTTTAATAAAGAAAGTGGAAAGTATGAATGGGATTCTGTTAGATACGCAAGTGATATAAAAACAATAGCAAACATGGAAAATACAAATTTTGAAAGCATGAAAAATACAATAGATTTTTTAGCAGAATATAATCATAAAGAATTTGTAAAAGGTATTATATCTCTTGAAACAGGAGTAGGAAATGAAAATGTTCTTAATAATGCCTATGATAATTATATGAACGATTCAGTTATGGGTCTTATTGATGAAAAGTTTATTGAATATATAGACGAAGAAGAGTTAAAAGAAAACTTAGAAGCTAATCAAGAACAAGGAGATAAAGAAATGAAAGATATAGATAATAAAGAGAAGGATACATTAAATATAGATGGAAATATAGCAACTGATATAGAAATTAAAGATTTAAAATCAAAAGATGGGAGGGACTTTAAAGTAGCCTCCTTTTCTATTGCTGAAAATGACAAGGAAGGAAATGCAAAATTCATCAGTTGCTACGCCTATAATGACAAAATCAATCAAGTAAAAAATTTGAAAAAAGGAGATTTTGTACACCTATTTGGCAAAGAAAAGAAAAGTATAGGAAAGGATAATAAGGAATACACAAGTCTAAAAGTATACTCTGCAAAGTTATTAAAAGCTAAAGAGCATACTAAAGCAAAAGCATCAACAATAGGGAAATTAAAGGAATTTAAGACCAAAGGGGATATGAAAGTGGATGAAAAGAAGAAAAAGGATAATAGCATAGAAAGGTAAAAGATTATAGGGGGCAGTTTTTAGTCTGCCTCCTGTATTTTTTTATTGGTTGTCTTTAAGGGAAAATGATGGGTTATATTGAAAAAATATCAGCCACATCCTATCAGGAGGGCTGATACACAAAATTTTACACAGCCTCCCCTAAACAAAACTTTTCAAACTACTGGAGAAGCTGATACACCAGATCCTTACTTATACAATTCATTATAAATATACTTATCAGTATTCTTTCTTAATTGGGTCAATTCATTTATCAATATATTCTCGTTGGCGTAGTCATCCATAAGAATATCTTTTTTATTTTTGTATTTATCATATAATTTTGACAACTCTTTTATACTTAGATTTTTATATTGACACTTTTCTAAAGTATTTATTGCTTTTTCATATGCGATAATTTGAGGCTTATATTCACTATAAAAATCTTTATCATTTGTGTTTTCTTTATAGGTTTTATAGATAACCTTATTTATTTTTATAGTATTAATGTCTTCAATAACTGCGTATATTTCGCTCATAACTTTTTCTATATCCTTAATCTTATTTAGGATTTCTTGCCTATTAACTGCCTCTTCTTGGAGTTTATTTTCCAAATCCATACTAGATGATAGACCGTATTTTCTAAGCTGATTTAAGGTCTTCGCCATAGTATTCATATTATGTTTTCTAGCCCATATTTCATAACCTTTAGAAGATTTAACCTTTTCATTGCTTTCTATGTCTATTATATTATCAAATTTCTTATAAGATTTCTTAGCATAATATACTTCACTATTTTTGTAATTTTCATTTACCTTATTTTCAATTCTTTCTTTTATTTTCTCTTTTGTATAATCTTTTCCAAGAGTAGTTTCCTTCGCACGAATGAATCGCCCCTTTTCTCCTTGTTTTTTATGTCTGAAAGAAAGATATTTTCCAAGTTTAATTTCATAGCCATATTCTTCCATAAGCTTTAAGAAATTCTCATAGCTATTTGCTTTATTAATAGCATGATCAATAGAAATTTGAAGTTTATGTTTCCAAGATTTTCCTTTATTAAATTCAATATATTCTTTGTAGGATTTACCATTGGTTTTATACTTTTCTTTAAATTTTACATAATCTTCATCTATAACAGAGAGCTTATATTTTCTACATAAATCATCACTATGATTTCTAATTTGGTGGTAAGTTTTTTTGTTACTTTGATATGCTTTACCAGTTTCAAAAGAAACATTATTAAATAGTATATGGTTGTGAATATGCCCCTTATCTATATGGGTAGTAAGAACATATTCATACTTTCCTTTTAAGATTTTATCGCATAGTTCTATGCCTATTTGATGAGCCTCTTCAGCAGTAGTTTCTCCAGGAAAAAAAGATTGAATTAAATGTCTTGCTAAAACTTTTGCTTTAGAATTACATTCTATTTTTGTTTGTTCAAATTCTAAATGAGCAGTTATAGGGTTACAGTTTAGGGAGGAAATTAGAATTTTTTCATCTATTTTATCACTATTCATAATATAATCAAGTGCTACTTTTAAAGTGGATTTTATAGGATGAATTTTAGTAATTGCCATTATTCTTTCTCAGTATTTATGCTATTAGAATTAGTAAGAGAGTATATTTTTTTACGCATAGAGAAAATATCTTTTGCTTGATTTTCTAATAAGCTTTTTAAATCTTCTACATCATCTTTATATATAATTGATGTAGTATTTACTCTTTTAGCAATTTGATTTATATTATTTGAAGTACGACTTATATTTGTTGACATTTCACGAAAGACATCCATATCTAATACATAAATATCTTTTTCTAAAATACATTTCATAATAAATTGCCTAAGAGTTTTGCACTTAGATGCTTTATGTTTTTCATTTAGCAATTCTAACTCCTCATCAGATAACATTAAATAGATTCCGTTATTTCTAAATCTACTTGTCATAATTTGACCTCCTTAATAAATTTATTAATCGAAATAAAAAAGAAAAACCTGTAAATTCAAGTAGGATAACTTGACTTACAGGTTTAATTTATTCTATATATTTCGTCTGGAAATCTCCTGATTTAATTTTTTAGTATTTATATTTTATCACTTTTTGAGATAATATTCAAGTTTGTGTTGGGGCTATTATAAGAGTTTGTTGCTTAATTTAATCATTATAAATTTAGGGGTTTGGGGATATTCCCCAACAAGTAAAATGGAAAAAAATAAGCGATATAATAGTAGTATTCTTATTTCATTTTTAGTAAGTGCATATGCACTTACTGTGCTTGCTATATAAGCTAAGTGTTAAAGCATATATTAATCTATATTATATTATTCGTTCACTTGATATCAAATCACTTGAATTTCTATTGATATTGATTTACAATATCAATAGAAGGAAATAATTATCTTTTTACTTTCAGTTTGGATTTACTGGAGGATTTGATATGGTTAAGATATTTGCTGTGAAGATTATAGATAATCCATACAAATATGAAAAATTACTTATTAAAAAGTTAGACGAGTTAGAGAGAAATAGATATAAAAAAATTAAAAATGAAGCTAGAAAGTTACAGTTTTTAGTAGGAAGAAATTTACTATTTTATATCGTTGATAGAATATTAAATATGAATTTCAAATATGAAATACGATATGGAGCATATGGGAAGCCAGAGTTTTCACTAAATAATTTGAAATTTAATATTTCGCATTCGAATGCTTGGGTTATTTGTGCTGTATCGCAAACAGCAGTCGGAGTTGATATTGAGAATATAAATAATTTAAATAATTGTAGGTATATAGGAAACTTGTTGGTTGAATTTTATGAAAAACTCTCAGAAACAAAATATTTATGCAACGAGAATTTATCATCCGTATGGACTTTAAGAGAGGCATTTATAAAATTGAAAGGTCTAGAATTTGATATTCTTAGTAATAATTCAGCTTTGGCATCTAGTATAAAAAGTAATGAGGAAAATATTTATTTTAAACAATACGATGTAATTAGTGGATATTATGTGACGTGTTGTTCGTACGAAAGAATCGAAGATGAAATTAATATAATTGAATTTTATGATTTACTTACAGAATGAGGAGAATATTAAAGATGGAGTTAGCAAGTGTAAGCGATATATGTGATATAGCTGATATTATTATGGACTGTAGTATAGGGCAAGATTACTATCCAAGTCAAGCAATATTAAATAATAAGTTGAAAGAAGGAATTAGGAGAAAAGAGGTATGGATATGTAAAGATAATAATATTATAATTGGTGTTTTATGGGTCATGAAAAAAGGAATGTTTGGATCTTACCCATATCTTCATATAATTGCAGTAAAAGAAGGATGGAGATTTAATGGAGTAGGTTCAAAAATGATGAAATATTTACACGATAACATTGTTAGTACTGATAGTGATTTTTTACTTAAGAAGCTTTTTCTTTTGGTAAATACAGATAATAAATCAGCTATAAAGTTTTACGAGAAGTTTGAATATATGGAGATATGCGAAATAGATTCATTGTTTAGGAAAGGGAAAAAGGAAAGATTAATGATAAAAAAATTTTTTTAAAAGCTAAAAGAACGAATATCGGTCTAAATTTAAAGTTTTACCTTAAAGGAGGATTATATTATGGATAGTTACATAACATTAAAAGTTAAAGAAGAAAATTTAGAAGTTATTAATGAAATGCTACCATATGTATCAGAATATATAAAAGAAATTATTTATGACAGAGATAATAAAATTATTAAAGTACGATGTGATGAAGATTCGAGATCTGAAGTAGAAAATAGCATTCAAGAACTAGAAGAAATGGTAACTAATAATTTTTTTGAGAACGACAAAATAAATAGTGTCATTATTAAAGATTGGACGAATAAAAAAGTTTATAATAAGAAAGATGTTTTTGCAGAATTAAAAGAAAAATTGGAAATATATGATACTGCGAGTGGCGCTTTTGCTTATAATGGGTTAACGTTGAAAATATTTAATTATTTTCTTTATAAAATTGATGAATATGCAAAACAAATATTTAATGATTGTACAATAAAATATCATAGAGTTCCATCTCTATATAGTCTTGATGGCTATCAAAAAGGAGGTTATTTTGATAGTTTTCCTCATCATATAATGTTTGAAACAACTTGTCTAAATAATTTGTATAACATAAATAAGTTTTCTGAAGCGCAAAATTTTAAAGAAGCAAATGTTAAGATAAAAAAACCATCAAATGTTTTAAGAACAGCTTCATGTGCCCCTATATATAAATATTTAGAAAATAAAGTTATAGATAAAAATGAAAAAGATATTTATATTGTTATCGGAACTTGTTTTAGAAATGAAGCAGAGAATATAAAAACATTGTCTAGATTAAACGAGTTTACAATGAAAGAGTATGTTTTTGTTGGTGATGAAAGATTTATTGAAGATAAACTTGATAGAGCAATGGGACTTTGGGAATTTTGGGCAGATACTTTTTCACTAAATTCAAAAATAGAAACAGCCACAGATTCATTTTTTGCCAATAACTATAAAAGATTAAAGTTATTTCAGGTTTTAGGGAAATCAAAAATTGAATTTAAATGTTTAATACCTAATGAAAACAAGTATATATCTTGCAGTTCTAAGAATTATCATAGGACTCATTTTTCTTCAAAATATAATATTTGTTATGGAGATAAAAGTACATTAGCGCAGAGTGCCTGTTTTGCATTTGGCATAGATAGGTTAACATTTGCCTTATTGTCCCAAAAAGGAGTAGATATTGAACTTTGGGACGAAAATACGATTGAAGAAATTAATAAATATGTCGAACTATTCTAGGAGAACTTATGAACACAGAAATTAAAGGTATAGGTATTTACCTCCCTAAAAAAGTAATAAACAGTTATGAAGCTGAAGAAATGGCTGGATATAGTAAGCATGGCTTGAGAAATGGATTGGTTAAGATGATAACTGGTGTAGAGACTAGGTGTTATGCGGGAGATAATGAATATTGTTCTGATATAGGATATATGGCTGCAAAAAATGCAGTTAAAAATTCAAGATTATCAGTTGATGACATAGATACACTAATTTTTTGCTCGGTTACTCAAGATTTTGCAGAACCTGCAACCGCGAATGTTATCGCAGATAAATTAAAATTAAAGAATGCTTATGTTTTTGATGTGAAAAATGGATGTAATGCTTTTTTGCAAGGAATGGATATAGCGGATAGTCTTATTAAAACAAAAAAAGCTAAAAATGTACTTATTGTTTCTGGAGAAGCTTTAAGTAAATGGGTAAAATTTGATTATTTAGATAAAGATGAGTTAATGGTTGGAAGTCCAGTTACATTGTCTTTGGGAGATGGAGGAGGAGCTTTTGTATTAGGAGAAGGTAGAAGCAATAAAGGGATTTTAAGCTCCAAATTTAAATCTTATCCTGAATTATGGAATAATAACGTTATGTGGGGAGGAGGAGTGAGATTTCCTAGAGATGTTAAAAAGATGTATATTCCAGGGACTACAAAAAAGCTAATTGAAAAACAATTAAATATAAGAAATGATTTAATTGAGGATGAATTAAAAAAAGTTAACTGGACAATAGATGATGTCGATTTTTTTGCCTCAACTCAAGCAGCAAAGTGGCTTAATAAAAAAATACAAGAAGAGACTGGTATTGATGAAGGTAAAATGAGCTCAGTTGTTGAAAAGTGGGGGAATGTAGCCTGCAGCAATTTACCTTTAGTTGTGTATGATGCGATAAAAAAAGAAAAAATAAAAGAAGGAAGCAAAGTTGTATTCATTGGTGCAGCTGTTGGATTTAGTACATGTGTAATAACTGTACAATTTTAAGGTGGTGTTCGATGAAAAATTTAAAAACTTGCAAATGCTGTGGATTAACAGAGTGCAAAGATGTCATAACGATTGACGGTAGTGGTATTTGTAACATCTGTAATGAATATAAAAATATGACTTTAGACAAAGGTTCTACAGGTTTTGATTCATTGCCTTCTAATAAAAAGAAAGATATTCTGTATAAAAAAATAGATAAACATGTGAAGAAATGTAAGAATAGCAAATATAATTGTGTAGTAGCTGTGTCTGGTGGAAAAGATAGTTTAATGACGTTATATGTGGCAAAAAATAAATTAGGATTAAATCCGATAGGATTTTTTATAGATAATGGTTTTGCATTAGATGAGATGAGAGAAAATATAGATAATGCATCCAAAATATTAGGGATAGACATAGTAACTTATAAAACAGATATGATAAAAGAAATATTTACAATATTACTTAAATCAAAAAAACCGATATATTATTGCAGAGTTTGTCATTTATTGATAGATTTATATGTCAAAAGTTTCTGTAAAGATAATGAAATAACATTGTTATTAGGAGGTTATACGAAAGGACAGACTTATATAAATAAGAAAGAATTGTTTTGGATATATGATATATCAGATGAAAATACCTTGAAAGTATTGAGCGATTTTGAACAGTATGAACAATTATCAAATATGATAAAAAATCCATTAGCTTATTTTGCTAAAAATTTTAGAGATATAGAGCAGATATCACCATTTAAATATATGGATTATAATGAAGATGAAATAATAGAATTTTTAAAGAAAAGTATAAATTTCAAAGTTCCAAAACATAGTTGGCCACGAAATTCTACAAATTGTGAATTTAATTATTTATCTCAATATTTAGCTAGAAAACAATTTGGTTATTCTCAACATGAGACTGAAATGGCTACTTTAGTTAGAGAAAATGAAATGTCTATAGAAAATGCGAAAAAAATTTTAAGTACGCCTATAACAAACAGAGACATTGAAAATATTCTAGAAAAATTGAATATAACAAAAGCTGATATATGCATTTAATTTGAAATGATGAGGTGATTACTATGAATATTAATGATAGAGTTAAAAAGATATTAACTAATACAATTGATGGGATTGATATAAATAATTTAACGAATTCTGAACAATTAATAACTACTGGTTATATTGATTCATTTGATATAATAAGATTAATGGAATATTTTGAGAATGAATTTTGTATAAAAATTGATATAGAAAAAGTTACTCTAGCAGACTTTGAAACTGTTGAGTCGATGTCAAATTTAATATTAGGACTGAAGGAAAATTTTTATGAATAACGCAACCTTAAAAGATGTTTTCATAAAAACATTTCAAAACGATCCTAAAAAGGTAGTTTATGAATATTATAGTGGGAAGATAATAGAGAAAATAACTTATAAGCAATTGAAAGATAAGATATATGGTATAGCATTGATATTGAAAAAATATCTTGTAGGGATTCCAGATGAAAGTTGGGTTATATTGCAAGCAACTAATAATCCTTGGGATATGGCTGTTTTATGGGCATTGATTCATAATAATATGAACGTTTTATTATTAGATAAAGAAGTTAAAAATCCTAAATATATAATAAAGCAAAGCTCAGCAAAAGCAATAATAACTTCTTATAACTTATCTATACAGAACGTAAAGTCTATAAATATAGAAGTATTAAGAAAACACAATCCTTCAAAATATCTTTCAGACAATAATTTTACATTTTCAAATAAGATTGCTCTTTGCACTTCAGGTACAAGCGGAAATCCTAAAATTTTTGTTCATACAGGAACTCAGATATACGCTCATATTAATAGCGTTTTAGATAGATATGGGAAAGCGAAGGATCTGAAATATAATGCAGAAAATAATGAAATAAAAAAAACAATGCTAACTTTTAAATTCCACCATATAGCTTCTGTTTTATTGAATTTTATGTATCCTTATATTGGTGGAACGATTGTTAAAACAGATGAAATTGGAATTAAAATATTGCTGGATTTAATTAATTCTAGAAAAGTTCAGAATGTTTATGCTGTTCCAATGATTTGGGATTCTATGGTTAAGTATATTGCGGGGAAATATGGAAATAGCAATCCAGAAACTATTAAAAAAGCTTTTGGGGACTCTTTAAGATTAGCGATGATGGGAGCGGCTAAACCTACATCTAGAACAGTAGAGATTTTAAACAAGGCTGGGATATTCACAACATCAGCCTATGGGATGACAGAAATAGGATCTTTGACTTCAAATATAAGTAGAAGTACTGAGAATAGAAATAAGGGAATTGCAGGTAAAGTAGGCTCAAGATTTTATGAGATTAAAGTAAAGAAAGAAAGTGGAATATTAAAAAGTAGTGGTACTGGTGAACTCCTTATACGAGGCGAAATTGTTTATTATTCACAATTAGTTAACGGGATTGAAATTGTTAGAGATAGTCATGAATATTTTCATACTGGAGATATTGTTAAAATTGAAAGTGATGATTTATATATAATAGGAAGAGTCAAAGATATTATAGTGAATACATCAGGAGAAAATATTTATATAGATGAATTAGAGTTGAAATTCAACTTTCTAAGAGATTTAGGAATAGAATATACTATTATTGGGATAAATGACGAACCGATATTGGTTATTTATATGTCAAAAGATAATGATGTTAGCGAAATTTTAGAAAATATTAGTAGAATTAATAATTCTTTGGAAATATATACAAGAATAAAAAAAATATATTTTTCAAAAATTCCACTATTTAGAACGTCTACTGAAAAAATAAAAAGGAATACAATTAAGGATGAAATTGTTTTAAACAATGAGATATTTAAATTAATAAAATCGTATTAATTGGAGGTAAAATGAGTAAAGTTGATGAAATCATATTAAAACAAATTTCTACTATATTAAATGTAGATAAAGATAGAATAAAGGATGATTCAAGATTAGTGGAAGATTTGGGAGCTAATAGTTTTGAATTAGCTGAAATATTTCTTTCTCTTGAAGATGAACTGAATATAGATTTAAAAGATAAATTTATTTTGGAAAGGACGGTTTATATAAAAACTATAAGAGATCTCGTAGACGAAGCCTTGTCCCAAAATGAGAAATGGTATGAAAAAGAATGACAAGAAATGTAAAAGATCCAGAAGAAAGAAAACAAGAACTTATAGATATAGCTTCTAAATTGTTTGAAAAATATGGTTATGAAAAAGTTTCGGTGCGAGATATTCTCGCAGAAGTTAATGGCGCTCCGGGAATGTTTTATTACTATTTTAAATCAAAAGAAGATATATTCTTGGCATGCATGGAAACATATTTTGATGAAAAATTAAAAAATAAGTTAGATATACTTCAAAACAAGGAAATAGATTACGAAGAAAGAATAAAAATCTTAAGAGAACTTATAGTAAACGATATCGGTCAATTTACGAAAAAATATAATTTTTCTCTCAATAATTCAATAACAGATAATTCGTATAGGCTTTGGGAGTTAACTCACTATATTGGAAAATTTATAGATGTCTATTCTGAATTTATTATTGAAGGAATTGAAGATAAAAAAATAGAAAACAATATGGGAATAGATAGAGAAAATGTAAAAAGTTTTGCAGCTTTTATTTTATATGGGGCTGTTGGAACAATATATACTGACTCAATCAATAAAGGAGAAAATAAAACAAACTCAAATGGAGCCTTTGAAGTGATTAGCGAACTTTTTCCAAGACTTCATTAGATAAAAACAAAATATAAGTATTTTACAAGGGAAACATTAAGTATGTTTTCCTTGTATTAGTTTTAGGGTAAATGAACGAACTCGTTCTGAGAAAAGGAGGAATATTATAGATGAAAAAAAAGAAATCTATTGGAGATATTATTTCCTACAGTGAAGCAAAAAAAGGAAGACTTATCAGTGGAATAATATTTGTTAGTTTGGGAATGTTACTAAGTATATGCCCAATCTTAGTAATATATAAGGTTATTAAGTCTCTATTTTTATATGGAGCATTAGATAAAAACACAATAAACTATTGTATTTATGGGCTTGTAGCTGTAATTTTAGCTTACATTTTTACCTACGTTGGCAGCATCTTATGCCATAAATTTTCATATATCTTAATAGCGAATTTAAAGAAAAAAATATTGAATCACGTTGGAAAGTTACCATTAGGATTTTTCAATGGAGATAATAAGTCTAAAATAAGGCAAGTGTTAGGTTCGGATATGAATCAAATTGAAGGATATTTTTCTCACCAATTACCAAATCTTATTTCGACTTTATCAATAATTTTAGCGATGATTGTTGTCATGTTTAAGATGAATTTATTGTTAGGATTTATAACATTGTTAGTTTTACTTATAGGACTTGGAATTCAAATTGCGATTATGGCAAAGATTATAAAGTCAGGCGGACTTGCTGAAAATTTTAAGATTCTTGATGACATTAATTCTGCAACTACTGAATATGTAAAAGGTATGCCAGAAGTTAAAATATTTAGTTCTGGTGTTAGATCATTTAAAACTTTTTCGAAATCTGTAAATGATTATAAAAATTTTACAAGTTCTATGACTTCAATGATAAGACCGGGTTTTGTGTCTTTTAGAGTATTCATACTTTCAGTAGCAACATTTATAGTACCTGTTGGAATAAGCTTATTATCAAAAAATTATAGCTTAGATTTTTTAACTACTTTTGTTTTCTTTTTAATAATTGCCCCAGCTATGAGTGTACCTCTTTTGAAACTTAGAGATTTTGCAGAAGGAATGAATTTGTTAAATGAAGTTGTGGCTAGAATATATGAGCTTATATATGAAAAAGAAATGTTAAGCGGAAGTAACGATAAAGATATATTAGACTACAATCTTGAATTTAAAGATGTAAGCTTTGCTTATGGAGAAGAAGAGGTTTTAAAGAATATTAGTTTTTGTGCAAAACAAGGAGAAGTTACTGCATTAGTAGGATATTCAGGAGCAGGAAAATCAACAATAGGGACTTTAATACCAAGATTTTACGACCCATTAGAAGGTTCTATTGAAATTGGCGGAGTAAATATAAAAAATATTTCAATAAAAGATTTAATGGACAATATTTCTTTTGTTTTTCAAGATAGTGATCTTGTTACAGACACAGTTTTTAATAATATTGCTATGGCGAAGAAAGGAGCTACTAAAGAAGAAGTTATAAGAGCAGCCCAAAAAGCAAGATGTCATGATTTTATTAAACAGCTTCCTCATGGATATGAAACTCGTTTAGGAAAGGAAACTTATTTATCTGGAGGAGAGAAACAACGTATTGCTGTGGCAAGAGCAATCTTAAAGGATTCACCTATATTGGTTTTAGATGAAGCTACAAGTTTTGCAGATTCTGAAAATGAATATCTTATGCAGGAAGCTTTATCGGAACTAGTCAAAGATAAGACAGTTATTATGATCGCCCATAGGTTAAATACGATAGAGAAAGCAAATCAAATTTTAGTAATATCTGATGGAAAACTTGTAGAAAGAGGAAAACATGAAGATTTAATCTGTGTAGATGGGATATACAAGAGGCTTTATGATATCCATAAAAAAACAAATATTTGGCAAATGGATATAGAAGGGAGTGAGAGATAATGATAAAAAATATTACCTTAGGAAAGGCAAATAATATAAGAAAATCTATTGTTCTAAACATTTTAGCATCTATTTCTAACCTTATACCATTTATTGCACTAGCTAAAATTGTAGAAGCATTATTTCTAAGTAGAAATACAGGAAAAATAGACACGAATCTTTTATGGAAATATTTTGTGATAATGGCAGTATTTTTCTTTGTAACAATTTTCTTTGAGAATTTAGCTACAAAATACACCTACGAACTTGGATATAAAGTGGCAGCAGATGGAAGAATAGAATTAGCAGATCATATAAGAAAACTGCCTATAGGTTATCTTTCAGGCAAAAGCTCAACGGAGATTTTAGATACTCTTATGAATGACTTTTTTAAAATAGAAACAGCAGTGACTCATCAATTGCCACAGTTTTTTAGTGGTATATGTGTAGCTATTGTTTGCTCAATTTTATTTTTGATAATTGATGTAAAAATGGGAATAGCAACTTTTATTGGTTTACCAATTTCTATTTTACTGTTAAGACTTATGCAAAATTTTCAGAAAAAAATCTATTTAAGAACAAAAAAGATAAAAATAAAAGAAGATGAGGATATAAATGAATATTTAGATACGATAAAAACACTTAAAGCTTACAATAGCTTAGAAGAAACATTAACTAAACTTGAAAGAGATATTGAAGATTCTAAAGATGCAAATATTAAGAATGAGAAAGGTGTAGGCTCGTTAACTACTATAGCAAGTATGATTTTAAGAATAGGGCTTCCTTTGATGAGCTTAGTAGGTTCTTATTTATTTTTAAATGGAAACTTAGAAATTGACACATTTTTAATGTTCTTATTTGTAGGTACAAGAATTTTTGATCCTTTAGAGCTTGCACTTGTAAATTATAATGGGTTACAAATAGCGTCAGTGTCAGGAGAAAATATCCTAAGATTACTAAATGCCGAGCCTATGTCAGGTGAAGAAGACTTAAAAGTAAGTAATAACATTGAAATTCGAGATCTTTCATTTTCTTATAAAGAGTCTAAAGTTCTTGATGATGTCACATTGGATATCAACGAGAATGAATTAACAGCTTTTGTAGGATATTCTGGTTCAGGAAAATCTACACTAATTAAGCTGATATCAAGGTTTTACGATCCTGATGAAGGAACAATAAAAATTGGAGGAATAGATTTAGCTAAAGCAGATCCTTACAAATTAATGGATAAATTTTCTGTGGTATTTCAAGATGTATATCTTTTTAAAGATACTATTTATAACAATATTAAATTTGGAAATGAAGATGCTAGTAAAGATGAAATCATAAATGCAGCAAAAATGGCAGGGGCATATGACTTTATAATAAAAAAGGAAAATGGATTTGATACTATGATTGGTCAAGGAGGAGCAACTTTATCTGGAGGTGAGAAACAAAGAATATCCATAGCAAGAGCGATCTTAAAGGATGCTCCAATAATATTACTCGATGAAGCGACATCTTCGCTTGATCCCGAGAATGAACTTATCATACAAGAAGCAATTTCAAATTTAATTAAAAATAAAACGGTGATAGTTGTAGCTCATAAGCTAAGAAGTGTTATGGGTGCAAATAAAATAGTTGTTTTAAATAAGGGAAAAGTAGAAGAAGTAGGAAAACATGAAGAACTAATTAAAAATAACGGTCTGTATAAAGACTTATGGAATTATCAAGAGAAGTCAAAAGAATGGAAGATTGTATAGTAACAATCAATTTTAAAGGAGGAAAAGAAAATGAAAACACAAAAGAAATCATCAAAAAATGCAATTACAGCAGGTGTTTTAATAGCACTTTATTTTGTAACTTATTTAGTTATAGGAGCAATATCTATGCCTGTTCCTGTATTATTTTTACTAATGCCTATGCTTGTAGCATTACTTGCTGCACCAACCTATCATATGCTTCTTGCAAAAACAAAATCAGGTACGGCAATTGTAATTGCAGCTACTCTTCCAAGTATATTGTTGGTTGCAACAGGACATATCCCAATTGCTCCTTTAGTTGCAATACCAGCTGGAATAATAGCTATGCTTATAGCAAAAGGTGGAGATTATACTAATTTTAAGAAAAACACAATTAGTCATATGTTTTTTTCTCTAAACTTATTTGGTGGGTTCTTACCAATTTGGATTATGAGAGAAGCATTTTTTGAAAGTGTAATAAAAGGTGGCTTAGATCAAAGCTTTTGTAATACTGTAAGGGCTTGGACACCAATATGGATGTTACCAGTTATGATTATTGGAACATTTATATTTTCTTTGTTAGGTTCTTACTTTACAAAGAAAATACTAAATAAAAAGCTTAAATCCGCAGGAGTATTATGATGGATGATGCAAAGTTTGTTCTGGGGTCAAAATATGACCTCAGGACAAAACTTATTTTGCTTATAGTTGCGAATGTTTTAATTTTTTTAGGATTTGATTTAATCTATCAAAGTCTTATAACATCATTTTTTCTTGCAATTATTATTAGCGATGGCTATAAAAAATCAGCCTTACGATATATTCTGTTTTTTGTGATAAGTGTAATTTTAGAGAAATCATTAGTACATTTGAACATAAATTTTCTCATAAACCTACTTTTATTTATTTTTGCAATTGGAAGGAAGTTTTTACCTTGTATTATTGTTGGAAAATGGATCTTAAATTCTACGTCTGCCTCTCTTGCAGTAGCGACTTTGCAAAAATTAAAATTTTCAAAAGACTCTCTTATAATGATTTCTGTATTATTTAGATGTTTTCCTACAATTAGGGATGAGTGGAGTCACATTAATATGGCAATGAAAACTAGAGGAATCAATTTTAATTTAAAGAACTTATTAGAAAAACCTACTCTGATTATGGAGTATTTTTTTGTCCCTCTTTTTGTAAGTGTTATAGAAATGGGTGATGAGTTATCTCAGTCGGCTATTGTAAGAGGACTTGATGCGCCTGTTCAAAAAACAAGTAGATATCTAATTAAGTTTAGAAAAAATGATATTGGTGTTTTAACTCTTATGATTTTGATTTTATCAACAGTAATATTTATGAAAGTTTTAGGGTGGGATTTATGATTGAAATTCGAGAATTAAGCTTTAAATATAAGGGTGGAGCTAATTATTCATTAAAAGATATAAACTTAAAAATAAATAAAGGAGAGTGTATTCTTCTGTGTGGTAAGAGTGGATGTGGAAAATCTACCCTATTAAAGCTTATTAACGGAATCATTCCTGAATTTTATGATGGGGATATTTGTGGAAGTGTCAGAGTAAATGGCATTAATACCTTTACAACTGAAATACATGAATTATCTAAATTTGTAGGTTCAGTTTTTCAAAACCCTAAAACTCAGTTTTATACAACTAATACTACAGATGAGATCGCTTTTGGCTTAGAAAATTATGGTATAGATACTGAAGCAATTAATAAAAGAATTATAGAAGTTGAAAAAGACCTTCGCCTTGAAAGACTAATGAATAAAAATATATTCAACCTTTCAGGAGGCGAGAAGCAAAAGATTGCCATTGCAAGTACTTACGCTTTAAGTCCTGAAATATTTGTACTTGATGAGCCGTCTTCAAGTTTAGATATCAAATCAATGAAAGAGCTATCACAGACAATTGAAAATCTTAAAGCTATGGGAAAAACTATAATTATTGCAGAACATAGATTGTGGTATTTAAAAGACATAGTAGATAGAGCAATCTATATGGAAGATGGCAAAATTATTAGAGAATACAATATGGAAGAAATTGAAAAGTTAAGTGAAGATGAACGTTTGAAAACGGGACTTAGGCACTCTTCTTATAAAGATATAAACCTAGTTAATAATGAGGAGAGTTTCAATGAGGAATCCTCATTAGAAATAAGAAACTTGATTTTTAAAAGAAATGCTAGAACAATTTTATCTATTGATAATCTTAAATTTTCTTATGGCAATATAATTGGAATTGTTGGGGAAAATGGGATTGGTAAATCTACATTTGCAAAAATTGTATGTGGACTATACAAAACAAACAGAGGAGAGATTTTAAAGGCTGATAAGCGATTTAATAGAAGAAATAGGATAAAAGAAAGTTTGCTAGTTATGCAAGAAGTAAACTATCAACTATTTACTGACACTGTGTTTGATGAAATATTATTAACATCGAAAATTAGAGATAAAAATATCATAAACACTTACTTAAAAGATATGGAACTTGAAAATATTATTGATAGAAATCCACACACTTTATCTGGAGGACAAAAACAAAGAGTGATTATTTTATCGGCCTTGTTGTCTGGTAAGAAGATTTTATTTTTTGATGAACCAACCAGTGGATTAGATTATAGAAATATGAAAATAGTCGCTAAGAATATAAAAAAAGTAAAGAAAAAAGATAGACTAATTTTAATAATATCACATGATATTGAGTTTTTAGAATCAGTTTGTGATGAATCTATTAATTTACTATAAATTGTAACGCGCATTTTGTAATAACAGAAAATACTAAGATTAATCATAAGGAGTAATAAGTTGGGTGTGATTTTTAAGGAAAATCATAAGAAGAATAGTGGAAATTTTTTATATAATTATTATATTTTTACAATATATATATTCTTATAGAAAATCAACTAATTTTATTGGATTAAAAAGGTTATTTTATTTAAGAGGGCATGCTATATTCATATGTAGAAACCCTCCTTTTTTATTTTCAAAAATAAATTTGAGAATAAGAAGGAGGATAATATGTCTAAAGAAAAATATATTTATGTAAACGGAAAGAAAGTACATGTAAGTGATGAAATATATCAAGAATATAAAAAACTTAAAAATCATGAAGAATATTTACAAAGAATAGATGGAAAATATATAGACTATAATTTTCAAGGAGTAAACGATTCCGTAGAAAACATAGAAGACAAAAAAGTAGATATTGAAAAAATAATAGAAACTAAACTAAGGTTAGAAGATCTATATAAAGCACTCGATAAATTAAACGAATATGAGAGAAGAATAATTATTGCCCTATATTTTGAAGAGAGAACTATTAGAGATTTAGCGAAACAAGAAAAAGTATCTCCTAAGAAAATATTCAGCCTTAGAAATAAAATATTACAAAAACTAAAGAAAATAATTGAAAGAGAATAATAAGAAGATATTAACGGGGAGCAGTCTTTGCTCTCTATTTTTTGTGAAAAAATTAAAAAAATTCTAGAAAAATGGAAACAAGAGGCCTAAAAATTAAGGTTTATATATAGAGGGATATTTTTATCACTCGATTTATATAGATGAAAGAATTGAACCTTGACAACTGCATAGACCACGATAGGACGTTAACCAAGTATGGAGCGATACAAACTACGCCAAGATCTTTCTGCTTAAAAGATTAGGTTTAAATGGATACTCAAAAAATAATTGAAGGATAAAAGAAAGAGAGCGACAAATAGTACCTGTAAATCAGAAATGGCTTTCTGTGCTATGAAATACTTGGGGATAATGATACTTCTAAAGTTGATGCCGGCTCATCTGAAAAGAGGCGGAGGTGAAATTCCTATGCTGTCTGCCAAGACACCTACCAAAGTCATAAAACTTAACTGTTTATTTAAGGAGCTTAGAAGTATGAATAACTTAAATTTAGATGAACAAAAAATAAAAGAAGGTATACAAAATGAAAGCTTGAAAAAAGAAGAAAAAACAAGTGATAAAACTTACAACATAGATGGCTACAAAGTACTATTTACATTTAAAGATACAGGTCTAACATTAAGCGACATAGTAGAATCATATATAGAAGAAAAACTATTTATTTTTTAATAAAGAGTATTGAAATAAAAAATAAGGAGCGTTATACTTTGATTGTGGAAGCCTGACCTTCATTTAATTTTGTATCTAAAGAATAAAATGAAGGAGGGCTTTTTTATGTGCAAAAGTAAAGCTTGTATATACTTAAGATTATCAAGAGAAGATGGAGATGTAGAAGAAAGCAACTCAATATCAAATCAAAGAGAATTAATTCATAACTATGCAAATAAGCAAGGAATAGAAATTTTAAAAGAATTTGTTGATGATGGTTATTCAGGAGCTACTTATAATCGTCCACAATTTAATGAAATGATAAGAAGTCTTGAAAATAAAGAATTCGACACTTTAATAGTAAAGGATTTATCAAGATTTGGAAGAGATTATATAGGAGCAGGACGATATATTCAAAAAATATTTCCAGATATGCAAGTTCGATTTATATCCATAACAGATAATTATGATAGCCAAAATGCAGATATGAATGATACACACCTTATATTACCAATAAAAAATTTCATAAACGATAGCTATTGTAGAGATATATCAAATAAAGTAAGAAGTGCTCAAAAAGTTAAGAGGGAAAAAGGGGATTATATAGGTGCTTTTGCTCCATATGGATATAAGAAGAGCAAAGAAAATAAGAATAAATTAGAAATCGATGAAAAAGCTGCTGAAGTAGTAAAAAGAATATTTGGAATGAAATTGTTAGGATATTCTTCTAATTCTATAGCATACCATTTAAATGATCTTGGAATTGATTCTCCATTAATTTATAAGGAAAAATCAGGATTAAATTTTAATGGGGGATTTAGACCGATTAAAGGCGGAAAGTGGTCAGTTAACTCTATAAATAGGATTATCAGAAATAGAGTATACATCGGTTATATGGAACAAGGAAAAAGGATTAAATTAAACTACAAAAGTGAAAAAGAAATTTGTGTAAGTCCTAATGATTGGGTCATAGTTAAAAATTGCCATGAAAAAATTGTATCAAAAGAGATATTTAATATAGCAAATAATTTATTAGATAGAGATGTATGGCAAGCTAGAAATAAAAATCCAGATATTTTTGCTGGTTTAATGTTCTGTAAAGATTGCGGATCACCACTAATAAGAAGAGAAATAAAAAGTGGAGACAAAAAGATAGTTCAGTATATATGCTCAAATTATAACAAAAATGGTTCTTGCACTAGACATGCTGTAAAAAAAGAAGAACTTTTAGAAGTAATTAAAGAGATATTTACTCAATATATATCTTTTCAAGAGTTGCTATATAAGAAAATTAAAAATAAAGAAATAAAATTATCTGCTATTGATTATGAAGGACGTGAGTTAATAAGACAAAAAGAAAAGTACGAAGCTATACTATCTTGTCTATATAGCGATTTAGAAGATAAAATATTGACAAAAAATGAATTTAATAGGTTTAGAGAAGCTTATAAAAGTAAAATTAAAGAAATTGATAAAGAAATACAAAATAGAGAAAATATAAAATCTAATGTGTATAAACTTCTAGAAGAAAACAAAAAATGGATCAATGAAATTAAGAGAAATAAACAACTAAATAAAATCGACAGATTATCATTAGTTATGTTGGTAAATAAGATCGTTATTGGAGAGAATAAAGAAATCCAAGTAGTATTTAATCATGCAGAAGAGTTTAAAATACTCAATAAAATGATAGCAAATGATAAGGAGCTAGATTCTTTAAAAAACATTTCTTCAGCTAGGAGGATAAGCTAAATGGCTAGAACTAGTAAAAGATATTTAAATAAAGATAACAAAGTAGCTCTATTATCTAAAAAAGAAACTAAATATAGAGCAGGAATATATACACGATTATCTAAAGATAGAAAAGAAAAGTATAGGAATAAAAGTGAATCTATTGATAGCCAAATAGAAATAGGAAGAAAGTATGCAGAAGAAAATGATATACAAGTAGTAAAAATTTACGAAGATTATGAATTCACAGGCACAAACTTTAAGCGTCCAGGATTTATAGAGATGATGGAAGATATTAAGTCAAAAGAAATTAATTGTATTATAGTAAGAGATCTTTCAAGATTTGGAAGAGAATACTTAGAAATAGGTAACTATATAGAAAATATATTCCCATTTTTAAAAGTTAGATTCATATCTGTTATAGATAAAGTAGATTCTTTAAATGGGCTTGATGATAAGAAAAGTTTTGAAGTAACAATTAAAAATATCATGAATGATATGTATTCAAAAGACATATCAAAAAAAGTTAGAAGTTCTAAAAAAGAATTAATGAAGAAAGGCTACCATATTGGTGGGAAGCCACCTTTTGGATATATATCAGTAAAAACAGAAGGTGGAAGTGTATTTAAAGTTGATGAAAAAGTAAGAGATGAAATAGTTTATATCTTTGAATTAGCTAATAATGGAGCAAGTATGGTAACAATAGCTAGAGAATTAAATAAAAAAAGATATAATCCGCCAAACATTTATTACAAAACAGGAGAAGTATATAAAGACAAAGAAACGAATCCTGGATGGAGAAATTGGTCTATTCAAAGAATTTTAAAAAATGAAGCGTATATTGGAAATTTAGTCCAAGGTAGATACACAAATATGATAGAGGATGGTAGTAGGAATAAAATAAGATCAGAAAAAGAATGGATAAGAGTTGAAGATAGACATGAAGCAATTATAGACAAAAAAGTATTTCAAAATGTTCAAAAACAATTAAGAGATAAATATGATAAGAGTTTTGGAAAATACTTGATACCAAAATATGAAGGAAGAGAAGATTGCTTTTACGGATTGCTATTTTGTGGCATGTGTGGAAATAAGTTATATAGATACTACTCTGTTTCTTGTGGCAGAAGATATTACTACTATGGTTGTAGAAATCTAGAAGAGGATAGGAGTAATAACCATGTGGTTATCTCAGAGATACAGTTAAAAAGCATATTAAATGAAGAAATAAAAAAATTAATGGAAGAAAACATTAGCTTTGAATGGGTTGAAGAAACTCTTAAATCAAAATATGAAAGTTTAAAGCAAAATAAGATGAAGTCCTTAGAATCTATGGACAAGAAAATAAAAGATCTTGAATATGAAATATTAAAAACATATGAAAAATATTGTCAAGGACAAGTTAAAATTGATTACTATAAAAAAATCAGAGAAGTTAAAAATAATCAAAAGAACACAATTGAAAGAGAAAGACGAATAGTTGATACTCAGCTAACTAAGTTAAAGAATATGTATTTAAAAGGAATTGAGTTTTCAAAGAACTTATACCAACTTGACAGGGAACAATCTGGATATTATAAGAATTTAATTGACAAGATTATTGTTCATAAAGATAAAAAATTAGACGTATACTTTACTTTCACACTTTAAAAGTCAGAGGAAATCAAGATGTATAAAATAGGAATTTACATGAGATTATCTAAAGAAGATTATGAAAAAAATGAGGAAAGTAATAGTATAAAGAATCAAAGACAATTAATCTTATCATATATTGATAAAAATTTTTCGGATTTTTGTGTAGATAATAAGATTGAATATATAGATTACGGTTATTCAGGTATGAATACAAATAGACCTGCATTTGAACGATTAATGGAAGATATAAGAGATCTAAATACCAATTGTATTATTGTAAAAGATTTATCTAGATTTTCAAGAGACTATATTGAAACAGGAAACTATTTAGAAAATATTTTTCCCTTTTTAGGGGTAAGATTTATCTCTATCAATGATGGATTTGATAGTAAAGATAATTGTAACGGAACCATTGAAATTGACACTCAATTTAAATCATTACTTTACGATTATTATAGTAAAGAACTTTCAGAAAAAATAAAGCTTACTTTGAATTCACTAAAGACAAAGGGAAAGATAATTAACGAAGCACCTTTTGGTTATGTTAAAGATCCAAAAAATAAATACAAAATCATAAAAGATGACATATCTGCTAAAGTGGTAAGAAAAGCTTTTGATATGATATTAGAAGGACATTCCCAGGGGAGTATAGCTAAAAATTTTAATAAGGAAAAATATCTTACAGGATCTGAAAGAAAGAGAGTATTAAGAGGAGAAAGTCTAGAAAATTATAAAAAGATTTTGTGGACCACAGGACAGATAAGTAGAATTCTAAAAAATGAATCTTACACAGGAGTATTTTTATATAATAAAACGTACAAAACTCCAATAAGAAAAAGTATACCAAGACCTAAAGAAGAATGGGGCAGAATAGAAAATGCTTTTGAACCAATTATTTTCAAAGAGGAATTTAATAAAGTTCAAGATATATTAAATCAAAGATCGTTTCCAGCTCATAATGATGCAAGAGATGTAGATAGCCCTCTTAGGTCAAAAGTAATATGTGGTGTATGTGGGCATAAAATGAAGTTTGATTACAGAGCAGTTGTTGGTAAAAATGAAAAGAAATATGACTGTAGATTTAGATGTAGAGTATGTAGTTTAAATTCAAAGTCAAATTCCATTAGTTCAAAGGCAGTCGAAAGTTATGTGTTGGAGAGTTTAAAAAGAAGAGGTGTAAGATTAGAAGAAAGAAAGACTATTAAAAGTAAAAAGGTAGATCAAGGAAAAGTGAATGCACTAAAATTTGAAATACAAAAGAACTATGAGTTATATTTAGATTCTAAACTTACACGAGAAGAATTTCTGGTAATTAAGAATAATATAAATGAACAATTAAGTAGTTTAAAAGAGGAGTCTGAAACTAAAGATAAATTAGAAAATATTACTATGTGTAATATAGACTTAAAATTAACTAATGAAATCGTTGAAGATAACATAAAAGAGATTATAGTAGACACCTCAAAAAACATAGAAATTGTCTATAAATAATGTGATATAATTATAAGCAATAACTTGACACAATAGGGGAAGTCAACACTTCTTTATTGTTTATGCGGTATGATAAGAGCTAGTAGAGGGGAGATTTTATTTTTAAACAAAGATATTAGGTCGC